>OGYF01002416.1_pt1 | contig 14077 bp, 17 predicted proteins | sample 1576451 | NCBI WGS metagenome assembly OGYF01 (sample SAMEA3541505, study PRJEB24748) | human gut metagenome | biome: human gut; feature: human-associated habitat; material: faeces | place: China | collected 2012 | reverse complement strand
TGTCGCCCCTTGATTGCCTATCTGCAAAGGCGGGCGGGGCTGTCAACGGCGGCGCGTATGCGCCGTTCATCTTGACCGTTGACTGGCTCGGCTGGCTTTGCTATTTGAAATTAGTCTGAATAAATTTCTTTAATGCTGTTATTTTTTGCTCAATCGCTGATATGGTTTCCCGATACTCTCCCTCGTCTTTTCCTGTGGGATCTTCCAGCCCCCAATCTTCCCGATATTTGCAAGGTAGATAAGGACAGTTTACATTACACCCCATTGTTACAACAATATCAACAGGAGGAAGTGCGCTCAACAGTTTACTGTATTGCGTTTTTTCCATGTCAATGTTATAGAGTTGTTTCATCAACCGAACCGCTTCCTGATTGATTTGCGGTACAGTTTCTGTACCGGCAGAGTAACTTTCAAAAATATCAGCGGCCAGATATTTCCCAAGTGCTTCTGCAATTTGACTGCGACAGGAATTGTGAACACAGATAAATGCTACTTTTGGCTTTTCTTTCATACTTTACCCTCTGACTTTTTGGATGAGGGCTTTTGCCTCGTCCTTTTTCAAAACCTTACCATAGGATACAACCTTGCCATCCACAACAAGGGCAGGGGTAGTCATCACGCCGTATGCAGCAATTTGGGCGAAATCCGTTACATGGTCTATGGTTGTATCCATGTTCAGTTCTTCCAGTGCTGCTTTCGCAGCATCTTCCAGTGCGTGGCACTTGGCACAGCCAGACCCCAGCACTTTCACGCCGGCAGCCGTTTTGACTGTCTCTGCCTGCTCCATCTTTTCGGGTGTGCAGCTACTTCCGCAGCAGCAATTTTTTTCCGCTTTCTTTTTGTTAAACAATCCCATAGTTCAATACCTCCTATTAAATCAAAATGATCTGAAACGCATTAAATAAATAGCCCACTAAAATAATTCCAACCGCACAAATTCCGATGAACAGCGACAGCAGTTTGGGTTTTACAGCCTTGCGAAGCATAATCAGGGAAGGCAGCGACAGGGTTGTAACCGCCATCATAAAGGACAGAACCGTACCCAGCTGAGCGCCCTTGGAAAGAAGTGCTTCCGCAACGGGAATTGTGCCAAAAATATCTGCATACATGGGGATGCCTACAATCGTGGCAATGATTACGCCAAAGGGATTGTTGCTTCCCAGAACCGTAACAATCCAGCTTTCCGGTATCCAGTTGTGTATCAACGCACCGATACCGACACCAATCAGAATATAGGGAAACACTTTTTTGAAGGTGCTAAGCATTTGTTCTTTTGCATAAGTAAGCCGCTCCCGTTTCGTCAAATCAGGAGATTCAATATCTACCTTTCCCGCAGACAGCACAAAACTTTCCACATACTTTTCCATGCGTAATTTTTCGATGATTGTACCTCCGACAACGGCGATAATAAGCCCTAAAATCACATAGACAATGGCAACTTTTGCGCCAAAAATACTAATCAGCAGGACGAGACTTCCCAAATCTACCATAGGAGATGAAATCAGGAACGAAAATGTTACACCCAAAGGCAATCCTGCACTTGTAAAACCGATAAACAGTGGTATAGATGAACAGGAACAAAATGGTGTCACGGTTCCCAGCAAGGCAGACACAATGTTCGCCCAGATTCCATGGAAGCGTCCTAAAATACGCTTGCTACGCTCCGGCGGGAAGTAACTTTGGATATAAGAAATTATAAAAATCAGTACGCAGAGCAGCACTGTGATCTTCAAAACATCGTAAATAAAAAATTGCACACTGCCACCAATACGTCCATTCACGTCCAAACCAAGTACAGACAAACCTCTCCCGATCAGTCCGTTTAGCCATTTCATGCCAAGCACTTGGTCTTGAATAAAGTCCCAGACTCCCATGCAAAAACCTCACTTTCATTTATAACAATATATCAAAAATATTTGATATGATGTGGCTTAGAAAACGCCATCCTTTTCCTTGTAGATGGCGTTTTTTATCCGCACTTTGGACAAGTGCGTTTTTCCTCTGTGTCCGGGGTTGTCAACTTTTTCAACAGCTCCACCGCGTACTCCCTGCCGGAAGTGCTCAGGCGGTAGTGTGTCCATTTCCCCTCCTGACGGCTGACAACAATTCCAGAGTCACAGAGGATTTTCATGTGGTATGAAAGACCAGATTGCGTTAAATCTAATGGCTCTTGTAAGACGCAAGCGCACTTTTCACCGCTTCTTAGCTGTTCCAAGATTGAAAGACGCTTGGGGTCACAGAGAGCCTTAAACACCTTCGCTTGCTCCTGATACTCTGTCCTCATGTACTCACCTCATATCAAATTATTTTGATACGACTTAGTATATGCCGCATTACGCAATCTGTCAATACCATTCTGCAAATTTTCACGGAATAGGAGACTGATGTCTATCAAGTTTTCTTGTGTTACTTTACGGCACATGAGCTTTAGCGCCGGGGTTGTCATTTCCAGTCATCGCCGTTATTGGCGGTGCGGATTGAAATCATCCTTGGGGTGTCTGTCCAACCTGTGGTGCGGTCGTTGCCTTTGTAGGCGCTGTGGTTTATCATATGATGATTTATATAGGCAACTTTTCGATGAGAGTTGTTTTCACATTTTACGGATAAGCGATGTTTTTAGGGCATGGATGAAGTTCGGATATATGAGTAGATTCTTGAAAACCAGAAATGGAGGAAACCTTTTATGGAATACTTTGCGCATATTGAGGGAAAACGAACGCAAACGATGAGAGAGCATTTGTATGCTACGGCTGAACTTGCTGGGGAATTTGCAGGCCAGTTTGGAAAGGAAGAGTGGGGATATTGCTGTGGGCTGCTTCATGACATTGGAAAATATTCAGAGGCGTTTCAAGATAAAATCAGGAATAATAGTGACAGAAGAGTGGATCATTCTACTGCTGGTGCCAGAGTATGCGAAGAAAAGGGCGGACTATATCCATTTTTAGAATATTGTATTGCGGGACATCATGCAGGGCTTCCGGATTATGGCTCTTCTTCTGACGCTGGAAACGCGCCAACGCTTTCAGGGAGAAGAAAGAAGAAAATCGAGGATTATTCCGCTTATAAAGATGAAATCCAGATACCAGAACTGAAAACAGTGCCGTTTGATCCGGGAAAAACATCTGATCCAGATTATTCACTGAGCGTTTTTATTAGGATGTTGTTTTCCTGCCTGGTGGATGCGGATTTCCTGGATACTGAACGATTTATGAAAGCGGGAGATACGGGAAGAGAAGCAGGGGAAAGTCTGGAAAAACTGCTGCGAAAACTAGAAACACATATTGAGGGGTGGTTATCCAATCAAGAGACTGAGACGGTAAATGGAAGACGAACAGAAATCTTAAAAAAATGCCTTGAATGTGGGAAAATGGAAAGAGGCATGTTCCAGTTGACGGTACCTACTGGCGGAGGAAAAACGGTGGCTTCTCTGGCATTTGCGCTGCGTCATGCAGTACAAAATAGTATGGATAGGGTAATTTATGTTATTCCATATACCAGTATCATTGAGCAGAATGCAGAAGTGTTCCGAAAGATTTTAGGTGAACAAAATGTCTTGGAAAATCACTATAATGTGGACTATGAAAGTTCTGAGGAACTAAAACCAATGCAGCTTGCTGCGGAAAACTGGGATAAACCAGTGATCGTAACAACAAATGTACAGTTTTTTGAATCCCTCTATGCGAATAAATCGTCCAGATGCAGGAAATTGCATAATATTGCTAATAGCGTGATCATTTTTGACGAGGCTCAAATGCTGCCGCCGGATTATCTGAAACCGTGTATTGCGATGATGGAAGAACTTGTGGATCTATACCGTTCCAGTATTGTTTTGTGTACGGCGACCCAGCCGGCGTTGAACAGTTTTTTTCGGAAAAGTCGCCAGGTTACAGAATTATGTCCGAGAGTAGAAGAGCAATTTCGCTTTTTTGAAAGAGTTACATATCAGAATTTGGGGACGATTTCTGAGGATGATCTGGTTGGAAGTCTGCAGAAAGAAATCCAGGCGCTATGCATTGTGAATACGAAAAAGCGAGCGCAAAAACTCTATCGAAGTATGAAGGGGGAGGGAGTTTTTCATCTTTCCACAACGATGTATCCAAAACATAGGAGAAAAGTGCTGGGAATGATTCGGGAACGTCTGAGGAAAGGGGAAAAGTGTGTTTTAGTTTCTACCAGTCTTGTGGAGGCTGGAGTGGATCTGGATTTTCAATCCGTGTACCGGCAGTTGGCAGGAGTTGATTCCATGATTCAGGCGGCAGGACGATGCAACCGTGAAGGAAAAAGAGAGGTAAGGGATAGTAAAGTTTTTCTGTTTCAATTTGAAGAGAAAGAGAATGTCCCGGGGCAAAGGCTTCAGATAGATGTGGCAAAACTTCTTCTTTCAGAAGGAGAAGATATTTCCTCTTTAGAGGGAATCGAAAAATATTTCCAGTGGTTATATCGTTTCCGTGGCGAAAGTCTGGATAAAAAGAAAATTCTGCAAGAGTTTCAAGATAAACAATATAATTTTGCGAAAGTGGGGAAGGAGTTTAAGCTGATTGAAGAAGATACTAAGACCATTTTTGTTGGCCGGGAACCAGAAGCAGAAGAACTCTTGCAGCAGATCAGATGCCAGGGGTATACAAAGAGTACAATGAGAAAAATAGGTCAATATTGTGTGCAGTTATATGAAAACGAGTTTGAAAAAATGCGTGGAGCGGGAATGGTAAGTCCTGTGTCAGGAGATATTGAGGATTTCTATGAACTTGTAGAAAAAGACCAGTATACAGATGAGAGGGGCTTGAAGATGGACGTGGAGTCCGGGATGGCAGTCTTTATTGGATAGAAAAAGTAAAAAACGTCAGCGGTACAAAAACATAAAGCTTTTGCACCGCTGACGTCTTTTAGTAGGTTGATACAAACGTTAGTATTTCAATCCACAGGTTTCCCTGACTAGGTAAGTATAGCAAATAAGTAAAATGGTTTAAAGAGGATATTTAAAATAAAAATAAAATTCACTAATGTTATATCAACAAAAATTATTTTATATTGCGTTTATATAAAAAAGATGATATATTAAATTTACAGGTAATCTTGTTATACGCAAAGAAAAAAGGAATGTACCTGCCAGAGAAACAATTGGTATTTGAAGAAGGTATTTCAGATAACAAGCAATAACTAATGCAATCGAATAAGAGGTTTAATGATAAAAATTGGAAAATGTGTAGAAAGGAGATTGTATGATTTTATATCATGGCAGCAGAGAAATCGTAGAATATCCAGAAATAAGGAAAGCAAGATTTAACAAAGATTTTTATTTCGGGTTTTATTGCACACAATACGAAGAACAGGCAAAGCGGTGGGCATCTCGCTATGGTGAAATAGGGTATTTGAATAAATATGAATATATGCCTAATCATAGCCTTACTTACCATGTCTTTGAAAAAATGACTGAGGAATGGCTGGATTTTGTGATTTCCTGCCGCAGAGGAATTCCCCACACTTATGATATCGTAGAAGGGCCTATGGCAGATGATACGATTTATAATTATATCCAAAATTATATGGATGGGAAAATTTCAAGGGCCGCTTTCTGGGAACTGGCAAAGTTTAAATATCCGACTCATCAAATTAGTTTCCACAGCATTTCTGCGCTTGATACATTAAAATTTATTGGAAGCGAGGTTGTATATGGGAAGAAAAAATAATAACGCACTTTTTTTTACCTGCAGTTTAATTGAATATATTGGACGCAGTACGAAAAGAAAAAGATGTAAGGTCACAGATTTTCTGGGGAAAGAAAGAATTGAAAGAATTTATGAATACGCGGATGTGTTTCACTGTGATCCGATTGAAAAGACGGCTGCTGAGTTTATAGAGGAAGCGCATATCACAGAGGGAACTTTTGACAATGTAAAGGACTGCAGATATACGGTGCCGGGGTACTGGGATATTGGAGAAGTATATGAGCGTCTGATCGAGGATGTTTATGAAGAGGAAAACATTGTAAATGGAATCTGGGAAGTATATCATTCCTGGATTGACGCTCAGATTTCAGACTATAATACGGATTTCTATTATCAGCCAAGAGATTATATAGCTGAGTGCTATAAGGAAGGAGTGATTTTGTAAAATGAAACGAAGAAAGGAGGAACCGCTATGGGGATGGGCGTAAAGGTCAGAGTTTGGGGACAATATGCCCTTTTTTCCAGACCGGAGATGAAAGTGGAACGCTGCTCCTACGATGTTATGACGCCCTCGGCGGCACGAGGGATTCTGGAGGCGGTGTATTGGCATCCGGGGATGAAATGGGTCGTTGATAAGATCCATGTGATCAATCCGATCCGGTTTACCAGTGTACGGCGTAACGAAGTGAAAAGTAAGATTCTGGCAAGCAATGTACTGCAAGTCTATAACGGCGCGGACAAGCCGCTGTACATAAGCGCAAAGTCAGACATTGTCCAGAGAGCATCGCTTCTTCTTCGGGATGTGGAATATGTGATCGAAGCACATTTTGAAATGACTGACAAGGCGAATGATACGGACAACCCTGGGAAATTTAAAGATATCGTTATGAGACGGTTGCGCAGGGGAGAATGTTTCCACATGCCGTACTTTGGATGCAGAGAATTTCCGGCTAATTTCGCATTGTGCGAGGAAGATGAGATTAAGACCGCATATGATGTTGTGGAGGAAAAGGATCTGGGATTCATGCTTTTCGATCTGGATTACTCTGACCAGAACGATATAAAGCCCATGTTCTTTCGGGCTGTTATGAGGAAAGGGATTCTGGATCTGAGAGACTGTGAGGTGGTACGATGATCTTACAGGCGTTGGCAGAGCACTATGACAGGCTGGCAGAGCAGGGGAAGGTAAGCCGGGAAGGATGGTGCATGGCGAAAGTATCTTACGGGATCAATCTTTCAAAAGAAGGGAAGGTTACAGGGATTATTTCGTTAAAGATGGAAGAAGAGCGAGGGAAAAAGAAGGTATGGGCGCCACAGGTGATGACTGTGCCGGAGATGGTGACTCGTTCTTCTGGTGTTTCAGCAAATTTTCTGTGTGACAATTCTAAGTATCTTCTTGGGATTGATGCGGAAGGGACAAATCAAAGACTGACAGACTGTTTTGAAGCGGCGAAGGAAAAACACTTAACATTGTTAAAAGACGTAAATAGCGAAATGGCACAGGCTGTTTGTCGATTCTTTGAGACTTGGGACCCCAGGAGAGCAGAGGAAAACAATGAGATCCAAGATCACTGGGATGACATTACGGACGGCGGCAATTTGATCTTCTGCAGAGAGATCAACTATGCTCAGGATGATCCCGCTATCCAGGAGGCATGGGAGAGAGCAAGGGATAGCTCAGACGAATCCGAACAGATGGGAATCTGCCTTGTTACGGGAAAACAGGCAGAAATATCCAGGATCCACAAGACGATCAAAGGAGTTCCAGGCGCCCAGTCCAGCGGAGCGGCACTGGTATCTTTTAATGCGCCGGCCTTTGAGTCCTATGGGAAGGAACAAAGCTATAACGCGCCGGTGGGAAGATATGCAGAGTTTGCTTATACCACAGCCCTTAATTATCTCCTTGGCCAGCGGGAGTATACCTTCCAATTAGGAGACTCAATGATCTTATTCTGGGCGGAAGACGCAAAAGAAGAATATCAGGCGGCGTTTTTTAGCTGTGCAGATCCCAAGCGGGATAATCAGAAGGAGATCAAAGGCATCTTCGACAATTTGAAACAACAGAGGCAAGTGCAGTTTGACGATGTAGTATTAAATTTGGAGCAAAAGTTTTATATTTTATCACTGGCTCCCAATGCGGCCAGGCTTTCTGTGCGTTTTTTCTATCAGGATTCTTTTGGAAATATCCTGGGGAATCTGGCAAAGCATTATGAGAGAATGTCCATTGTAAAGCCAAGCTGGGCCGGTGAGGAATACTTAGGAATCCGATCAATGCTCTCAGAGACGGTCAATCAGAATTCAAAAGATAAGACACCGGTTCCCAATATGGCGGCGCTGGTACTGCAGGCAATTTTATCAGGAGCCAGATATCCGGCAAGTCTTTATACGGATGTGCTGATCCGAATCCGGGCAGAGCAGGGGAATATCACATGGGGACGTGCAGGGATCATCAAGGCATATCTGATACGAAATATGGGATGGAAGGAAGGAGAAAACTATATGGGACTGAACGAAGAAAGCCAGGACAGAGCCTATGTGCTGGGAAGATTGTTTTCCGTATTGGAATCGATTCAGTTAGATACCAATCCGGGGATCAAGGCTACAATCCGGGATCGATATTTTAACGCGGCGTGCGCGACACCCGCATCGGTTTTCCCAATTCTTGTAAAGCTGAAAAACAGCCATATGAAAAAGTTGGAGCGAGAGAAGGGAAGCGCGAAGATTTATTATGAAAAACTTCTGACAGAAATTATGGGGAAGATTGAAGGAGAATTTCCGGCTCGCCTTTCGCTGGAAGAACAAGGGAAATTTATTCTGGGATACTATCATCAGGTACAGAAAAAGTACGAAAAAAGGGAGGAAAATTAGATGAGTGAAGTGATCAAAAACAGGTATGAATTCGTAGTGCTGTTTGATGTGGAGAATGGTAATCCAAACGGGGACCCGGATGCCGGAAATATGCCAAGAATTGACCCGGAGAGTGGTCTTGGCCTGGTGACAGATGTATGTTTGAAGCGTAAGATCCGTAATTATGTTGAGACAGTAAAAGAAGATGAAAAAGGTTACCAGATCTATATCAAAGAAGATGTTCCGTTGAATAGAAGCGACAGAGAAGCCTGTAAGGATCTGGGAATTGAGGAGACAGACGATAAGAAAGTAACAGAAGCGTTAAAGAAATTAAAGAAAAGTGATCCTGACACAGACGTGAAACTGCGGGATTATATGTGCAGTAATTTTTACGACATCCGTACCTTTGGCGCTGTTATGACTACATTTGTAAAAGCTTCTTTGAACTGCGGACAGGTAAGGGGGCCGGTGCAGATCGGATTTGCGAGAAGTATTGACCCTGTCATCAGCCAGGAAGTAACGATCACAAGAGTGGCTATTACAACGGAAAAGGATGCAGAAAATAAAAGTACGGAAATGGGCAGAAAGAGTATTGTTCCCTATGGGCTGTATCGGGCAGAAGGTTATATTTCCGCAAATCTTGCGAGGAAAGTAACAGGTTTCTCAGAAGATGATCTGGCGCTTTTATGGGAAGCGATCATTAATATGTTTGAAAACGATCATTCTGCCGCAAGAGGAAAAATGGCAGTTCGAGAATTGATCGTATTTAAGCACAGTAAAGAATTGGGAGACTGTCCGGCATATAAATTGTTTGATGCGGTAGAAGTAAAGAAAAACGAGGATGTAGAGTATCCAAGACGGTATCAGGATTATACGGTAGAAATTCATGAGGACAGGATACCAGAGATGGTAGAAGTAAAAAGGATGATATAATGGAATATTCAGAAGATGATTATTTGATGATCTCTGGAATACAGCATTTTAAATTTTGCCGGCGGCAGTGGGCGCTGATTCATATTGAACAGCAGTGGGAAGAAAATGTCCACACTGTCGTCGGGGAACTGATGCATAAAAAAGTACATGACCCTCTTTTAAAGGAAAAGAGAAAGGATACAATTACTGCCAGAGCATTGCCGGTGTCTTCACGGGAACTAGGGATCAGCGGAGAGTGTGATCTGGTGGAATTTCATAAGTGTGAGGATGGAATCAAGTTATATGGCCACCGTGGACTTTACTCTGTTTATCCAGTGGAATATAAGAAAGGGAAACCAAAGCTCTCAGAAGAAGATATCCTTCAATTAACGGCACAGGCTATGTGCCTGGAAGAAATGTTTTCCGCACAGGTGCCGGAAGGGGCAATTTTTTACGGAGAGACAAGACGGCGTGAGAGAATCGAAATCACAGAAGAACTTCGTGAGGAAGTAAGGAGTATGTTTCAGGAAATGCACAATTATTATGCGAGGAAATATACACCAAAAGTCAAGTATAGTAAATCCTGCAATGCTTGTTCCTTGAAGGATATCTGTCTGCCTAAATTGGGGAAAGCAGTCTCTGTAAAGACCTATATTGATCAGATGCTGAAGGAGGAAGAGATATGAGAAAACTTCTGAATACCTTGTATGTTGCTTCTGAAAACAGCTATCTGTCTTTGGATGGAGAAAATGTTGTCGTTTTGGAAGAACAAAAAGAAGTGGGCAGAGTACCGCTTCACAACCTGGAAGGGATTGTTTCCTTTGGCTATCGGGGAACAAGTCCGGCGTTGATGGGGGTATGTGCGGAAAGGAACATTTCTTTGTGTTATCTTACGCCACAAGGAAAGTTTTTGGCACGTATTTCCGGAAGAGTAAAAGGGAATGTGATCTTAAGAGAACAGCAATATGCCAGCAAAAATGATGAAAAGATTAGTCTGGAGATTGCAAAAAACTGTATTTTGGGAAAAGTTTATAATGCCAGATGGGTACTGGAAAGAGCCGTTAGGGATCATGCTCTTCAGATGGATGTGGACAAAGTGAAAACTGCTTCGGCTTTTATGAAAAATTCATTGGAACAAATCCAGAATAGCGAATCCAAGGAACAGCTCAGGGGATACGAGGGGGAAGCAGCCAGCATTTATTTTGGAGTATTTGATCAGTTGATCCTTCAGCAGAAAAAGGATTTTTCCTTCCATGGGCGAAATAAACGACCGCCAGTAGATAAAGTAAACGCACTATTGTCTTTTGTATACACATTGTTGACGAACAACATTACTTCAGCACTGGAAAGCGTGGGACTTGATCCATATGTAGGTTACCTTCATACGGATCGCCCGGGGCGTGTTTCGCTCTCATTGGATCTGATCGAGGAGCTTCGTGCGGTTCTTGCAGACCGGTTTGTGATAACGCTTATTAATAAAAAAATTGTCAGCGGCAAAAATTTTTCTACAAAGGAAAACGGGGCAGTTTTAATGGATGAAGAACTCAGGAAAAGAGTGCTGATAGAATGGCAGGCTAAGAAGAAAGAGATCATTACGCATCCGTATTTAAAAGAGAAGGTAGAGTGGGGAATGGTTCCATATGTACAAGCTATGCTTCTTGCCAGATATTTGAGAGGAGATTTGGATGGATATCCGGTTTTCCTGTGGAAATAGGGATGAGGAAATTTTTTATGGCCAACAGGAGGTGCGGATGTGCTGGTACTGATTACGTATGATGTAAATACAGAAACTGCCGCAGGAAAAAAGAGACTGCGAAAGGTTGCAAAACAGTGCACAAATTATGGAAGAAGAGTGCAGAATTCTGTATTTGAATGTATCGTTGACCATGCGCAATGTGTCGCCTTGAAAGCAATATTAACAGAAATAATTGATGAAGATGTGGACAGTCTGAGATTTTACTACTTGGGAAACAAATATAAAACAAAGGTAGAGCATGTAGGTGTTGATAGAGGAATTGCGGTAGACGATACATTGATACTGTGAGAAAACTGTGTGAGTAAAAAGCATGTGGGTGCGAATCGGAAGCAAACAGAAAAAGCCAGGGAGATTCGCACCGGAAAAAGTGCACAAAGGGTTTGGATTTTGTCTGTGAATGAGGAAAAGGAGGAGGAAAGAAGGGGAAAAGAAGGAGATAAAAGAATATTATTTGTTGATTTTGACTAAAAGATAAAAGAAGTTTTTGGTTAAAATTGCGGTCACTCCCCGCATGGGGAGTGTGGATTGAAATCTCTATACCGCTCTTCTTCCTCTTTGGCTATGGTCGTCACTCCCCGCATGGGGAGTGTGGATTGAAATCATCCGCATATATTACAGGCCGAGCGGGAATACGTCACTCCCCGCATGGGGAGTGTGGATTGAAATATTCAAATAAAACATATTTAGATTGTTTTCATCAGTCACTCCCCGCATGGGGAGTGTGGATTGAAATAGATTTATTAGATGTTTTGTACGAAACAAGACAGTCACTCCCCGCATGGGGAGTGTGGATTGAAATCCCATGTCGGTCAATGCGGTAGCCGAGAGGAGGTCGTCACTCCCCGCATGGGGAGTGTGGATTGAAATCACCATCCTTTCAGGGTGAATCCGCTTGAAACCGTCACTCCCCGCATGGGGAGTGTGGATTGAAATATTTTGCTTCCTCCTTTTCATTCGAAGTGAATTGTCACTCCCCGCATGGGGAGTGTGGATTGAAATCTCAGCCTCGGCCTCAAATATTTTTGGCACTCGGTCACTCCCCGCATGGGGAGTGTGGATTGAAATAGGGAACTGTTCTTCCCTTTTCTTTCCACAACTGTCACTCCCCGCATGGGGAGTGTGGATTGAAATAGAAAAAATATACTTGCGCTAGTATTTTTATAGTGTCACTCCCCGCATGGGGAGTGTGGATTGAAATTGACAGAAGAGATTCAGGATCTTCTCCCAGAGGAGTCACTCCCCGCATGGGGAGTGTGGATTGAAATAGGTACTTGTTATAGGCGGTATATACTATATGGTCACTCCCCGCATGGGGAGTGTGGATTGAAATGCATAGAACACGCGGTCCTGGACCGTGGTTGCGGTCACTCCTCGTATGAGTAGTGTGGATTGAAATATCACCTCCGTTTCCGAAAGCTGCAGAATCTGTTTCGTCACTCCCCGCATGGGAAGTGTGGATTGAAATATGCGGTCAATATGATGTTGCGGATTATTTCTGGGCCACTCACCGTATGGGAAACGCTGCTTCCCTTAAGCAAACACAATCATCAGGACTTTTGCAATAAAGGGATGCTATACCAAGATCTATGTTATACTGAAAATACCTTATAAGACAGGAGGCCATCACATGCCATATTTCACCTACCAATCCAAGCAAATCTACTATTCAGAAGCAGGCGCGGGAAAACCGCTCCTCTTTCTGCACGGCAACACTGCGTCATCGAAAATGTTTGAACCGCTTCTCCCTTTATATACGGACAACTTCAAAGTAATCCTGATCGATTTCCTGGGGAATGGCAGATCTGACCGGGTGGAGAAGTTCCCAGCCAGTCTGTGGCAGGAGTGGGCGAAGCAGACAGTAGCTTTGCTGGAGCATCTGTATGGAGAGAAAATTGTTGAAGAAAAAGTCAGTATCGCAGGCAGCAGCGGTGGGGCCTGGGCGGCAATAAACGCAGGGCTTATAAGACCGGACCTGGTAGACCGGATCGTGGCGGACAGCTTTGACGGCCGGACGCTTGGCGAAGGATTTGTGGAAAATCTTCTCAAAGAGAGGGAGAGCGCTAAAAAAGATGAGCAGGCGGCAGGGTTCTACCAGTGGTGCCAGGGGGAAGATTGGGAACAAGTGGTGGACAAAGATACAGAGGCGCTGGTACAGTGCGGGAAACAAAAGCTGCCGCTCTTTGTCAGGCCGCTGTCAGAACTGCAAGTTCCTCTTATGTTGATAGGAAGCCTGGGAGACGAGATGACCAGGGAGAATCTGCAGAAGGAATATGAGGAAATTGCGGTGGAAACCAGGGGCCAAGTCTGTCTGTTTCCAGAAGGAGGCCATCCCGCAATGTATTCCAATGCAGAGGAGGCGGCAGAAGCAATCTGCCGATTCCTGAAAGAGGACTGCCTATAAATAGAACAGAGAGAATCTTCTATCAGAAATAAAAACTGCGGTGCCATTTTAGGGCATCGCGGTTTTTATTTGCTTTTTAAAACTTTTTTGGAAGTACACTTGTCCAAGTCTGTGAAAGAGAGGTTATAGGCAGCCTATCAAAAGTCTAACAAAATGGAAAAGGAGAAGAGAGAAAATGAAGAAAATCACAGAATGGATGAGAACCCACAAACTGTATGCGACCACTGCCGCGGTTCTTATCATGGTACTATTGTCGGCTTCGGCCGCCGCCGCGTCGGGTGTATTTTCACCGGCGGATCAGGAGACGGGGAGAGAGAAGGCGGGATCCAGTACGTCGGATACCGTGGACCTTTCTCTTTGTATCATGGCGGATAAAAACTGGGATGAGAACTCGACTCCCGCGGTGGCTCACATTGCCGGAGCTGACGAGAGCAACACCGAGTAGGGTAAGAACCCGGCGCCTTGCCATATTGCTATGGTAGGTTTCCGAGAACT
>OGYF01002405.1_pt1 | contig 14113 bp, 9 predicted proteins | sample 1576451 | NCBI WGS metagenome assembly OGYF01 (sample SAMEA3541505, study PRJEB24748) | human gut metagenome | biome: human gut; feature: human-associated habitat; material: faeces | place: China | collected 2012 | reverse complement strand
CTTTCATAACGTCAACGTTAGTTGTCATCGTTCTCATGATATCAGCAACCAGTGTGGGATTGTCTGTGCCTGCAGCTGCTGTAATCCATGTTCCGCCCCAGTAGAAGCCCTGTGGCCCTTCTGTTGCAGCCCAGCCGCCATCTTTACCAACTGAACCATCCTGGTCAGCGCTCATGGAGAAGTCGATGAACCATGCAGGTCCGAAATATGAGAATACATTGCTGTCTTTGAAGAAGCCCTTGCTCCAGTCATCACTCCACAATTCATAGGTAGCTGTTTCTCCGGCATCAACCATTTCCTTGGACATATCTACCCAGTTTTTGATATTGTCATCAACAGTGATCTTTCCGTCAACAACCCATGGGGAAGTTACATTATTAGAGAATACACGGTAGGCATCATTTACAGTGGAAGTCATCTGATAGCCTTTTTCCTTCAGCTCTTCAGCTGTTGCCTTAAATGTATCCCAGTCTGCAACTTTCTTCTGAACCTCTGCCGGATCATCGCTTCCGAATACTTCTTTTGCAATATCTCTTCTGTAGATCATAGCACCCGGGCAGCCCTGCCAGGAAAGACCTTTTAAGTTGCCATCCGAATCTGTCATAACATCTTTGGTGTACTGATACTGGTCTGCAACTTCCTCATCTGTGATTCCCAGATCTGCCACAGACATTGTATAATCTGTATTTACATATTTCAGTGCATAATCGGCTTCAACAAGGAAGAGATCGATTTTGTCATCTGCTGCTGCATCAGCCTGTTTCAGAAGAGTCTCATCCAGATTATTCTGATATGCATTGTCATCAGAAGGAGTAATGTTCCATACAACATCAACATCTCCGATCTTGCCATGAGTTCCGTCAACTTCTTCATATCCGGGATAGTGGTCAGTCAGACGGGATTTGAATTCTTCATTCCAGCAATAAATGTTTAAAACTTTACCTTCGTCAGCGGCTGCATCTTCAGCCCATGTTGGAACTGCTGTAAGACCGGCAAGCATAGCTGCTGTTAATGTAATTGCCATAGCTTTTCTCTTCATCATGTTATTACCTCCTTGTGATAATTGTTTTGGGTTGATTGTAACTTTTCAGCAGTCCACCAACTGTGAAGATACTGAAGATTTTCTTATTTTGCCAGATTTCTGACTGATGCACCGGGGAAAAGTCTTCCATCAACGGTGAATTTATCGATGATCGTTGTTTTAGGATTTTCGATAAGATCAATCAGCTTCTGTGCGGCAAGCCGTCCAATCGTTTCTGTGTCCTGACACAGAGTTGTCAGCCGTGGCTCCAGGATGCGTGCAAAAGTAAGTCCGTCATAGCCTGCAATGGAAATATCATCTGGTATTCGAAGTCCACGTTCGTGGATTTCATTGATGCCACCCAGTGCGGAGAAGTCATCCGGATAGAGGATACAGGTAGGAGGATCTTTCAGATCCAGAAGCTCTGAAGTTGCTATTGCTGCAGCTTCTGCATCTCGATAAGGAATGACTGGCATATATTCATCAGGTATATCGATTCGTTTTTTCTGGAGAGTTCTGTAAAAACTTCCAAGTCTGTTTCGTGTGACAGAGGAATCTTCTCCGTGAATATAGGCAATCTTTCTGTGTCCCCGTTCAAGAATATAAGAGACAAGTTCTTCCATTCCCTGAATGTTGTTGGAAACAACAGCAATTCTTCCATCAAATACATGATCGATAGTGACTACCGGTATCTCGGACTGTACCAGGCGCTGTACCTCTTCTGTAAAAAAATTGATACAGGCGATCACCACTCCATCGACTCCACGGTAACGGCAGTGCTCATAATAACTGAGATGCTGACCGGAGAGGTTTCCGCTGGTAAAAGTGATGTCGTATCCTCTGGATTCGGCAGTGCGTTTAAAGCTTTCCAGTACATGATTGAAATAATCATGGGTGAGGCCACTCATGGCTTCGTCTACAAAAAGTACGCCAAGATTATAACTGCGTCTGGTCTTTAGTGCTCTTGCTGAGGAATTTGGAAGATATCCCATTTCTGATGCAGTCTTCAAAATAAGCTGTCGGGTTTCTTCGCTGATATCCGAATAACCATTAAGTGCTTTGCTGACGCTTGCAACAGATACGTTACATTGTTTTGCGATGTCTTTCATGGATACCATATTATAGCCCAGCCTTTTCTGTTTTTGCTTCTAAAACGTTTTCGCAAGCTAATCGTACTTTATTTTCAGATAAAATTCAAGTATTTTTGTTATATTTGTATAATTTATCCCTGTTGCACAAAAAAGAATTTATAATAATTTATTAATTTCACAAAAAACAGGCTTTAATATAACGAAAAGTTTCGCGATGATCTTACGGAAGTTAAAATAACAGTTGTGAAATATTTTGACTGCTAAAAATGTAGTTGATTTTTTTGAAAAACTGAATTATACTGTGATAAATCCAATCTAAACTATATAATAAACATATAAATTCTGAACGTATTCGTTTTCGCAAGTCTGTTTTCGGCCTTTTCTTCACAAGTGTTTATTTATTCTTTTTAAGGAGGCTTTTCAATGAAATTCGGATATTTTGACGACAAGGCGAAAGAATATGTTATCACTACACCACATACACCATTACCCTGGATCAATTATCTGGGAAGTAATGATTTCTTTTCACTGATCTCCAACACCTGCGGAGGATATAGCTTTTATAAAGATGCAAAATTGTTGCGAATTACCAGGTACCGTTATAATAATATTCCTGCAGATTCCAACGGAAAGTATTATTATATTAATGATGACGGAGTAATCTGGAATCCGGGAACTATGCCGTCTGCAACAGAAACAGATACTTATGAATGCAGACATGGTCTTGGATACAGTCGCTTCTGTTCTTCGAAAAATAATCTAAAAGCAGAGCTTCTGGTTTTTGTGCCCTCTGATGCTTCATGTGAGATCAATTGTCTGAAACTGAAAAATAACTCTGAAACTGAAAAAAATATTTCTCTGTTCTCATACGTGGAATTCTGCCTCTGGAATGCAGTGGATGACGCATCGAACTTCCAGAGAAATTTAAGTATCGGAGAAGTGGAAGTACAGGGGAGTACGATTTATCATAAGACAGAATACAGAGAAAGAAGGAAACATTACAGTTTCTTTACAGTAAATACACAGGTGGACAATTATGATACCAACAGAGATGCTTTTCTGGGAGCAGGAAACGGGAATGCTTTTCCAGAAGCTGTATGTAAGAAAAAATGCAGTAACTCTATTGCAAGCGGATGGTATCCCATTGCTGCACATCAGATAGATCTGACTCTGCTGCCGGGAGAGGAAAAAGAATTTGTTTTTATGCTGGGATATTGTGAAAATCCGGCAGATGATAAATGGGAAGCTCCCGGAATTATCAATAAAACCTCTGCAAAAGCATTGATTGAAAGATTTAATACAATGGAAAAAGCGATGCAGGCCTTTGCAGAACTGAAAAATTACTGGGAAACATTGCTGGCACGCTTTGCAGTCGTCAGCGAGAACGAACATATTGACCGCATGGCAAATATCTGGAATCAATATCAGTGTATGGTAACCTTCAATATGTCCAGATCAGCATCTTATTACGAATCAGGAACAGGACGGGGGATGGGGTTTCGCGATTCTTGTCAGGATCTTCTGGGATTTGTGCATCTTATCCCGGAGCGGGCAAGGGAAAGGATTATTGATATAGCATCTACACAGTTTCCGGATGGAAGTGCATATCATCAGTACCAGCCGCTGACAAAACAGGGGAATCTGGATGTTGGAAGCGGATTTAATGACGACCCGTTATGGCTGATCGCAGCAGTAGCAGCATATATCAAAGAGACTGGTGATTATGGGATACTTGATGTGCAGGTACCCTTTGATTGTAAGAAGGGAACAGAGGTACCGCTTTTTGAACATCTGGAGAAATCTTTTTATTACACAGTAACCCATCTTGGTCCTCACAAACTTCCTCTGATCGGAAGGGCAGACTGGAATGACTGCCTGAATCTGAACTGTTTTTCCAGTGAACCTGGAGAATCCTTTCAGACAACAGGGCCATCGGAAGGCCCTGTGGCAGAATCTGTATTTATTGCAGGTATGTTTGTGAAATATGGAAAAGAATTTGAGGAGCTCTGTGAGCGGACCGGGCACACAGAACTTGCAAAAGAAGCAGGGAAAGCAGTGGATGAGATGTATCAGGCAGTGCTGGATAATGGATGGGACGGAGAATGGTTCCTGCGTGCCTATGATGCACAGTCTGAAAAGGTTGGTTCAAAAGAATGCGAAGAAGGAAAGATTTTTATTGAACCACAGGGATTCTGTGTTATGGCAGGAATCGGCAAGGAAGAAGGAATAGCAGAAAAAGCTCTGGACTCTGTGAATGAATTGCTGGAAACAAAGTATGGAATAATGATCCTTCAGCCGGCTTATACAAGATACCATCTGGAACTTGGGGAAATTACTTCTTATCCGCCTGGATATAAAGAAAATGCAGGAATTTTCTGCCACAACAATCCGTGGATTTCCATTGCGGAGACTGTGCTTGGAAGAGGAAACAGGGCATTTGAGGTTTATCGTAAAATATGTCCATCTTATATTGAGGAAATCAGTGATATTCACCGGACAGAACCATATGTATATTCGCAGATGATCGCGGGAGCTGATGCACCAGGATTTGGAGAGGCAAAAAACAGTTGGCTGACAGGAACTGCAGCGTGGACATTTATAAACCTGTCACAGGCGCTTCTTGGTATTCTGCCAGGATATGATGGTTTGATCGTAGACCCCTGCCTTCCGGAAACGTTTGGCGATTTTAAAGTGAACCGTCATTTTAGAGGGGCGGATTATCATATTGAGATCCATAAACCGAAAGGTGTGCAGAAAGGAGTCAGATGGATTGAGGTAGATGGTGAGAGGATAAATGGAAACCAGATTCCTATGGTCAATGGCAGAAACGAATACCATGTAATTGTACAGATGGGATAACTGATAAATAAAAGTCCCCACCCATTGCTTATTGCCTGATGCAATTAAAGCAGAGGGTGGGGACTTATTTGAACAGGTTAAAGTAAAATACCTGTTTTATTTATTTTCTTCCTGAACTTCGATTTTACGAATTGTCTTGTTTTTGATTTCTTCTTTGATGGATGTAAGGAACTCACCAAGGTCTTTCATTCCTTCGTCGCCAAGGTAACGGCTTCTTACGGAAACCTTGCCTTCTTCTTCCTCTTTGGCGCCAACAATGAGCATGTATGGAACTCTTGCAAGGCGTGCTTCACGGATCTTGTAGCCCATCTTTTCGGAACGCTGGTCAACAGAGCAGCGGATTCCGTTTTCTTTTAACTGAGCTTCAACTTTGGCAGCATAGTCGTGGAATTTCTCGGAAATTGGAATCACACGAACCTGTTCCGGGCAGAGCCATGTCGGGAACATACCTGCATATTTCTCAATGAGCCATGCCAGTGTTCTCTCGTAGCATCCCATGGATGTACGATGAATGATGTATGGACGCTGTTTTTCACCGTTTTCATCGATATAATACATGTCGAACTGTTCAGCCAGAAGAGCATCCCACTGAATCGTGATCATAGTATCTTCTTTTCCGTATACGTTCTTGGCATTGATATCAACTTTAGGTCCGTAGAATGCAGCTTCGCCAACATCCTCTGTAAACGGAATGTTCAGTTCTTCAAGCATCTGGCGGATATGAGCTTCTGTCTGATTCCACACTTCTGCATCACCGATGTATTTCTCTCTGTTGTTCGGATCCCATTTAGAAAGGTGATAGGTTACGTCCTCTTCTACACCAAGAACCTGCAGGCAGTACTGTGCAAGTGCGATACAGTCTTTAAATTCTTTTACCATCTGGTCAGGTCTTACGATCAGATGACCTTCGGAGATCGTGAACTGACGTACACGTGTCAGACCATGCATTTCCCCGGAATCCTCATTACGGAACAGAGTGGATGTTTCACCGTAACGAAGAGGCAGATCACGATAGCTGTGCTGTTCTGCTTTGTATACATAGTACTGGAATGGGCATGTCATAGGACGAAGCGCAAATACTTCTTTGTCTGTTTCTTCGTCGCCGAGAACGAACATGCCCTCTTTGTAATGATCCCAGTGTCCGGAAATCTTGTAGAGGTCGCTCTTTGCCATTAACGGAGTTTTTGTTCTGATATATCCGCGTTTTGTTTCTTCGTCTTCAATCCAGCGCTGAAGCTCCTGCATTATGATCACACCGTTTGGCATGATAAGTGGAAGTCCCTGACCGATCACGTCTACAGTTGTGAAGATCTTCATCTCACGGCCAAGTTTGTTGTGGTCACGTCTTTTTGCTTCTTCCATCTGTTCCAGATGTTCTTTTAACTCATCCTTGGAAGCATAAGCTGTTCCGTAGATACGTGTGAGCATTGCGTTCTTTTCGCTGCCTCTCCAGTAAGCGCTGGAAGAGGAGAGAAGCTTGAATGCTTTTACACCCTTTACACTCATAAGGTGAGGACCTGCGCAGAGGTCTGTCCAGTCTCCCTGGGAATAGAAAGAGATTTCGGAGCCTTCCGGAAGATCTTCGATAAGTTCTACCTTGTATGGTTCATTTTTCTCCTGGAAGTATGCGATGGCATCTTCTCTTGATTTTGTGAAGCGTTCAATCTTAGCGCCTTTTTTGATGATCTTTTTCATTTCTTTTTCGATTGCATCCAGGTCATCGCGGGAGAATGGAGGGCAGTCGAAATCATAGTAGAATCCTGTATCAATAGAAGGTCCGATAGCAACCTTTGCATCCGGGAATAAGGTCTGTACTGCCTGGGCAAGTACGTGGGATGCTGTATGGCGGAGAACTGCAAGTCCTTTTTCATCTTTTGCTGTCAGGATGTTTAATTCGCAGTCACTGTCAATAACTGTTCTCAGGTCTACAACTTCTCCGTTTACTTCTCCTGCACAGGCAGCACGTGCAAGTCCCTCGCTGATGTCGTAAGCAATGTCGATTACAGATTTTGCTTCAGCGTATTCTTTTTTTGAGCCGTCTTTTAATGTTACGATCATGATGATTATCTCCTTTACGTTAGTATGGATTTGTTATAGTTGCTGTTCACTGTTGATATCCCGCGGAGCGTGTTGTTGAGAACGGAGTGAACAGTAACAGTTTTTTGTACTGCGAAGGGGTAAAAGAAAGAATAAAAAAATCCCCTACAGTACGGTTAAATACTGTAGGGGACGAGATAACATTACTCGCGGTTCCACCCCGGTTGTTCTGATACATTACTGATGGATAAATCATCTGATCAGAACCGCTTCATTCGATGGTAACGGAATCACCGGACTGTATTAAAGTCACTCAGAGGTGGTCTTCGGCTGGTTCGCGATGAAATGCTTGCACCGGTATACATTTCTCTCTGTAACGTTCCTCAGCGTACTCTTCTCTTCAACGTTTTAATCCTTCTTATCTTTTCTGCCGCCTATTATAAACTTGCAAAGTGGGTTTGTCAATCAGTAAAATGCAAAAAGTTGATTTACGAAAATAGAGATTAATGTTATACTGACGAAAGTGAAAAACAATAAAAAACATGAAAGGAATCAGATAAATGAGCAGATGGGAAGAAAATATACGTAAAGTAATACCATATACACCAGGCGAGCAGCCCAATCAGCCGGATATGATCAAGCTGAATACCAACGAGAATCCGTATCCGCCGGCACCTGGAGTGGAGAAGGCGTTGAGGGAGATGGATACAGATACTATGAGACTTTATCCGGATCCTACAGCAGGAGAACTGGTACATGCCATTGCAAAGAATTACGGGCTGAAGGATGAACAGGTTTTTGTGGGAGTAGGTTCCGATGATGTGCTTGCCATGAGTTTCCTTACATTCTTTAATTCACAGAAGCCGGTTCTTTTTCCGGATATCACATATTCTTTTTATGATGTATGGGCAGATTTGTTCCGCATTCCATATGAGAGACCGGCACTGGATGAGAACTTTCATATAAGGAAGGAAGATTATTTCAGAGAAAACGGAGGAATTGTATTCCCGAATCCGAATGCGCCGACAGGTGTGGAGATGCCGCTGGAGGAAGTGGAGGATATTATCCGCCATAATCCTGATGTGATTGTGATCGTGGACGAGGCTTATGTGGATTTTGGTGGTCAGTCGGCGCTTCCATTGATTGAAAAATATGACAACCTTCTGGTCGTACAGACATTTTCCAAGTCGCGTTCTATGGCTGGGATGAGAATTGGTTTTGCGTGTGGAAATGAGAAACTGATCAGATTCCTGAATGATGTGAAGTATTCTTTTAATTCTTATACTATGGACCGTACAGCGATTGCTGCAGGTGTGGCGGCAGTTGAAGATAAAGCATATTTTGATGAGACATGTAATAAAATCATAGAGACAAGAGAATGGACAAAGAAAGAATTGAAGGCACTGGGATTCTCTTTTCAGGATTCTATGTCTAACTTTATTTTTGCTACGCATAAAACCTGCCCTGCGAAAGAACTTTTTGAGGCATTGAGAGGGCAGCATATTTATGTTCGTTACTTCCAGAAGGACAGAATTGACAATTTCCTTCGTATCACAGTTGGAACAAAGGAAGAAATGCAGAAATTTATTGATTTTTTGAAGGATTATCTGAAGTAAAAGTTAGGAGGTTTTATGGAAGCACTGGTACATTGGTTCTCGCAGAATCTGTCACAATATATTTCACCGGAAGGGGCAGTTTTTATTATTTCAATGATTCCGCTTTTGGAACTCAGGGGAGGATTGCTTGCAGCATCCTTACTTAAGATATCGGCTGCAAAGGCAATTCCACTGTGTATTGTTGGAAATATTATTCCTATTCCGTTTATTCTGTTGTTTATCAGACAGATTTTCAAGGTTTTAAAAAAGACGAAACTCTTTCGGGGACTTGTTATGAAATTGGAAGACAGGGCAATGAGAAAAAGTGATCAGGTAAAGAAATATGAGTTTTGGGGACTGATGCTGTTTGTGGGAATTCCGCTTCCGGGAACAGGGGCATGGACAGGATCGCTGATTGCATCTCTTCTGGAAATTGATATTAAGAAGTCCTCTCTGGCAATTTTTTGTGGCATTATTATGGCAACTGTCATTATGTATATTGTTTCTTATGGATTAGTGGGAAATCTGGTACATTAATTGTCTTCTTAAATAAGTGTTATTAATATCTGATTTACCGGAAATCCGGGGACATATTTTATGTCTCCGGATTTCTGCTTTTATGTCGATAATATCAGTTTTATGACGTATAAAACAGCTTGCCAATAATAAAGATTTGGAATAATATGGTATTGTCAATTATGAAGAAGATGTGCTAAGATAAATATAAAGATACCGGTGTGCAGACAGGATTACTACAGGAATTAACTTGTCGACACAGGAGCAGGAGTATAATTTTCCTGCGATATGCATTGCTGCAGATCTGATATTCGTGTCACTTCAGACAGATTATCCCACTAACTGTTACAGGAAAAGTTAATAAAGAATAAATTGCTCAGATACATAGGAAATCAGAAAAACAAAAATAAAAATAATTATCAATATTAACAATCAAAACAAAAAGCAGAGGATTATTTTATGAGAGAAAAGTATGAATCATTATCACTGGCAACTTTAAAGGATTTGGCAAAAGCCAGAGGATTAAAAGGGGTTTCAGCATTGAGAAAACCGGAATTGATCGAGAGAATGCTTCACGAAGATGAACTGGAAGGTGAGACAAAAAAACAGGAAACAGTCCGGGAGAAACCGCAGCAGAGTGAAGTGGAAGGTAACGGAGAGAGAATCCCCCAGTATAACAAAACACCGGAACGTACACAGTATCATGCCCCGGCAGAGGCAGTACAGCTTGACAGTGGAGAGAGAGCAGACGGAATCCTTGAGGTACTTCCGGATGGATATGGGTTTATCCGATGTGAGAATTATCTTCCGGGGGGAAATGATATTTATGTATCACCTTCTCAGATACGCAGATTTAACCTGAAAACAGGTGATATTATTAAGGGGAATATCCGTATCAAAACACAGGGAGAGAAATTCAGTGCCCTGCTATATGTGACCTCTATCAACGGATTCCATCCCAGTGAAGGGCAGAGACGATATAATTTTGAAGATATGACACCGATTTTTCCAAATGAGAGACTGATAATGGAAAGACCGGGCGGCACAGTTGCCATGAGGATCGTAGATCTGATCAGCCCTATCGGTAAAGGACAGAGAGGAATGATCGTATCTCCTCCGAAAGCCGGTAAGACAACTTTGCTGAAAGATGTGGCAAAGTCTATTCTGAGAAACAATCCGGACATGCATCTGATCATTCTTCTGATCGATGAGCGTCCTGAGGAGGTTACAGATATCAGGGAGGCCATCTGTGGCGATAATGTGGAAGTCATTTATTCTACATTTGATGAGCTTCCGGAACATCATAAACGTGTGTCTGAAATGGTAATAGAACGTGCACGTCGTCTGGTGGAACATAAAAAAGACGTTACAATTCTTCTTGATTCTATTACAAGACTGGCAAGGGCATACAACCTGATCATACCGCCGAGCGGACGAACTCTTTCCGGTGGTCTGGACCCGGCGGCTCTTCATATGCCGAAACGCTTTTTTGGTGCGGCCAGAAATATGAGAGAGGGCGGAAGCCTTACTATTCTTGCTACAGCGCTTGTGGATACGGGAAGTAAAATGGATGATGTAATTTATGAAGAATTTAAGGGAACCGGTAATATGGAACTGGTGCTTGACCGAAAACTGCAGGAAAAGCGGGTATTCCCTGCAATTGATATCCAGAAATCCGGTACAAGAAGAGAGGATCTGCTGCTGAGTAAAGAAGAACAGGAAGCGGTTTACATTATGCGAAAAGCTCTCAATGGAATGAAGTCAGAAGATGCGGTAGAACAGATCCTGAATATGTTTACCCGTACGAAAAATAATGCTGAATTTGTGCAGACTGTAAAAAAACAGAAGTTTATCTGAAACGTTGTAAAAAAACAGTTACTGTTCGCTCCGTTCTCAGTAACAAAAATATTAAATAAATTTTAAAATAAATTTTAAAATAACTTGCATTCCATGGGACGATATGTTATACTCATAAAGCTGTTTAATAGTAAATTCGTCAAATGAATACGAATAGAAAATAGAATCTTTACAGAGAGGTGAAAATCATGAGAGAAGGAATCCATCCTAATTATTATCAGGCAACTGTAACCTGCAACTGTGGTAACACATTCGTAACAGGATCTACAAAACAGGACATCCACGTAGAAATCTGCTCTAAATGTCATCCATTCTATACAGGTCAGCAGAAAGCAGCTCAGGCTCGTGGACGTATCGATAAGTTTAATAAGAAATACGGCCTGAACAAATAATCAGAATATAGTAAGAATTGAGAAGGTTGAGGTTGGGAAATCTCAGCCTTTCTTGTTTCTTTGGGAGAAATATAATGAAATCATCGAACATCGGCGGTCAGGCTGTAATGGAAGGCATTATGATGCGCCATAAGGATAAATATTCCATTGCTGTCCGAAGACCGGACAATGAGATTGAATTAAAAGTAGAAGATTACAAATGTGTATTCGGAAATGCAAAATTTCTCAAATATCCACTGATTCGAGGTGTGGTAAGCTTCGTGGATTCTCTGGTGGTCGGCACAAAATGTCTGATGTATTCAGCGGAGATTGCAGGGGATGAGGAGGACGAAGAGGATAAGCAGAAGAATGCTGCTCTTTCAGAAGAGGAGCTTGCTGCAAAAAAGGCAAAAGAAGATAAGCAGTTCAAATGGCTGTTATATGTGACAGTTGCTGTCTCGATCGTGGTATCAGTTGCCGCCTTTATGCTGCTGCCATACGCCCTTGCAAGTCTTTGCAGAAGGGTTGGCGCTTCGGAATTTGCAGTTACAATAGTTGAGGCATTTGTAAAGCTTGCATTGTTTATGGGATATATGCTTCTGATTTCCAGAATGAAGGATATTCAGAGAACATTTATGTATCATGGAGCAGAGCATAAGTGCATTAACTGTGTGGAACATGGACTGCCGCTTACGGTGGATAATGTTCTTGCAAGCTCCAGACTGCATAAGAGATGTGGAACCAGTTTTCTGTTTCTGGTTATGCTGGTCAGCATTTTTCTGCATTTTATTTTTGTATTGGTTCCATTTTACTGGGTGAGACTGTTTGGAAGACTTCTTATGGTGCCGGTTGTAGCAGGAATATCTTTTGAGATTATTCAGTGGGCTGGAAGATCAGACAGCAAACTTGCTGACTTTTTCAGTAAACCGGGTCTGGCAATGCAGAAACTTACAACTAAGGAACCGACAGCAGATATGGCAGAGGTTGCGATCAGGGCTGTAGAGGCGGTTTTTGACTGGAAAGCATATCTGAAGGAAGAATTTGGAGTTGAAGCAGAACAATGAACGGAGAAACTCTGACAGGATTATTAAAAAAAGGACAGATGATCCTTGCACAGGCGGGGATTAAGGAAGCCGGGCTGGATGCCTGGCTTCTCCTGGAATATGTCACAGGAAAAAGCCGGGCGTATTATTTTGCATACGGAGAAGAAAGTGTCACAGAAAGTGTTGCTGAAAGATATCTGGAACTGATCAGCAGACGTGCGGGACACATACCGCTGCAGCATCTGACGCATCAGGCTTTTTTTATGGGGCATGAATTTTATGTGGATAAGAATGTACTGGTACCCAGACAGGATACGGAAACACTTGTGGAGTCCGCTCTTGAATGCATGAAAGCTGTGAAAAATCCATATATTCTTGATATGTGTACAGGATCCGGCTGTATTCTTATCAGTATTCTGAAGGAGAGAGCTGATGCACACGGAACAGGCGTGGATCTGTCAGATGAGGCACTGAAAGTGGCTGTGCGGAATGCACGGACACTGGAAGTGGCAGAGCATGCGGAATTCGTACAGAGTAATCTGTTTTCTGAAATGCAGAACATTGTGTACGGAACAGAGTATATGAAAAGGACTGCTGTAAAAGATACTGTAAAAATGACAGAATGCGAAAATAGTAATAGAAATTATAGCAGAGCTTATGATATGATTATATCAAATCCGCCATATATTCCTACGGCGGAAATTGAAGATCTTATGGATGAAGTAAAATTGCATGATCCGCGTATGGCGCTGGATGGTATGGAAGATGGACTTTATTTTTACAGGGCTATCACGAAACAGGCACAGGATCATCTTGTTCCGGGTGGCTGGCTTTTGTATGAAATCGGATGCAGCCAGGGAGAAGATGTGGCAGCTCTTTTGCGGAAATATAAATTTGAAGATATTGAGATAAGGCAGGATCTGGCCGGGTTGGACCGGGTGGTTCTGGGGCGAAAGAAATTACAGGAGGATAAATATGTTTGATAAATTAGACGATCTGCTCATTCGTTTTGAAGAGGTGCTTAATGAGCTTGGAGAGCCGGGAGTTACCGATAATCAGGAACATTTTCAGAAGCTGATGAAAGAGCAGAGCGATCTGCAGCCGATAGTAGATGCTTACCGGGAGTACAAGAAAAACAAAGAAACAATACAGGACAGTCTTTCCATGCTTGAGGAAGAGAAAGATGAAGATATGCGGGAAATGCTGAAGGAAGAACTGTCTGAGGCAAAGAAGAATGTAGAGGAACTGGAGCATGAACTTAAGATCCTTCTTCTTCCGAAAGATCCTAATGATAACAAGAACGTTATTGTGGAGATCCGTGCAGGTGCAGGTGGGGATGAAGCTGCCCTTTTTGCAGCAGAGATTTACCGTATGTATGTGAAATATGCAGAATCCCGCCGCTGGAAAACAGAAATGATGAGTCTCAATGAGAACGGAATCGGCGGATTTAAGGAAGTAACATTTATGATCACAGGTGCAGGTGCTTATTCCAGACTGAAATATGAAAGTGGTGTACATCGTGTACAGCGAGTTCCGGAAACAGAATCCGGCGGACGTATCCATACCTCTACCTGTACAGTTGCTATTATGCCGGAAGCAGAGGAAATCGATTTCCATCTGGATATGAATGACTGTAAATTCGATGTGTTCCGTGCATCCGGAAACGGTGGACAGTGTGTCAATACAACAGACTCTGCTGTGCGACTGACACATATTCCTACCG
>OGYF01002401.1_pt1 | contig 14124 bp, 9 predicted proteins | sample 1576451 | NCBI WGS metagenome assembly OGYF01 (sample SAMEA3541505, study PRJEB24748) | human gut metagenome | biome: human gut; feature: human-associated habitat; material: faeces | place: China | collected 2012 | reverse complement strand
CTCCCCCGCCTCGTTCACATAACAGACGCACAGCCGCACCTGCCCGCAGGGCTTTTCCTGCGTAAGCATCGCGCCGTAGCACAGCGCCTGGGCCCGGTGTTCCGGCAGCGGCTCCGGGCGCGCCTGGGCGCTCAGCTTGATCTCCTCCACAAAGGGCACGTCGCCGTCCTCAAACAGGTCCATGCGCCCATAGACCGTTACTTCCGCGCCCAGGCACAAAAAAGCATGGCGGATGACCTTTTCGCTTTCACCCTCTGCTTCGGCCTGCCGCGCCCGGTGCGCCCGTCCGCCGGCCAGCATGCGCTCCGCATCCTCCGCAGGGGTGATATCCGGCGGAAAACAGGAAAAGGCCACCAGCTCGCGCACGGAGACCCGAAACGTTTCTCCCACGGCTGTGGCCCTCCTTTTTTTCCTCGGTCAATCCCTGCGGTCGCGTGCGATGATGAGCAGGCGCACCAGCTGCAAAAGGCTGCTGATGGCGGCCGCCACATAGGTCAAGGCCGCGGCATTGAGCACCGCGCGCGCACCGTCCATCTCGTCCCGGCTCAAATAGCCCTGCTCTTCCAGCACGCTGAGGGCGCGGCCGCTGGCATTGAACTCCACCGGCAGCGTAACCAGCGCAAACACCAGCGTGAGCGCAAAGCAGGCGATACCCACATAGAGCAGCGGTTCCCAGCTGAACACGAGGCCCAGCAGGAAGATGGGGAAATACAGGTTGCTGCCCAGATTGACCACCGGCACCAGCGCGCTGCGCAGCTTGAGAGGCGCATAGCCCTCATGCTGCTGCATGGCGTGCCCGCATTCATGCGCCGCCACGCCGATGGCGGCCACGCTGGTGGAGCCATACACGCCGTCGCTCAAGCGCAAGGTGTTGTTTCGCGGGTCATAGTGGTCCGTCAGGTTCCCGGAAACCGTCCGCACGCTCACCTCTCCGCAGCCGCTGCGGTTGAGCATCGACCGGGCGACCTCCTCCGCGCTCATGCCGTTATGCGCGTGCACGGCGCTGTACTTCTTGAAGGCCGACGATACCCGCATCTGCGCCCACAGTCCCAACAGCAGGCCGGGAATCACAAAAATCATGGTCCAATCCCAATAGAACATGGATGCTCCTCCTCGCTGGGCCGCTCTTGAGCGGCCCATGCTTAGCATACACCATTCCCACGGAAATTCAACCCGCCTGGCGTCGAAATGTCGTTTTTGCGCCGCGTATACCTCAACCTGCCCGCGGGCAGGCTATACGCGGGAGGGATGCGTATGCTCCGAAGGCTTCATCCGCGGCGTTCCCTGTGGCTGAACGCTGCGTTGGCCCTGATCTGCGCGGCGGCTTTTTTTCTGGTGTTGCTCTGGCCGCTTCGTTCTTTGGGCGCTGCTGTTGAATATACCCCGGAGGAACGCTCCCTACTTGAAGCCCTCGAAAGCGGAGATATCATCCGCCTGCATGTGCTGGCCGACGGCGACGATGCGGAGAGCCAGCGCGTCAAGCTGTGCGTGCGCGACGCGCTGATCGCCGCCTTCGGCGAAATGCTGCTGAACGCCTCCCATGCCGATGCGGACGCGGTATATGAAACGCTTTTGACCCATGTGGAGCAGATGGAGGAAGCGGCGCTTGCCTGCGCCCGCGAAAACGGCTTCCACGGTTCCGTGACCGCCGAAGCGGGGGTTCTGGACCTGCCGCCCAAAACCTACGGACAGGTAACGCTTCCACAGGGGAAATACCGCGCCCTGCGCGTGACGCTGGGCAGCGGCCGGGGGCAAAACTGGTGGTGCGTGCTGTTTCCCCAGCTGTGTCTGGCGGTATCCTCCGACGGTGTGGAGGCGGAGCCTGCCGCGGTACCTGACCTGACCTGGGACGCGGAGCGCATCTTTTCCCAATGGCTGATTTTTCCCCTCTGACGCGCGCAGGCGCGCAAAATATGCTATAATGGTCGCATCTCAATCCATGGAGGTGCGCCGTGATGCCAGGCCCGTTTTTGCCCGTCACGCCCGAAGAGGTTGCCCAACTGGGCTGGGACGCGCCCGATTTCGTCTATGCCGTGGGCGAGGCCTATGTGGATCATCCCTCCTTCGGGCATGCCATCATCGGCCGGGTGCTGGAGGCGGCGGGCTACCGCGTGGCCATGCTCTGCCTGCCGGAATACCACAGCGCGGAGGCGTTCAAGCGCTTCGGCAAGCCAAAGCTCGGCTTTCTGGTCTCCTCCGGCGTGATCGACAGCATGGTCAATCACTACACCGTCGCGCGCAAGCGGCGAAATACGGACGTGTACGCCCCCGGCGGGCGTGCGGGCCTGCGTCCCGACCGCGCGGTCACGGTGTACTGCAACCGCATCCACGAGGCGTATCCGGGCGTGCCGGTGCTTATCGGCGGGGTGGAGGCGTCGCTGCGCCGCTTTTCGCACTATGATTACTGGGACGACAAGGTGCGCCGCAGCGTGCTGGTGGACAGCGCCGCCACGCTGCTGCTATACGGTATGGGGGAAAACACCATTCTGGACTGCTGCGACTGGGTGCGCCGCGGCATGCCCGCGTATGAGCTGCCCAGGCTGCGCGGCGTGTGCTACATGGCCAAGCAGCCCCCCAGGGATACGCTGCTCCTGCCCTCGCATGCCGAGGTCGCCGCGGACAAGCGCGCGTACTGCCAGGCCTTTCTGATGGAATATCAGGAGCAGGACCCCGTGCGTGGGCGCGCGCTGTGCCAGCAGCAGGACGCCCAGCGCTACCTGGTGCAGAACCCGCCTGCGCTGCCGCTTACGCGCCAGGAATTGGACCGCGTATACGACCTGCCCTTCACCCGGCTCGCCCACCCGATGTACGACGCGCTGGGCGGCGTGCCCGCGCTCCAGGAGGTGCGCTTCTCCATCAGCGCGGTGCGCGGCTGCTTCGGCTCTTGCAGTTTTTGCGCCCTCACCTTTCACCAGGGGCGCATCGTATCCTCCCGCAGCGAGGAATCGCTGTTGAAGGAAGCGCGCCTTCTGGCCTCTTTTCCCGATTTCAAGGGCTACATTCACGACGTGGGCGGCCCCACGGCCAATTTCCGCCAACCCGCGTGCGACCGCCAGCTGCGCGAGGGCGCATGCAGGAACCGGCAATGCCTCTACCCCACCCCCTGCAAGCGCATGCGCGTCAGCCATGAAGAATTGATTTCCCTGCTTCGCAAGATGCGCGCCATTCCGGGCGTGAAAAAGGTGTTCATCCGCTCCGGCATCCGATACGATTATCTCATGGCTGACAAAAACGATGCCTTCCTGACCGAGCTGTGCCGCTACCACATCAGCGGCCAATTGAAGGTCGCGCCGGAGCATATCAGCCCGAACGTGCTCTCACGCATGGGCAAGCCCCGCCGCGAGGTATACGAGGCCTTTGTGGACCGCTACAACGCTGTCAACCGCAAATACGGCCTGAAGCAATACCTGGTGCCGTATCTGATGAGCAGCCATCCCGGCAGTACCCTGCGCGACGCGGTGGAGTTGGCGGAATACCTGCGCGACACGGGACATCAGCCGGAGCAGGTGCAGGATTTTTACCCCACGCCGGGCACGCTGAGCACCTGCATGTACTACACCGGGCTGGTCCCGCGCGACATGCAGCCCGTATATGTGCCCAAAAGCCCGCATGAAAAAGCCATGCAGCGCGCCCTGTTGCAGTACCGCAACCCGGCCAATCACGACCTGGTGCGCGAGGCGCTGCGGCTGTGCGGCAGGGATGATCTGATCGGCTTCGGCCCGCATGCGCTGGTTCCGCCGCGCACGATCCGCGCATCGGCAAACGGGCGTTCCCGCCAAAAGGCTGCCCATGAGGAGAAAGGCGTTCGAGCGCAAAGAAGCGTCTCCGCCCGGTCAAACGTTCCCACAGCTCGCCGTGCGGAGCGGACAGGCCGCCAGACGGACCGCGCCGTATCCCGGCGTGACAGCCGCGCCAGTCGCAGAGGAGGCGGGCGCTCATGAATCTGGACGCCTACTGGCGCGCCGTTCTGGCGCAGGATGCGGACGGTATGCGCGCCTTTCTTGCACCGGACGCCGTCATTTGCTGGCCCAATACGGACGAGCGCTTTTCCGCAGAGACATTTATCCGGGTCAACTGCGCCTATCCCGGGGCGTGGAAGGGCGGGCTGGAGCGCGTGGAGTATGCCGGGGATGTAGCCGTCTGTGTGGTCCGGGTCCAATCGGCGGATGACGCCAGCTCCCTGCATGCGGTTTCCTTTCTGCGCCTTGACGGAGAGAGGATCGCGCGCATCGACGAATACTGGAGCGACGACGGCCCCGTGCCGTCGTGGCGGCAAAAGCTGCTGGGGAGCTCAGAAACATGAAGTCAATGAAAAAGTGAATTTGAAAAGCGCGGACCGCATGTGCGGTCCGCGCCAGTCTTTGTTTGTTAGAGCTCCTTGACGGCGCTGAGCAGCTCCGCCGGAGCGAAGGGAAAGTGCAGAATGCCGGCAATCTCGCCCGCGATTTCCCCGGACTGAATAAAGAACACCACGTTTCCGTCCCCATCCAGATAAAAGTCCGATTCGGGGCTGAACGCGCCGGTCAACTGCTCCTTCGTCAGCCCATCCAGATAGTCGCCGTCGGCGTTCTGGCTGTCGCGCTCCACGATGCGCCAGATCAGCTCATAGGCCAGCTGTTCGGCCACGCTCTGTCCATCGCTGAGCTCGTCCCCCTCCTCCTCCAGCCCCAGCACCTGCGAAAGGCTCACGGGTTGGCCGGCATAGAGGCCGTCACGCGCGAAGGTATCGGCGGAAATGCTCACATTCTCCCCGCCTCCTCCCAGTGTGGTGGAGGTGAGAACCACGCTCACGTACCGGCTGGAATCATGCGTCACCTCAAAGTCGATGGATGCGTCCAGCGGCTCCGTCAGGTTCTGCATATCCTGCGCCATGGCCTGATAATAGGCGTTGATGGCCTTGTCAGCGTCCGTCCAGGCGTCAAACTGGGGATACCGGTAGCGAAGGGTAGCGCTTTCCATCACGCCATCCGCCTGCCAGACGTGTTCGCCGGTCAGGGCGTCCGCCAGGGGCAGCACATCGGCGGGCGTGGGGGCCTGCGTACCGGCCTCCATGGCAAGCGCGGCCGCGCACGCCAGCGTAAGGAACAGCGTCAGGCACAGCGCAGCCGCTCTTTTCATGGTAAAACGCTCCTTTGCTTAGCCCTGGTACAGCTCGTTGGCCACAAAGCTGTTTTCCAGATACGAGGTGTACATGCTGTACTGGTTCATCAGCGAGGTCAGGAAGCGCAGCTGCGCCTGGTAGATGTAGCGGTCGGTCACGATGTAGACCTCAAAGACGTAGTAGCCGTCCTCGGTGGTGTAGGCCACGGTGCCGTACTGGGATTCCTCGTTGATGGTCGAACTGCTACCCGTGATGCCGTTGGCGATGATGCCCACGTAATCGGTCAGGTTGGCGCCGTTGGTGTTGTCGATGCGCTTGGCCATGAAGCTGGCGCTGCCATCGGGCAGCTCGGCGGATACGCCGTCATCGCTCTCCACCAGCAGATCGTCGGTGAACACAGCGGGGTAGAGCAGCGTGAAGCCCAGATGGCTCTCGTACTCCACGGCGATCTGATCGAAGTAGCCCTGCATGGCATCCTCCAGGGACAGGTCGGTGCCCACGGAGTAACCCATCAGGCGGAAGCCGTTGAGCGCGGTGGAATCGCTCTGGAAGGTGAATACCGCGCGCTCCAGCCACTGGATGTTGCTGTAGTCAGCTTCGGTCATCTCGCGCATGGGCTTGTCCGCCAGGTAGATCTCGCCGATGATCTGCACGGTGCTGTTGTCGGCGCCGGGATTCACCGTGACGGGATGGAAGCCGATGAAGCCGTTGACGTCGTCGGTCATCACCACGGGCTCCAGCTGGGGCAGCTGCGCGGCGAAGATCTTGCCCAGCAGCTCGGCCTGGGCGTTGGTATCGTTGATCATGTCAGCGGTGACGCCCACCTCCGCGCCATAGGTCTGGCCCACCTTGAAGAACGCGTCGGTAAAGGAAACGGTCAGCACCCCATCCGCTCCGGGAACGGATTCGGGCGCGTTGGGAGAGTATTGCGAGGCCGCGCATACCAGGTCCATCAGGGGGGTCAGGGCCTCAAAGTCCGCCATGTCCTGGGTTCCTTCGGCCAGGGCGCCAGCGCCCGCCGTCAGCGCAAGGCACAGGGCAGCAACCAGGGAGATCACCTTCCGTACGGTGCGATTGATCATGTTGTCATCCTCCTCCATGTGATGCAAATCGGCTTTGTTCGCCGGTTCGGTACGCTCATATAACGCGCCGGCATGGATGTTTCATCCACGTTTCGCAATATATTCCGCGGCGCTGATGGCGGCGATGTTGCCCTCGCCTACGGCCTTGGGCACCTGCAGGGGCTTGCCGGTGCAGTCGCCCGCCGCAAAAACGCCTGGAATATTGGTTCGCATCCCCCGGTCCACGGGGATGTAGCTGCCCTCGGTCCGAAGGTCCGCCAGCAGCATGGACAGCGGCATCGCCGCCCGGAAAATAAAAATGCCGTCATAGCGCCGTTCGCCCTTGTCGGTGTGCAGCACCAGCGCCTCGCCGTCCCGCGAGATGGCGCGCGGCTTTTCCTCCACGGGGCGAATGCGCGCATCCAGCCCGGCGGTATCGTGCGCCTTCAGCCGGTAGTAATCCAGCTCCGCCGCCAGCCCGGCCAGAAAGGCGCTTTCCTCCACGCCCTGCGCCGATCCGCTCAGCACCGCGATACGCCTGCCGCGGTAGAACATGCCGTCGCACGTGGCGCAGTAGCTGACCCCCTGCCCCAGCTGCTCCTCCTCGCCCGGCAGAAGCGCGGGGCGTGCGGCTCCCATGGCCAGCAGCACCGTTTTGGCTTCCATCACGTCGTTTTCCACCAGCAGCATAAAGCCGTTTTCCGTGGGCATGATCTGCCGCACCAGCCCAGCCCGCTCCTGCGCGCCAAGCTCGAGGGCCTGGCTGCGGAAGCTCTCCAGCATTTGCTCGCCGGAGGCATGCGGCATGCCGGGGTAGTTGTCGATGCGCTCCGCCGCGCGCAGCAGTCCCGCGTCGCCTGCGGGCGCGATCACCGTCGCCGAAAGGCCGCGCATGCGCGCCGTCATGGCGCAGGACCATCCTGCCGGACCTTTTCCCACGATTGCGATGTCCGTCATTTCAACCTCCCGTGGCGTGGAACATACCGATACCACACCTTGATAAAGTATATCAAAATCATTACTAAAATACAAGGCTTTTCAAGCGATTATAACAAATGTGTTACAAAATTCTATTCCTCCTATAAAACAACCGGCCGCCCCCTGCGCAGGGACGGCCGGCCTTCTATGCGTCATTTTCCTTATTCCAGCGAGCTGAACAGCAGCAGCTCAAAGCAGGGATAGCTTTCGGAATCCTCTTCCTCGCCTTCCACGCCTGTGCTCAACGACATGCCCGCACAGGTGCCGTACATCATCACCTGTTCATCCACCTGGAAATTGGGCCTTTCGTCGGTGGTGACAAGGATGATGTTGCTGTATTCGCCGCTCTTGCGGTTAAGCGCCATGCGGACGACATACATATCCCCGCTTTCGCCGATGTCCACGATGTAGGCCTTGTAATCCATGATGCGGCCCTCGTAGCCCTCCATCTTGTCGATCAGCTGACTGTAGGAAGGCGAGATGGCCTGCTTGTTAAGATAGTCCATCATGTCCTCGTCCGTCCATACGCGGTTGAAGGAGAAGGTGAACCGCCGATCCGCCAGTTCCTTTTTGCTGAACACCAGCACCGCCTCGTAGCTGCCCTCTTCCTCCACGTCCAGGGTGACGGTGAACTTGCCGGCGCTGGTGACCTTCTTGCTCGCCACATCCTCTCCGTTCAGGAACACCTGGATGGAGGCGCTGGGCTCGGCGGTTCCGGCGATCTCCACCTCGTCCTCCGTCACGGTATCGCCGGGCTTGGAGGTGAAGTTGACGGTGAGCAGCGTGCGCTGGTAGGTAACCGGATAGGCGAGCTCCGCCACCTCCTCGCCCTGGTATTCGCCGGTGATGGTGATGAGGAACACGCCCTCCCTGGGCAGGCTGATGGGCAGCGCGAATTTTTCATTTTTTCCCACCGTGACCTCCGTCACAATGGGCTCGGGATAGCTCAATCCCATCACCACGGCGGTCAGGCTCACGCCCTCGGCCGCAGTGCCCTCGATTTCAAATTCCTGATCGTTGGTTTCGGTGGGAGGTTCATCCGAAATGAGGATGCGGGCGCTGGCCTTGGGCGGGAGGGGCAGCACCTCCACAAAGGTAAAGGTCTCCCAGATTTTGTTGAGGTTGGTATTGTCCTTCTCGGTGGTGGAACGGCCATAGATCTGCATGTCAAAGTCGATCTCGTAGCCGTTGCGGATGGTGCGGCGCATAAAGCCGCGATAAAGGATTTCGCCGTTATCGCGCCGGGTGTAGCGCAGCACCAGGAAGCGGCCGTTATCGGTGTTTTTCCATTCGGAGGTGGTAAACTCGTACCCCTCGTATTCGTTCTTGGGATAGTGGCTGGTGCGGTAGACGCCGCGCACGTCGCTGGTCTGCTCGTTGACGTCGAAGATGGAGGCGGACTGCTCGTTCTGCACGGCACGCAGCTCAAAGCATGCGTCCCCCTCCTCCGTCCAGGCCTGCAAAAGCACGCCGCGGGCCAGAAAATCATTGGACGCTATTTCCATGGAGGAGCCGCGCGCCTCCAGCCAGTCGGCATAATCCGCCAGGTTGTCCGGCGTGAGCACGATGTAGCCCTCCGGCATTTCCATGGTGGCGTAAAGCTGGTCAAACACATAGGTTTCCGCCAGAGCGGGCGCGCATGCCAGCAGCAGCAAAAGCAACAAAAGGCACGGAATTGCTTTGCGCATGATGTCACATCCTTCTTCAATCCTTTTGCGGCGCATGGCGGGCCGGGAAAGCCCGGCGCAGTGTCACAGGCAAACCGTATGATTTATTGTAACATAAAGCGCCCATGCAGGCAACCGACCGCAGGGGACATTTTACATTTTGACCCGCCGCGTTGTATTTCCTTTGTACCGGGCTTGCCATGGGAATAACGGACCGGTATAATGGGCATGTGCTCAAAGACGAGTTTCGTCTTTGAGCGCGTTTTTTTTAGTATTTTTCGCCGGAGCGCCGCCGCCTCCGGCGTCGGAACAGGAGGACTGACGATATGAACGGTTCATCCATGGGGTATCCCGGCCAACGGGGAATGTATTCTCCCGCCTTTGAGCATGATGCCTGCGGCATCGGCATGATCGTGGACATCGCCGGCAGGCGGTCGCACGAAATCGTCACGCAGGCCCTGAGCATCCTGAAGAATCTGGAGCACCGGGGCGGAGCGGGCGCAGAGCCGGACACGGGCGACGGCGCGGGCATCCTGACCCAGCTGCCGCACACCCTTCTGGAAAGGGAGTGCCGGCTGGGCGGCATCGTGCTGCCCGCACCCGGCCGCTACGGCGTGGGCATGCTGTTTTTAAGCCGCGACGAAAGCCGCCGCATGGCCGCCGAAGCCGCTTTTGAAGCCATTGTGCGTGAGCAGGGCCAGCGGTTTCTGGGCTGGCGGAGCGTGCCGGTCAATGCATCCACGCTGGGGAGGACCAGCCGCGCCTGCATGCCGGTCATCCGCCAGGCCTTCATCGAAAAAAGCGCGGATCTCGATGGCGAGGATGCCTTTGAGCGCAAGCTCTACCTCATCCGCCGAATCGCTGAAAAACGCCTGCGCTACGCGCCGGACGCCCGGCCGGGGGATTTTTATGTCGCCAGCCTTTCCTGCCGCACCATTGTCTATAAGGGCATGCTGCTCAGCCGTCAGGTATCCCAGCTGTATCTGGATTTGAATGACCTGGACTACGACACGGCCATCGCTCTGGTACACAGCCGCTATTCCACCAATACCTTCCCCAGCTGGGAGCGGGCGCATCCCAACCGTTACACCATTCACAACGGAGAAATCAACACCATCCACGGCAACTGCAAGCGCATGAACGCCCGACAGAGCCATGTGCATACCGGCCTGTTCGGGGATGATCTTTCGCAGGTGTTTCCCATCGTCAACGACGACGGCAGCGACAGCGCCATGTTTGACAACGCGCTGGAGTTTCTGCTGCTGACCGGTCGCACGCTGCCCCATGCGGCGATGATGATGATTCCCCAGCCCTGGGAAAAGGACCGGACCATGAGCCGTGAGCTGCGTGCATTCTATGAGTTTCACAGCCATGTGATGGATGCGTGGGACGGTCCCGCCGCCATGGCCATGACCGACGGCGTGCAGGCGCTGGCCATGCTGGACCGCAACGGCCTGCGGCCCGCCCGCTACCTGATAACCACGGACGGCCTGCTGGTGATGGCCTCCGAAACGGGCGCGCTGGAGCTTCCCCCCGAGCGGGTATTGCGCCGCGACCGCCTGCGGCCCGGCCGGATGCTGATGGTGGATACCCGCGCAGGGCGTCTTATGGATGATGCGGAGATCAAAAGCCGCATGGCTTCCCTCTACCCCTATGACCAATGGATTGCCAAGCTCGGCCTGCGCCTTGACGACCTGCCCGCGGCCGCCGCGCCCCAAGAGGGCGCGCCTCTGTGGCAGCTGCAGAAGGCCTTCGGCTACACCTGGGAACAGGTTCGAAACGTGATTCTCCCCATGGCGGAGCAGGGAGCGGAGCCGCTGGCCTCCATGGGCGCGGACCTGCCCCTGGCCATTCTGTCGGACAGGCCGCAGCCGCTCTTTGCCTACTTTCATCAGCTCTTCGCCCAGGTGACCAACCCGCCCATCGATGCCATCCGCGAGGAAATCGTCACCTCCACGCTGGTCTACCTCGGGCCGGAGGGGGATCTGCTCTCCCCTTCGCCCCAAAGCTGCCGTCAGCTGCGCCTGTCCTCTCCCCTGATGACGGACGAGCAGCTGGCCCGGCTTCGCGGGCTGGATACCGAAGGTTTGCGGGCCCTGACCGTGTCCATCCTCTACGAGGCGGCACAGGGCGAGGCGGGGATGCGCGCTGCGATGGACCGCGTCTTTTGCGAACTGGACGAGGGCTTTGAAAAGGGATACAACCTCTTTATCCTGACCGACCGCGGCGTGGATGCGGAGCATGCCGCCCTCCCCTCGTTGCTGGCGGTCAGCGGGGTGCAGGCGCATACCCTGCGGCGCGGCATTCGCACGCAGATGAGCATCGTGCTGGAGAGCGGCGAGCCTACGGCGGTACACCACTTTGCAGCTCTGGTGGGCTATGGGGCCACCGCCATCAACCCTTATCTGGCACTGCGCACCGTGCGGGAGGCCGTGCGGGAGGGGCGTCTTGCAGGTCTTTCAGAGGAGGAGGCTCAGGCGCGGTATCTGCACGCGGCGGTAAAGGGCGTGGTAAAGACCATGTCCAAGATGGGCATCTCCACCGTGCAAAGCTACCGCGGTTCGCAGCTGTTCGAGGCCGTGGGCCTGAGCCGCGCGCTCATCGACGAATACTTTCCCGAAACCGTCAGCCGCATCGGCGGCATGGGGCTAGACGGGGTGGCCAAGGAGAACGCCGCGCGGCATGACGCCGCCTTCCACGATCCGCTGGGCGGGACGGCGCTGGCCCCGGGCGGCGAATTTCAATGGCGCAGGGAGGAGGAGTATCATCTCTATAACCCCGAAACCATCCGCCTGTTGCAGCAGGCCGTCTGGAACGACGATTACGGCCTGTTCCGGCAGTACACCGCCCGCCTTGACGGCAGCGAGCGCAAGGCCACCCTGCGCAGCCTGATGGACCTGCGGCCTGACCGTTCGCCCGTGCCTCTAGACGAGGTGGAAAGCGAGGACGTGATCGTCAGGCGCTTCAAGACCGGAGCCATGAGTTATGGTTCGCTGAGCAAGGAGGCGCACGAGTGCCTGGCCATTGCCATGAACCGTCTGGGCGGCAAGAGCAATAGCGGCGAAGGCGGCGAGGACGAGGACCGCTACCTGCCCGATGCAAACGGGGATAACCTCTCCAGCGCCATCAAGCAGGTGGCCAGCGGACGTTTCGGCGTGACCAGCAGCTACCTGACGCACGCCAGGGAACTGCAAATCAAAATGGCGCAGGGCGCAAAGCCCGGCGAAGGCGGGCAGCTTCCGGGGGAAAAGGTCTATCCCTGGATTGCCAAGACGCGCCACGCCACGGCGGGCGTGGGGCTGATCTCTCCGCCTCCGCACCATGATATCTATTCCATCGAGGACCTGGCCGAATTGATCTACGACCTGAAAAATGCCAACCGCAAGGCGCGCATCAGCGTCAAGCTGGTGGCGGAAGCGGGGGTAGGCACTGTGGCCGCGGGCGTGGCCAAAGGCGGCGCAGATGTGATCGTGGTCAGCGGATACGACGGCGGCACCGGCGCGAGCCCGCGCTCCTCCATCCGGCATGCGGGCCTGCCGTGGGAAATGGGCCTTGCCGAAGCGCAGCAGACGCTCATGCTCAACGGCCTGCGCGGCCGCGTCGTGCTGGAAACCGACGGCAAGCTCATGACGGGGCGGGACGTAGCCGTGGCCGCGCTGCTCGGCGCGGAGGAATTTGGCTTCGCCACCGCGCCGCTGGTCGCCATGGGCTGCGTGATGATGCGCGTATGCAACCTGGACAGCTGTCCCGCAGGCATTGCCACCCAAAAGCCGGAGCTGCGCGCCCGTTTCAAGGGAAAGCCCGAATACGTGATGCGCTTCATGCGTTTCATTGCACGGGAGCTGCGGGAAATCATGGCGCAGATGGGTTTGCGCACGTTGGACGAAATGGTGGGCCGAACGGATTTGCTGGTGCGCAGGCCTTCGGACGGCTGCTGGAAACGCGACAGCGTGGACCTGTCCGCCCTGCTGGACCAGCCGGAGGGCGAAATGCAGCCATGCCGTCACGATCAGGGCGCCGTCCGGCAGCTGCAACCCGCGCTGGACGAAAGCATGCTGTGCGTGTTGGCCCGTCCCGCGCTGGAAGGCGGACATCCCGTGACCGCGGCGCTGGCCATTCACAACACCGACCGCGCCACGGGCACGATTCTGGGCAGCGAGGTCACCGTTCGCTACGGGGAAGCGGGCTTGCCTGACGACACCATCCGCCTGACCTTCCGCGGCAGTGCGGGGCAGAGCTTTGGCGCTTTTGTGCCGCACGGCGTCACGCTGACGCTGGAGGGCGACTGCAACGATTATCTGGGCAAGGGCCTCTCCGGCGGCATCCTGTGCGTAAGCCCCGCCAGGGAACAGGCGGGCCGGCCGGAGGAAAACGTCATTGCGGGAAACGTCGCGCTCTATGGAGCCACCGGCGGAGAATGCTACGTATGCGGCATGGCGGGCGAGCGCTTCTGCGTGCGCAATTCCGGCGCGCTGGCGGTGGTTGAGGGCGTGGGCGACCACGGCTGCGAATACATGACCGGCGGACGTGTGGTCGTTCTGGGAACGGTCGGGCGCAACTTTGCCGCCGGTATGAGCGGCGGAATCGCCTATGTGTACGACCCGGACGGAACCTTTCCCCAGCGCTGCAATACCGAAATGGTACTTCTGGAACCGCTGGACGACCCGGACGAGGCCATCCTTGTGAAAAAATGGGTGGAGCAGCACGTGCGCCGTACCCACAGCCCGCTGGGACAGCGCCTGCTGGACGAATGGGGCACGGCGGCCAGCCGCTTTACAAGGGTCATTCCCGTACAGTACAAGCGCCTGATGGCACAGCATGACAAGGAGGGGGCCTGATCATGGGCAAGCTGTTTGGTTTTCTGGAATACGCCCGCGAGCTGCCGCCGGACCGTGACCCGCTGGAACGGCTGAACGACTGGAACGAGATTCATGGCCTGCTCCCACAGGAGGAGGAGCGGCGGCAGGCGGCGCGCTGCATGGCCTGTTCCGTCCCCTTCTGCCACAGCGGACAGATGATCGGGGGCCTGCCCTCCGGATGTCCGCTGGGCAACCTGATTCCGGAATGGAACGATCTTCTCTATCGTGGCGAATGGGAGGGGGCGGCACAGCGACTGCTCATGACCAACAGCTTCCCGGAGTTTACCGGCCGGGTGTGTCCCGCGCCCTGCGAGGGCGCGTGCACCTGCGGCATCCATCAGCCGCAGGTCACCATCCGCCAAAACGAGCTGAGCATCATAGAGCGCGCCTTTGCGGACGGGCGTATGCAGCCGCGGCCTCCGGCGGTGCGCACGGGCAGGCGGGTGGCCGTTGTGGGC
>OGYF01002387.1_pt1 | contig 14205 bp, 13 predicted proteins | sample 1576451 | NCBI WGS metagenome assembly OGYF01 (sample SAMEA3541505, study PRJEB24748) | human gut metagenome | biome: human gut; feature: human-associated habitat; material: faeces | place: China | collected 2012 | reverse complement strand
ACGCTCAGCTGGAGCAATCCCTAGAGAAAGCAACCCAAGAAAGCACTTTGAAGCAGCTGGCCGATGCCAAGCTGCGGCGGGACTATGCTGACGCTGTTGCTGTACTGGATCGAATTCCCAAAGAAGTTTTTGATGTGTATGCCCGTGATAGCCACGGGAGAAAGGAGCGGCCTATTGAGCAAAATCTATGATGATCCGAAATATAATGCGGCGTTTGACCGCTGCATTGATGTAATGACAAAGTTGATGCTGAAATATGGAAAACAAGTTTTGGAACAGCACCAGACGGCTGCTCCTGTTTCTTTGCAGAAACAGCCAGATACAAAGCAAATCAGTTCTTTTGCTGACGCTGCTTAAAAGCCATAATTTACACGTTGCGTAATTATCGGGCCGATGCTATAATAATTACGCAACGTGTGTTTTTTTGTTTATGGAGATGATGCGATGGACTGCAAAACCAAAATAAAAGAACTGCGGGAAATGACAGGTATGAACCGTAAGGACTTTTGCAAATTTTTTAATATCCCCTATCGGACAGTAACAGAATGGGAACTGGATAACCGCCATGCGCCAGAATATGTCCTGCGTCTTTTGGAGTATTACATCCGCAATGAGGGATTGATAAAATCACCGGCTGAACAGAAACACGCCGGAGAAAGGAGTTCCAGCCATGAAAAGACGGACTAAGTGCTATATTTACACAAGAGTTTCCACCTCCATGCAGGTGGATGGATACAGTCTGGACGCCCAGAAGGATAAGCTGCGGAAGTATGCCGAGTATGAAGATATGACCATTGTCGGAGAGTATTCTGACGAGGGCTTCTCCGGCAAGAACATCCAGGGGCGGCTGGAGTTCCAGCGGATGCTGAGTGACATTCAACAGGGCAAGGACGATATTTCGTTTGTACTGGTGTTCAAACTCTCCCGCTTTGGCAGAAATGCGGCGGATGTTCTCAATTCCTTACAGCTGATGCAGGATTTTGGCGTCAACCTGATTTGTGTGGAGGATGGTATTGATTCCTCCAAAGATTCCGGCAAGCTGATGATTTCTGTCCTCTCTGCTGTGGCGGAAATTGAACGTGAAAACATTCGGACGCAGACAATGGCGGGCCGTGAACAGAAAGCCCGGGAGGGAAAGTGGAACGGCGGATTTGCCCCTTATGGTTACAAATTAGTGGATGGTAAACTGGAAATTGCCGAAGATGAGGTGGAAGTGGTAAGGCTCATTTACGACAGATATATCCATACCAACGATGGTATCAACGGTGTGGCAAAATATTTGAATGATCATGGATACAAAAAGAAAATCCGTCAGAACGGTACTATTCCAGGCTTTTCTTCTGCCTTTGTGAAGGATATACTGGACAATCCCGTTTATATGGGAAAGATTGCCTACGGTAGACGCAGAACAGAAAAGAAGCTTGGAACAAGAAATGAGATGCACGTGGTCGAACAGGATGAGTTTCCAATCTACGAAGGTCAGCATGAGGCAATCATTTCGGAAGAAGATTGGCACTTGGCACAGGAGAAACGAAAGGTCAATGCTTTTAGGCGAGAAAAAGTAACTGACCCGGAACACGCGCATATCTTGTCCGGTATCCTGAAATGCCCCTGTTGCGGCAAAAGCCTTTATGGGAACATTGCAAAGGCGCACAGCAAAGACAAGAAAACCCGATATTACTATTACTGCAAAAACACGTTGGGAGCAACTGGTCACAAATGCACCTTCCGCGTGAACATTGAACAGAAAGAAATGAACCGCATAGTTGCGGCAATCATTTCGGCAATGGTCAATGACCCGCATTTTTCCAAAGCTATCAAGGAGAAAATAGGTTCATCTGTGGATACTGGGGACTTGGAAAAACAGCTTACCACGCTCCAGGCACAGCTCCGACAGACTCTGGGCATCAAATCAAGGCTGGAGCGTCAGATGGACACGCTGGATATCAACGATTCTTATTTCGACAGAAAAATTTTGGATTTACAGCGGCGATATGACGAACAGTATGGTAGAATAGAAGAAATCGAGACACAGATAGATGAAGTAAAAAGCCAGATTCAGAGTATCCGTCAGGAGAAAATCTCCGGCGAAAATATTTACCAACTTCTGCTGGCCTTCGATGAAGTATACGGTGCTGCCACGGAAATCGAGCAAAAAGAGTTTATGAGAGCGTTCATTGAACGAATTGACCTGTATCCAGAAAAGCAGAAAGACGGAAACTGGATTAGGAACATGGTGTTCAATTTCCCGGTTCCTGTGAATGGGCAGGAAGTGAAAGAGTTGCCCTTGGAATCTGGGACAACGCTCGAGAGCGTGGTGCTGCTGGAGAGATCGATTGTGACTTGATAATTCCAAATGACACATAAAATAATTACAGACGCGAACACTTAATTATTGACACGGAAACTGATTTCCTGTATAATAAGTACAGGAAATCAGTTTCTTTTTGCTCTGTGAGGGGAAAATGGCCAGGAAACAGTTCAAAATAACAGAAGAAAAAATCAAAAAACTGATTGCGGAAGGCCGGGGCCAAGGCGAGGGTGCGGCCTATCAGCCGTGGCTTCAGATCGGCAACTTCTCTTCCACGGGCCGGGGGAGCCGCATCCGGGATCACCGGACCGGGCGGATTCATCACCTGTTTTCCGAGCTGGAGACGAGGTACTATTACATTCTTGCGTGGTCAGAGAAAGTCCTGGATATTCGGGAGCAGTTTCCTCTTCTGCCGCTGTCGGAGACGGAGGAGATCGCCGCCGCACTGGGATACAAGCACCCGAGGGCGCCCGGCGGGGCTTGCGATGAAGTCATGACGACGGATTTCCTGCTGACGGTCCGCGGCTCTGACAGCGACCCGGCGCCGCACCTGGAGGCCCGCTATGTGAAATATGAAAAAGATATGGCCAACAAGCGGACCTGCGAAAAACTGCAGATCGAGCGGGCCTTTTGGACTGCCCACGATGTCCCTTTTAAGGTTGTCACGGAGAAAAGTATTGATTTTGTCAAGGCGAAGAACATCGAAAAGGTATTGGGATATTACGAACTTCCTGCGATTGACAAGACCGATGAGGAGCTCGCGGCGTGTTCCGAGGCGCTTTTGAAGCAGCTTGCGGAAAATGCGTATCAACCGCTGGACGCCTGCGCCGGATATATTGACCGGGTATTCCGCCTGGAATCCGGAGATGCGCTGAACCTCTTCTTTCACTTGTCTGCCCGGAAGGTGATTCCGCTTCGCATGACAGAAAAACTTCTGCCCACGCAGCCGGTGCGGCAGATCGTGGATGTAGAGAAACTGGAAGCACGGCTTGCACAGGGGGAGGGGAAGTTTTATGCAGATCACGCTTAACGAGGTGTTCAGAATCCATTCGCCGGCGCCCGATACCGTGCGGGTGCTTTACTCGGACGATGAGAGGGTTGTTGTGATCTCCCTTCTCAAAAAGGACACACTGCCCTATGAGATTCCCCAGAAGGAATTCGGATATGCCCTGGAGGATCAGGACGCGGAGGTCAGCGGAGAATATCCCGTGGCCGTTTCTCCCAATCCAACAGAGGCGCAGGAGCGGGCGATGGAACGGGCCTGGAAGATCATCGGGACGTTTGTGACGGATATTCCGGACTGCTATGACCGGAAAATCCGCAGCCGCTATATTGCCGCCAAAAGTGAAGAAGCAGGTGTGACGCGCAAACAGGTCCAGCGGTATCTATACCGCTATTGGGCCGGGGGAATGACGAAGTACGCCCTGTGTCCCCAGTATGAGAAAAGGGGCGCGCCCGGTAAATCGCGGAACAGTGGGAAAAAGATCGGCCGCCCGGTCCAGTATCCCCGCAGCAATGCGGGGGTGAAGATCGGTTCACAGGAGCTGCTGTATATCCAAGAGGCCATCGAGAAGCACTATACAAAACACACCAAATACAGCCTGCGCTATGCGTATCGGGAAATGCTGAAAGCCCACTACACCGATGCGGTGACCGGGACTTTAGCGGAGGCGTATCCTACGGAGAGCCAGTTCCGATACCACGCCCACCAGTTTGTGGACGTGAAGAAGCGGGCCGGAGCAGTCGCCTACAACAAGGATATGCGGGGCATTACCGGGTCTTCCCGCCAGGAGGCGGACGGACCGGGAGACCTGTACCAGATCGACGCCACCATCGCGGATGTCTATCTGGTGGCCCACGATGACCGGCAGGCGGTTGTGGGACGCCCGGAGCTCTACTTTGTTACGGATGTGTTTTCCCGTATGATCGTGGGCTTTTATACCTGCCTGGAATCGGCGTCCTGGGACAACGCACGGTCCGCACTGCTGAATGCGTTTACCGACAAGGTGGCGTTCTGTGAACAGTACGGCATCCAGATTACGGAGGAACAGTGGCCCTGCAAGGGACTGCCCCGGGCACTGGCAGTGGACAACGGGGAATTGATCAGCAAGGCCAGCAACGCAATCATCGAGGGACTCGGCATCACGGTAAAAAATGAACCGGCGTGGCGGCCGGATCTGAAGGGAATTGTGGAGAGCCGGTTCCGGCTGCTGAATCTGGAAACCAAGGCGAAACTGCCCGGAAGCGTGCTGCCGGATTTCAGGCAGCGCAGCGCACCGGATTACCGGCTGGACGCCACGTTGACATTGACGGACTTCACAAAAATCGTCATCTATTTTGTGCTGGACCATAACCGCCGGCAGATGGAAAGACATCCCCAACCGCTGCCGGATATTCTGAAGGACAGTGTTCCCGCAATCCCCCTTGCGCTTTGGCAGTGGGGGATCACGCACCGGGCCGGAAGCCTGCGGCAGATGGAGCCGGAGCTGCTGCAGGTGGCGTTGTCCCAGCGGGCACAGGCCACCGTCACGCCGAGGGGAATCAAGTTCCATGCGCTCTTCTATCAATGTGAGACAGCGATGGAGGAGAATTGGTTTTCCACGGCGCGGATCAAGCGCGGCTGGAAGATCGACATCGCCTATCACCCCAGCGCTATGGAGCGTATTTACTGGCTGAAGAAGAACGGAGAACCCGAGGAATGCACACAGACGGAGGACAGCCGCAGCCGGTACAGCGGCGATACTCTGGAGGAGATCGACTGGATGCAGCGGCGGCAGAAACAGCAGAAAGCAGCTTATGGGGATATCAGCCTGCAGTCCAACATTGACAGCAGCAAAGCGATTGACGAGGTCATTCAGAATGCCAACAGAGAGAAAAAGACCATTCCCTTTGAGCCGGTGAAGCAGAGAGAACAGGCGAGGAAAATCCGGGAAAACCGCAAGGCGGAGGTAGCAAAGCTTCGCGCCGCAACCGAAGAGACAGAAGATGCGGCAGTCCAGCCGGAACAAGACCGTCCGGAGAAAGAGAGCGGTACTTTGCGGAGCACATCGGCCTACGGTGCCTTGTTCGCGCGTTTTTTGGAAGATGAGGAGGATACCTGATGGAAAAATATCCTTTGGGAACACAACGGGGAGACGCCCTGTACACCCCCTCCGCCCGGGCGCTCTATCGGGGAAACCCGTGGATCGAGGCATTGCCGGACAGCTTATCGGACGAGGAACTGTTTCAGGCTCTGCGTGGCAAGATCCCCTATGATGAAAACGAGCGCACGCTGGACTACTACCAACGGGAAGTGTGCGTCCAATCTCTGGCCCATGTCTTTATCCCGCTGGGGGAGACCGGAGAGATCGCACGCAAAATCGACGCGGCGATCCGGGAGGGGTATGTCTCCCGGAACCCTCTGGTCAGCGGCTGGAATCGAGAAATGAGCAAGCTGCAGGAATGTGTCCAGAGCCGTGATGCCGATTTCCGCCATCTGTCCGGCAACAACGCAAACGCCTGCGGGTTCTGCCTGGTGGGGGACTCCGGGATGGGCAAAACCTCGGCGGTCAACCACACGCTGGCCATCTATCCGCAGGTCCTGTACCACAGCAACTACAATGGAACTTCGTTTCCCTGCGTCCAGGTTGTATGGATGCGGCTGGAGTGCCCCCAGGACGCCAGCGTGAAGGGCCTCTGCTCGGAGTTCTTCATGGAGTTTGACCGCATCACTGGGGAGAATACCTTTCACAAATTTGCAGCCAGCGGACGGGCAACGACGGACCAAATGATTCCCCAGATGGCGATGCTGGCCCAGCGCCACGGGCTGGGGCTGCTGGTCATCGACGAGATCCAGAATTTGAGCGCGGCTAAAAGCGGCGGCGCACAGAGGATGCTGAACTTCATCGTCCAGCTGGTGAATAAAATCGGACTCCCGGTCCTGCTGGTGGGCACTCCTCCGGCTATCGGACTGCTCTCCGCAGACTTGATGACCATTCGCCGCAGTACCGGACAGCAGGGGATGACCTACTTAAGTCCGCTTGAGAGGGATACATATGACTGGAAAGCCCTCGTAAAAGGGATTTGGAAATACCAGTGGACGGCGGAAAAGACCCCGCTCTCCCAGGAACTGCAGGATGAACTTCATGCGCTGAGCCATGGCAATATCGACGCGGCCATCAAGCTGTTCATGGAGACCCAGCGGCTGGCCATTCGGAACGGCCGGATGGGAAATGCAGAGGCCCTGACTCCGGAACTGCTGCGGCAGGCAGCGGCGGGTGATGGGTTCCGCCTGGTCCTGCAGCGGCTGGCACTGGAGGAGTCCAGACGGAATGCATCGACGGCGAAGGAAACGCCTCGAAAAAAGCCGGCAAAATCAGTGGAGAAAGAGATATCCGCGGAGGTACCGTCTGAAAGAACGGTATCTCCAAAGCAAAAGAAGACTCAGCCGGCGGCAGGCTCTGGGAAGACCGGAGCGAGGATGCTGGATCTGCTGAAAGACAGCGGGCAGTGGGTCAGCCCGGACGACGATTTCTGATGATTTTTGGAAAGGCGGTAACGCAAGATGATCTCCTGTTTCCCGGCTCCGTATCCGGACGAAGTCCTGTACAGTGTCGTCGCGCGCTACCACCTCTCCAGCGGAAATCCCATCTTCCGGCAGACGATGGATGAATTGTTCGGGGTGAAGAAGACGGCGCTTTCCATGGTACTTCCCCAACGGCTGAATGTGCTGGCAGACCGGGTGCCATCTCTCCCCTTTGAACGACTGCTGCTGGAGCATACGATGTACCCCTACTACATGGCATTTACCTCTCTCAAAAATGAAGAGGCCGTTCACACCTGGGCAAAAGAGGGGAAGGCTGGGAGCATTGATGGGTTTCTCGGCCAGTATGGCACTGCCTGCGGCGGCCCGGCACATCTCCGCTTTTGTCCGGAGTGCTATGCGGAGGAAATCCGGCAGTATGGGGAGGGATACTGGCACCGCGAACACCAGACGCCTGGTGTGCTGTTCTGCGGCCGCCACCACCAGCCTCTGGCGGAGACAATGATTCCGTATTTGACACGGGATCGGAAAACTGCTGCGGCAGCGGTTCCGAAGAACTTTTTTCCTGCGATATATCCCATGCCGCTGTCTCCCCTGGGAAGGCAGCAAGCCATCCAGATTGCGGATGACACCCACTTTCTCTACAGCAATTATGAGCGGGTCCGGGCTGCCTTCGCCCGGCATCAATACAGTTTTCGGAATTTGTATTTGCAGGCTCTGCGGCATAAAGGGCTTGCATCCCATCATGGGTCCCTACGGATGGAGAAATACCAGGATGCCTTTTCGCAGTTTTTTGATTCCGATCTGCTGAAGGTATTGAGGGTGGATTTCAGCCATACTACAGTCAGACCGTGGATCATCACGATCTGCCGCGAAAGGAAGAACTCCCACTATCCGCTTTACCACATTTTGATGGCGCAGTTCCTGTATGGCGGCTTGGAAAGGTTAGTGAAGCAGGCGGAGACTGTTAGCCCGGAGGACATTGCTGTTCCCAAACGGAGTGTCGGCCCGGTTGCCGATGAAGAAGCGAAGCGTGTCGCATACCGGCATCGGTGGCTGTCCGCCTGTGCTGCCCATCCGGGTGCCGGTCAGAACGAGATCCGGAAGGCCGACAGCGCGGCATACACCTGGCTGAACCGCCACGATAAAGAGTGGCTGCGGTGCCATCCGGAGGAACGGAAACCGCGAGGCGGAAACAAAACATTTGCTGACTGGGAGAAACGGGACCTCGAATTGTCGGGAAAGATTGCCCCGTCGGCTGAGAGACTGCGTGCCAGACTCGGAAAGCCTGTGCAGATCACCGCAACCAAGCTGCTGATTGAAGCCGGCTGCGGAAGACTGAGAGCGAATGTATTGAAAAAGCTGCTCATGACAGAGCGGGAGATTCAGAAATACGCCGAGGACAGTACGGCGTTTCGACTTCGGAAGATACGCTGGGCAAAGCAGGAACTGTGCGCCCGCGGGGAACCTGCCGTTAAGTGGCGGATTTTAAAACTGGCAGGAATCCGGGATGAAGACTGGGCCGCAATGTGGGATCTTTACACTTCACAGACAGACGGGAATTGGGGAATTGCATAGTAAGGAGAGATTTGTATGGGTAAGATCCGGTTGGAAGATTGGCCATTTTCCGAGGGGAAAACTGCCACAGTATACTGGATCACCTCTCCGCAGACGAACCGTGAAACCGGCGCTAGATTCTGTGATGCTTATTTTCAGCAGAAGAGCGGGGAAATGCCGAAGTCGGTTCCGGTTCCGTGGGGATTGATGCCGGAGCTTTGGATCGGCCGCAGCTTCTGCAATGGTGTTCCACAGCAGCAAGCGGGAGGTCCACTGATCAAAATCCAAGCCAATAGGATTGAAGGCTGCCGTTTAAAAAGCGCGGCGGACGCATTTCCTCCGTTCCTTTATTCTCTTTTTAGTATTGGAGCACTCTGCCGGGAGTCCTGTGCCGTTTTCTCATATGATGGAACGCAATACGCCATTCCTTGTATCGAACTGGCCAGGGCGCTCTATATGCGCAATTCCCTGCTAGCTAATCAACTGCTCTCCAGCGGAGGGTTGGAGGATTGTATTGCGCTTTCCAGTTGGGAGGTCACTGAGGACGATTTAGATTTTGACCTGACACCGCTTTGCCGCGGGTCTTTGAATGCCGATTTTGTAAAAATCATCGCCTCACTGTACGGGACGGAACAGCTGCGGAATGGCTGGAAAGAGACCTATGTACGCTACAAGAGAAACCAGATGATCCAAACCGAAATTCCCCCTGTATCGGGGCTGGTGCTACATTGCCGGCAGATAGTTGGACGGGATCTTACGTTTCTGCCGTCTATTGTCAAGGTGACCTTGCCGATGCCGTTCCGAAATATTACATATGGGCCGGCGGCAGACCGCATCCGCAAAGACGACGATGGGATCGGAGGTGGTGAAGCGGACTGCGAGGAGCGGGAGAGGTTCCTGCGGGAAAGCATTCGGATCGGCAGTGCGGCGGAGACTGCAAAATCCGGCGGCGATGTGACAAATCGCAGTTTTGGCTGTCTGGACCCTGTTTTTTCGGGACCAAAGGTCTGCGTTCACCACAGGACCAAAACAAAGACTGTTGGCACGGCAGGTGGCGGAAGGCCGGGAACGACGGTTCAGACGTGCAGAGAAGAGGAAAACCCGGAAGAGATATTTACCCCTAATGAACGGACTGGGCGAGGGACATTGCCGGAGGTTCGGTTGATTCCCGAGAAGATGCAGCGGGTTGAGTCTCATGTGGACTTCTCGGATTTTTGCAGGGCGTTGGAGCAGTTCTCCATGTATACTGACGTCAAGCTGGAGGATGTGCAGTTTTACAGGCTTCCGGGAGAGAAGCCAGTGTGCTTCCTGCCGGACGGCGGGCGGCGGAACTATGCCGTGGCCAGAGTGTCTGCGGGCAGCCAGATGTGGACGATCCTGGAGCTGTGCGTGAAAGACGGCTATTCCGTGTCGACACTGCTGGTGCGGGGAGCAGACGAACGAAACGAGCTTGCCCATCATCAAATGAGCAAGCTCGTCGAGGAGAACGGTCATTGGACACAGTCTTGTTTCTCCCGTGGAATGGTTTACAGGACGCTGGACCACTATCGCGGCCGCCGGCCGGAGCGATGGGCAGCACTGCTGTACAGCAAGATGTATTAACCACAGGCCCGCATCGCTGTGATAAAAGGACTGGGAAACAAAAGGGCGGACATCATCTTTTCGCCGTCAGACAGCCGCCGTGCGGCTTCTTCATCGGTCAGGGAGAGGTCTTCCGCCTTCAGCCGCTGGAGAAGCTGCGGAATATCTATGGCGGTCCCGTTCGGGGAGAAATACTGCCAGTAGAGAATGGGATAGACTTTCCCGCTCACGTTAGGGGGGAACCCTTTGATTTCCTCCGCAGCGTGCAAAATGGCAGGAGCGAGGAATGGACCGCAGTGATCCATCAACTGGTAGTCCTCCGTCGAGTCATCGGCGTGATCGGCAAGGCTGAATGACAGAATTTCCAGAACTGCCTGACTAACCGGGAGTGATAAATCTGGTGGCTGTCGTGCGGCAAAATCGGAGTAATGCCGGAGCAGGTACCTTGTCCTGCGAAGATTGGACAGCTCCAAGTCGCGCACAGACAGTGACACCGGAGGCTGAAGAAGGGAACCGGACTGCATTACCCCATACAAAGCACCTCCTATTCGATCTTGACTTTTTACCGCTTCCTCTTCCTCACATAGTGGGGCATCACCGGCTCGGTGGGGGGGGGGTTGGGGGCGTAGCTCCTGCGGATGCCCTTCTGCCGTGCACGATCCCGGATAGCGGCTTTGGTACGGCCCGGGAGCATGGCTGCCATCCGGATGCCCTCTTTAGGGAAATGTTTCTTCAAAAGCGCATCTTCCCATTCCGTCCACCGTTTCGCCGACCTCCAGCGGTTCTCTGGTTTCCGAAGATATTCTTCAACCATGGCGGCCCTCCTTCAGCGGTTCCCGGACCCAGTCGAACGACACCTCGTCGGTCATCCAGGAGCGGTCAGGGGACGCCGTCACCAGATACAGCCGCATGAGAGTTTCGATGACCGGGGTGGGCTCCAGATGTACCAGAATTCCATGGAACAGGTGGATGGCCACCGCGTAGGCGGCAAAAGAGACCAACTGTTCCCGCATGACCGGGCAGTCTCCCATGGTGTTCCGCCAGCCGTCCCAGTCGCACAGCAGATAGGTGATGTCCCGGTGGCACCCCATGGCGCAGCTGAGATGGAGATTGTTCAGCATGTCCACCGGGTCGGCCTGATCGGTTTCCGGGTCATAGGGGACAGCCGAATCCTCGTACCACTGGAGGAGCCCTTCCAGGATCTCCAGCCGGTTCCGGTCGTCCTCGTCGAGTTTGCCCTCTCCGTCCTGGAAACGAACCCACTGGATGACCTCGTGGAGAATGCGGCGGTCCATTTCCGCCAGGAACCGGCCGGAGACGTCCGCGCTCATTCCGGGGAGGGCTTTCTCCAGAATCGCCAGGAGCTGTTCCAGGTACTTCCCGTTGTCCATGTCGGAGAAAGATGCCGGCAGCACGGCGGAGAACATCCCGCTGCTGTACTCCAGCAGGTCAAAGGCGTACCGGGGGTCGAAGGCATTCTCCAGAGAGGCCAGAAGACTGATGCGGGTGATCACGCTGAAGGGGAGACCGGAGAGGGTGGGATAGACCGCCATCCCCGCGGCGATGACCTCGTCCTCCACGGTGCGGAGGAGACAGCGATATCCGGCGGCCCGGACACCGGGGTGCTTGTCCAGGTAGTCCCGGATCATGCGGACCACCGTGCGGACGCTGTCGGAGCTGGTGCACTGAGGCAGGCTCTTTAGCAGGGGCAGGATGTCGGTCAGCTGCTGAAGGTCACCGGCCCTGGGGGTGGAGTCGGTGCAAATGCCCCGCAGCTCCGGCAGCTCGTTGAGGAAGCCCAGCGTCTGGCGGGGCAGGGCATTCGGACGGCTGTCCTGGATGTCCTCGGTGATGTCGATGACCTCCTGGCGCAGCTCCTTCCGAGTTGCGTGATAGGCGTCATCCCGGTCAGAGAGGGTGCTGCGGGAGCGGAAAACCTTCTTGGCCTCCCGCAGGGCCAGGTGGGTGTTGAGTTCGCCCTCCGCATGAAAAAGGTTGTCCAGGGCCTTGGTCAGTTCCGCGTTTTTCTCAATGTTTAACATGGTGCAATACTCCTTTCGGATTTGAATTTGGAAAACAAAAGCACCGTGCAGGCGGTCAAAAGCGCTACACGGTGCCCCGAATCCAATGCAAAAGGAGCCGAACAGCCGCCGGAAGAACGGTTTTCCCCTTGCCAACTGACCGGCAAAAGGGTATACTATTCCCACGGTGCGGACTTGTCCGTTGTGTAGGTGCTGGTATCACCTGCGCAGGTACATGGGAGCTGCAACTCCCATGTACTGCCGTGTTTTTTGTTTTCTGGTATTACTGTAACATATATAAGGACATATATCAATAGGAACTACTTCTAAATTTCAGGTCGAATTTTCGTTAAAAATATATAAGTACATATATTTGACGCTATCTATGCCACTATGCTATAATAACTCCGACGATTAGAGGGGGCGTTTTATGGCAACAACAAAGGCTCAGTTAAAAGCAACTAGGAAATACTTATTAAAATTTGATGATCTGCGAATTCGTGTACCCTTAGGAGAAAAGGAACAGATTTCCCAGCATGCAGCAAAGCATAACGAATCCTTGAATACATTTGTCCGCCGGGCAATTTCAGAAACCATGGAGCGAGACAACAGCAAGGTGTAAGGCCCCAGAACCGATGTGCATCGGTTCTGGGGCCTTTTTCATGCTGCCGCTTATATTGAAAAACGTCAAGTTGACGCCGTTCCTGTCCTGCGATAGATTGACGGTAAAATGATGCTCGCGGGAACGGGGGAAGTGAAATGGACTATCAGCAAATCGGGCGGCAAATCCGAGCGGCCCGGCTCCGGCGGAAGATGACCCAGGCGCAGCTGGCGGAGGCAGCGGACCTCTCCGTTCCCTACATCAGCCATGTGGAGCGGGGAAAGAAACGGGTCAGCCTGGATGCCCTGCTCCGCATCTCCCAGGCATTGGACGTCACCGTGGACCAGCTCCTGTCCGGCACACAGCCCCAGGACAAAGACGCCTATCTCCCGGAGATCGGGGAACTATTCGGTGACTGCACCCTCCGGGAGCGGCGGATTCTCCGGGATGTAGCTGCGGCGGTTAAAAATGGATTGCGGGAAATCGAGAACAAGAAAGGCGGGGGATTTCACCCGCCCTACTTTATGTAGTAATAGGAATATTTTGATAGGATGTTGTAGGAGGCAAGTCACATATTTCTTTGATCGCTATTTCCTGTTCGTTGCCATGTTTGTATTATTTGTTACATTGATGTATAATGTTTTCAAAAAGTTCTTGAAATAATCAAGTTTGACAGGAATCGTTTTGCCATTCGCAATGGTCGGAGTGTAATTATAAAATTCTAGATGATTCTCAACGAAAATTTAGATGTAGTTCAGGTCATTCCCGTATTGGCAGAGGATTACGAGATCGATGAAGCGTATGTCGCAAGATCGTATGGACTCGATGTGTTGATTCATGTGATGGGGGAAGCATTGCCGGACGAGCTGATGGATACTCTGCAAAATGTTCAGATAGCGAGTCTGGCTGAGAAAAAGAAAAGAGCACAAGCTGCGATAGCTACAGCAACCCTAGCAGCTGCAGGAGAAGGTGCAGCACCAATTCCGTTTTCGGATTGCGCACTACTTATTCCCACTCAGCTTGGAATGATTGCATCAATTACAGTTATATTTGGTTTTGATGTCAACAAAAGCATTCTGACAGCCTTTCTGTCATCAACATTAGGATCAGGAGGCGCGACTCTATTAGGGAAAACTGTAGTATCCAATTTGGTTAAACTAATTCCTGGTGTTGGAACTATTGCAGGTGGTGCTATTTCTGCAGCAACAGCAGGTGTACTTACAGCGGCACTCGGAGAAGCATACATCGGAATTATGACGCTGGTGTTTAATGGTGAAATGAGCATCGACGATCTTGGCACCAAAAGGGGAAAAGATCAAATGACAGCCCTGTTCAAACATGAACTGAAAAAGCAAAGATAAGAAAACGCTAAAATTGCTGCAAAAGTCTTGCGTGATATGATTAAACAAGGGTTTTCGGTTGTGACGATGAAACAGCTCCCGACTATCGGAATCAAATCCGGCAGTCAGGAGCTATTTTATATCGTTATACCACGATTTCTGTTTCGCCCCTCATAAAAAGATAAGATACAATAAGTTTCGGAAATTGAAAAGCAGCTAAAAAGAGACATGGTTTGCAGCCCTCTGGTAGAATGAAGTCGCGACACACCATT
>OGYF01002386.1_pt1 | contig 14213 bp, 13 predicted proteins | sample 1576451 | NCBI WGS metagenome assembly OGYF01 (sample SAMEA3541505, study PRJEB24748) | human gut metagenome | biome: human gut; feature: human-associated habitat; material: faeces | place: China | collected 2012 | reverse complement strand
TCTCTCCGGAGGCGGCATCATGCGGACCGATCGCCGTCATCCGCGAAGGCGAGCTGATCGACATCGACATCAACGCAGGAACGATCGATCTGCGGATCAGCGAGGAAGAGATGCAGAAGCGCCTTGGCGAATGGAAGCCATTGGAGCCGAAGGTCAAGGGCGGCTGGCTGGAACGCTATGCCCGTCTGGTTTCCTCTGCCGATGAAGGCGCAGTGCTGAAATGACCGATCAGGGGCAGTCACGCAGACTGCCTCTTTTTCTGTTGAAAAGATTCATCAGAAGTTCAGAATGAACGGTTTACAAAATTGCGGACCGGCTTTAAGATAAAGATATTTGAAAGGCGGAAAGACAAGATGAGACGTGAGGGATTTCTAGTCGTGGCATTGAGCGCGGCACTGTGCGGATGCAGCGGGGAAGTACAGGAGCAGCCGGCAGCGGCGGCCGATTATGAAGGCTATGCGGCAGTGATCGCACAGCTGGATGAGGTGCAGAGCTATCGGGTGAGCACGGTTTCCACAGACGAAGACTACGGGGAAGATTATGCTTATGAAGAGCGCAGCGAGACAACGGTGAGCGTGGGCGAAGAAGGAGACAGCGCGAGCGAGACGACGATGTCGTATCATGTGTATGAAGATGGGACGAGCAAAGACGTGACCTGCAGTTCTTCAGAGCTGGAAGGCAGCGGTCAGGAAGAGAGCTGCGCGCTCGTGCATTCCTATGAAAACGGTGTCCGGACATACAGTGACGGCTACGAGGACGAGACGGCGCAGCGCATGTCCCAGCAGTATTTCATGATGATGGATAATTTGGAAGATGCGCAGTTCACGCTGGAAGGCGACACCTGGACGATCAGCGGGGAGAGCGACGCCGGCAACGTCTATACAGCTACGCTGCGCGTCGATGAAGAAGGCATGCCCAAGACCTTCATTTATTCTTATGACAGCCTGGGACTGAGCATGGAACGGACGATTTCTGACATTGTCCGTTAGCCTTGACACGATCTTTACAGAAACTTAACAGAGGAAAGATGTTTTCCAGACAAAGATACGGTATCATCAATGCAGATCATGGAGATGATATGATGAGACATTTGGCTTTGATCTGGCGCAGCGAAGCAGTGCGCTATCTCTTTTTCGGCGCCTGTACGACACTGGTGAACATCCTCTGTTTTTCTTTGCTTATCCATTGCGGCCTGCATTATCAGCCTGCTAATGTGCTGTCATGGATAGCGGCGGTCAGCTTTGCTTTCGTGACCAATAAGTATCTGGTGTTTCACAGCCGCTGTGAAGCGTCGGTGAGCTGGTGCGCTTTTTTGCCGCGCGTATCGCCACGCTGCTCATGGAGCTGGCATTGATGCAGCTGTTCGTGGAGATGCTTTGCTGGGAGATGACATTGTCCAAGCTTTTGGTCCAGGTGCTGGTCATCGCCGCTAACTATCTCCTCAGCCGCTTCCTCATCTTCGTAAGAAAAGATTGACAGCGAAGCCCTCGTTCATTATAATTGGTTTGGATTCAAACAAAAAAAGGAGGGACAGGATGCTGGAAGATGAGCTGCATTTTCAATTGCTGAGGAGCTTTCACTTCAGCAACCGCGCCATCGTTGCGCAGACGTCTCAGCTGAAGCTGATGCCGGGACAGCCGAAGATCCTGCTGTATCTGCTTGAGCATGACGGGGCGATGGCAAAGGAGATCACCGAGGGATGTGTGCTGGATAAATCGACGGTGACATCGCTGCTGGCCAGGATGGCACAGCAGGAGCTGATCGTCCGTCATCCTCATGCGCGCGACCGGCGCGCCGCCATGACCTATCTTACGGAAAAAGGGCGTGCGCTCGCCGAAGAGGTCCATGACATCTGCCGACGCAGCGATGAGCGTGCACTGCGCGGCATCGATGCGCAGGAACGTCAGACGCTGGTGCGTTTGCTCAGACAGGTCAGCGCCAATCTGGAGGAGCCGGTATGAGCCGCCAGATCGAAAGGCTGGTCTGGTTTTCGGCCGGGATCCTCATCAACTCCTTTGGCATCGTGCTGATCACCAAAGGAGCCTTAGGCACTTCGCAGATCTCCAGCATCCCGTATGTGCTCAGCCTGCAGTTGCCTTCCATCAGCTTTGGCATGTTCTCATTCATCATGAACATGGTGTATATCGTCTTGCAGGCCCTGCTGCTCAGGAGACAGTTCAAGCCGATCCAGCTGCTGCAGATCGTGGTGAATGTCGTGTTCAGCGCCAGCATCGATGTCTTTATGGCGATGCTTTCGTTCTATGCGCCGCAGCAGCTGTTCACCCGTGTGCTCAGCGCCGTCGCCGGCTGCATCGTGCTCGCTTTCGGCATCAGCGTCGAAGTGGCGCCGGATCTCATCATGGTGCCTGGTGAAGGCATCGTCGCCGCCATCAGCAAAGTCAGCGGACGGCGCTTCGGCAGTGTCAAGGTCGTGTTCGATGTGACGCTCATCCTCATCGCGGCATTGCTGTCGTGGCTGTTTTTCGGCAATATCGTCGGCGTGGGCGTCGGGACGCTGCTCTCTGCCGTCAGCGTCGGCCAGTTCGTCAATCTCATCAACCGCCATGTGCCGCTGCTTCAGCATATCCGGGCACTGGCCAAAGAATAGAAAGGGTGTCGATCATGAAGATCAGAAGAGCGCAGATCAAGGATATGGAACGCATCGATGAGCTGCTCATGCAAGTGGCGATGGTCCATCACCGCGGCCGTCCGGATCTGTTCAAGTATGGAACAAGAAAATATACCGATGAGCAGCTGAAAGCGATCATCGGTGATGATGAGCGGCCGATCCTGGCTGCGGTGGATGAAGAAGACCGACTGCTGGGCTATGCGTTCTGCATCTTCCAGCAGCACATCGGCGACAATATCCTGACCGACATCAAGACATTATACATCGATGATCTGTGCGTAGATGAAAAGTTGCGCGGCCAGCACATCGGATCAGCGCTGTACGAGGCCGCTAAGCAGTACGCCAGAGCGCATGGCTGTTACAATCTCACGCTCAATGTGTGGAGCTGCAATGAGGCAGCGATGAAGTTTTACGAATCCTGCGGCCTGAAACCGCAGAAAGTCGGCATGGAGACCATATTATAGGGAATGATCCGCAGGGATCTCTCCCCTTGCAGCTGCAGGCTGTTGACAAACCTCTGCAAGGCTTTTTATCAGAGTAAAAAGGACAGACCATTTGATGATGGATCTGTCCTCTTTTAATCATGTGTCGTCTGTTCGGGATCATTGAGGATCTCCCGGATCAAATAACGAGGACGGCGCTTGACCTCAGTATATATCTTTCCGATATATTCGCCGATGATCCCCATGCCCAGCAAGGTGATCCCTCCCAGCAGCCAGATGGAGCAGGACAGAAATGTCCATCCATCTACGGTCAGCCCCATGCATTTGCGGATGACGCTGTAGGATATGGTCGCGATGCTGATGAGAAAGACGATGGTGCCGATCAGGCTGACCAGACGGATCGGCCGGACGCTGAATGAAGTGATGCCATCCCAGGCAAAGGCCAGCATTTTTTTTAATGGGTATTTGGAGGTGCCGGCGCTGCGGCGCTGACGCTCATATTCCACGATATCGCTCTGATATCCGATCAGAGGGATCATGCCGCGAAGATAGAGATTGATCTCTGGGAAACGAGCCAGGTCCTGAAGGATCCTGCGGGAGAGCAGCCGGCAGTCCGCATGGTTGTATACAGCTTCCACGCCCATGCTGTGCTGCAGCCGGTAAAACAGCTGAGCAGACGTGCGCTTGAACCAGGAATCCTGTTCACGCGAGCTTCTGACTCCATAGACGATATCATGGCCTTGCGCATAGCTGTCCAGGAACAGATCGATCACAGCGATGTCATCTTGAAGGTCTGCATCCATGGAAACGGTAATATCCGCATAAGGCATGGCGCTCATCAGCCCGGCCAGCAGCGCGTTCTGGTGTCCGCGGTTGCGCGTCAGGTCTAAGCCGGCACAAAGACTTTCCTGCTCATGGGCCTCTTTGATCAGCTGCCATGTCTTGTCTTTGGAGCCATCGTTGACAAACAATATCCGGCTGTTTTCCGCTATGCGCTGCCGGGCGATCAGCTGCTTCATCTTTACGCTCAGCGTCTGTATCGTAAGCGGAAGTACTTCTTCCTCATTGTAACAAGGGATGACAAGGTATAAGATCGGTGCAGACATATCGTTTTCCTCCAGTCGTTCTCAATTGTTATCTGATATGTATAGAATAGCGAATGAATCGCTATATTCAGTATAAGTGATATCACTGATTAGTTTTGTTTCATTATTGATAAGAAACGGTTAAGATTCTGTTAATTTCTGTAATGGGGGTGCATGACCTTACCGTTTCTGATAAAGTGTACATGATGCGGAGGAGAGAAAATGAAACAAAAGATATTTATGGTGCTGAGCAGGATCTTTTTGATCCTCATGCTGCTCAGCATGGGATTTATTCTGATCGTTTCCGTGCAATGTTTTTTTGATGTCATCAGGACAAACGGGGTTTCCCTTGGTCTTGGGATATTGGCGCTGATCGGCTTGCTGGTGCTTGCCGTACTTGAATTATATGCGCTTTACCGGCTGAGCAGGCGGGTGAAGGAAAAGCACATGATCTGGCTGTTGTTTCTGGGATCGTTGTTTCTTCATCTGCTGGTCATCTTGTTTGCGGATACCCCGGTCGTTTCTGATTTTAAGATCCAGTGGCGTGCCGCTCAGCAGATATTGGCCCAGGACCACAGCTATCTCTCGCTGGCATATTTCGTCAATTGGAAGAATCAGCTTGGCTTCAGCATTTATGAGGCCATGCTCGCTTCCTTATGGAACAGTCCATATTGCATTCAGATCGTCAACGCGCTGTGGAGCAGTCTCAGCGTCTTGTTCGTATTTCTGATCGGCAAAAGCCTGTATTCGATGAGAAATGCGTTCTGGGCCGCCTCGGTCTATGCGGTATCTTTGTTTCCATGCACATATGTCAGTGTGCTGACCAATCATATTCCGGCACTTGCGCTCATCTTGCTGGCAGTCTGGCTGTTGCTGTGCGCCCCTTTTCGTCATCAGACGGTCAATGTGGTCATTGCCGGCGCGGCGCTGGCGTGCAGTGAGCTTCTGCGCCCGGAAACCATCCTGATCCTGGTGCCGTTCATCGTATGGCAGGGCTTTGTGTTTCTGAAAAGCAAAGGGAAAGGCATGATCATGGTCCTGGGCTCAGTGCTCCTTCTGCTTGGCTCTTACGCCGGTGTGCTCCAGCTTGGAGATGCCGCGGCGCGCGTGAGTGGGATCGCACCGCAAGGAGTGAAAAGCGAAGACCTGTATTATAAGTTTCTGGTTGGATTGAATCCTCATACGATGGGGCGGTTTTCAGCCTCGCTCATTCAGGAGCTCGAAGAGCTGCAGGAAACAGGCATGAGCCGTGAAGAAGCCGAATTGACGCTGCTGCAGGAAAAACGGCCACAAGGGCCAGATCAGTGGCTGCGGCTGTTATCTAGGAAGAGCGCAGTCTTCTGGTGGGAACGCGATCTGAGCTGGTCGTTGCAAGGCCTGCATGAGCGCTATCCGATCTCACAGGCTGGCAGCCAGACGCTGACGCTGCTGCTTGGCTGTCTGGATTCCTGCCAGTTTTTCTGGGTCTTCCTGACACTGTTTGCCAGCTGGCGCAGCTTGTGGAGATCAGGATGCGCACAGCACAGGAAGCTGTTCATCCCCTGCATCTTCTTTACGATATTCTTTGTATATCTGTGGATCGAAGTGCAGGCGCGCTATGTGTACATCGCCCTGCCTTTCGTCTATATCATGATGGCAGGATGGAACGCTGAAAAGATAACTTCAGTTATTAATAAGATGATAAATACAAGGAAGCTTTTAAGATGATACAAATTTTACGAGTATTTTATTTCGATTTAGCAATATAAATTCAGTTGTTTGTTATTATTTGGGTGGGAAGGTGAATAGAATAAGGAGATACTTATGAAAAAAATGTTTGCTTTGTTTTTAGCTTTTTGTATGAGCTTCTCTTTTATTACAGTGCAGGCAAATGAAGATAGTAATGTTATGCAAATCATCAAAGAGAAAGAAATGGCTTTAACTATTGAGAATTATGTACAATCGCATGCCCAAGAACTGTTGAATAGTGCAATAAAATCAAGGTCTTCAAACGTAGATGTTACTGAGATCTATGATTCGCAGGGGAATAAAGGATACTTAAAGACTTACACAATTGATACGACAAATGTTGTTGAAAATGATACAGATTTAAAATTTGCAACAGCACTTTCTGTCTATCAAGAGTCAAGTGCAGAAAGTCCGGATCAACAACATGGAATCATGGGAATTGCCAACATGGGCTATACGTTAGATGGTAATATGCGCCTGCTTCAACATGCGGGAGGCGGATATTATAAAATTGATGGAGATTATCGAGTCTCTAGCCAATTATTGACATTTGACAATAGAGATTGGCTGCTCGGCCTTGTGATCGTGAATCAGTATACACAAAAGAAGCATTCAAATGAAATGAGCTTTAGTCATCCAACGGGCTTTACTACATATACTGATGATACGATGACAGTTACCAATCGCTTGACTGTACGTCACGGTACAGGTGATTTAATGCAAGTATATACTTTTAATGTAGTTTGCAGAGTGTAACAATTTTGAATTTATAGAATTAACCATTCACCTTCTCATATACTTCAGGGTAATAATATTCTTTTTGATGTTCTTCAAGAATATAGTATACGAGGAAATATTTAGATGAGACGATTAATCGTTGCCAATCATTGAATTATAACAAAAACCCTTCTGCGTGGCCTGCAGAAGGGTTTTTATCATCCCGCGGAGTTGATGATGGCGCGGGATAGCAGCGGCACGATCTGATTCTTACGGGAGAGGATGTCTTCCTGGAAGCTGTGTGCACCGTGATGGTTGGGGAATGCTTCGGTCACGATCTCGCTGAGCGGGCCGGATGCATAGAAGATAGAACCGTTTTCCAGGATGCTGGTAAAGGCAGCGACGAACAGGTCCAGTTCTTTGTCGATGGCGAAGCTGTTCATCTCCTGCTGCAGCTCATCTTCGATGCTGTGTACCTCATCGACCGCCGAGATGATGATCTGGGCGATCATGACTTTGTGAGAATCGATCTGGAATGTCTTGACATCCTGGGTGATCAGTTCCTGTACGCTCTTCTGCGAGATGTTGGAGCTGACGCGGAACATCTCTGAAGCAAAGGCATCGATGTCCAGGTCGGCGATATGTGCCAGCGTCTTGGCCAGACCGATGTCTTTGGGCGTCGTGGTCGGGGAGCGGAACTTCAGCGTATCCGAGAGGATCGCGCCCAACAGCAGGCCCGCCACATTCTTGGGGATGTCCATCTGGTTTTCCATATAGATGGAGGTGATGATGGATGCCGTGGAACCGATGATCTCATTGCGGAAGGAGATTGGCCGGCTGGTGGCGATATCGCAGATGCGGTGATGATCGATGATCTCCAGCAGATCGGCCTTTTCCACGCCTTTGACCGACTGGGCGTACTCATTGTGATCGACCAGGATCACCTGTTTGTTGCGATAGTCGAGGATATGATAGCGGGAAAGGTATCCGCGCAGATAGTTGTTGTTGTCGATGACGGGGTAGCTGCGGTAACGGCTCTTCAGCATCTTCTTTCCGACATCTTCGACGAATTCGTCCATATTGAAGCTGACCAGCGATTTCAGCATGATCAGCCGCACCGGCGGCGCGAAATACAGATAACGGGAAGTGTTCATCGTGCCGTGTCCGGAGATGATGATCGGGCAGTGATGCGCTTTGGCCAGCTCGATGACTTCCGGCGCGATCTCCTTTGTCCAAACGACGACCAGGATGCCGGCCCCTTTGCGGATGGCGGCCTTCTGCGCCTCGGTGTCATTGCCCAGCATGACCAGCCGGTCGCGGATGTCATAGTCGTTGAGCCCGGTCTCTGTCATGGCGATGATGCTGACCTTGCCGTTGAAGTGATATTCTTCATCGCGGTAGGCGAAGAAGCCGCGGATGGTCTTGGCGATGTAATCCAGCGGAGTATCCTTGAGCAGCTGGATGGCGGCGGCGGTATCGCCCAATCCGACGCGGGAGAGGTCGCTGCGGGTCACCATGCCCAGCAGCTGTCCCTTCTGGTTGACGACGCCGTAAGACTGCTTGTTGTTCTGCTTCATCAGCTGCAGCGTCTCATAGATCGTCGTTTCCGGCGTGATGGTCAGCGGCGGGTCCATGTCGATCTCTTTTATCGTGGCCCGGGCATCCTCGAACAGCATCGGTTCTTCAAAGCCGAAGCGCTCCAGCAGCCAGCGCGTCTCCGTATTGATCGGACCGAGCCGGCAAGGGACGGCGTTGATGCCCTTGCGGCGCTGCAGCAGCGCATAGGCGATGGCCGACGCGATCGAGTCCGTGTCCGGATGACGGTGCCCGGTGATGTACACAGTTTTCTGTCGTTCCATGTTTCCTCCTCGATGCCATGATCATGGCACCCCTTACATTGATTTCATTTTAACCCGTTTCCTGCCGCATTTCAAGGAATTCATCCTGGCGGCATAACCCGTGCGTGAACAGCCATACTAAACGATGAATGAACATGGTGGAGGGATCCAGGTGAAGCGGATACTGATCGTGGCGAATGTGAGCAGCTTTCTCTATAAGTTCGAACGAGGCGATGTGCGCATCCTGCAGTCGCTTGGGTATGAGGTGCACTGTGCGGCCAATATGCATGAGCAGCATCATGAGGGAGAGACACAGGTGATGGAACAGATGGGGGTCATCATGCATCACATCAGCGTCGCCCGCTCTCCCTATCTGTATCATGACAACCGCACGGCGCTTGCTCAGCTGCTCCTGCTCATCGAGAAGCTGGATATCCGGGTGCTGCACTGTCACACGCCGGTGGGCGGCGTGCTGGGCAGGCTGGCCGGCAGACTGTCGAAATGTCCGCTCTATGTGCTGTATACCGCCCATGGCTTTCATTTTTACAAGGGCGCGCCGCTGCTCAATAACACGTTGTATTATCTGGCTGAGCGTGCGCTGGCGGCTCATACCGATGTGCTCATCACCATCAATGAGGAGGATCACGCCCGGGCCAGGCGGCTGAAGCTGAAGCCCGGGGGAAGCGTGTGGCTGATTCCCGGCGTCGGGCTGGATATGGCGCATTTCACGGTGATGGGCCCGCATGAGCGTCTTTGCTGCCGCAGGGCGCTGCAGGTGGATGAACATTGCTTTCTGGCTGTCTCGGCGGGCGAGCTCAACGGCAATAAGAATCATGAGGCGGTCCTGCACATGTTTGCGCAGCTGAAGGCGCAGGGATGGGACATGCGGGATGTGCGTTATCTCATCTGCGGGGAAGGGCCGTTCGCCCGACGCCTTCAGGACATGATCCAGGCATGCGGGCTGCAGGACAATGTGCGCCTGCTGGGGCATGTCAGCGATATCCGCTCCATCGTCGGCTGTGCCGATGTCTTTTTGTTCCCTTCCCGGCGGGAGGGATTGGGCATGGCGGCGCTGGAGGCGCTGTCCATGGGCATTCCGGTGATCGCGGCGGATAACCGCGGCACTCGGGAATACATGAGCAATGCCCTCAATGGCTGGCTGTGCGCTCCGCAGAAGCTGAGCGAGCAGATGGGAGAGGCGCTGAAGAAGCTGCGTGCCATGCCGGCAGCTGAGCGCGGCCAGCTGCGCAAGCGCTGTGTGATCTCCGTATGGCAGTATGAAAAGCGGCATACGCATCGGATCATGCAGGAAATCTATGAGAGGATGGATCGAGACGTATGGAAGTGAAAATCAGTGTGATCATGGGGGTCTATCAGCCCCGCAGCCGTCAGATCCTGTTTCAGGCGGTGCTGTCCATCTGTTCCCAGACATTTTCGGACTGGGAGCTGATCATGGTGGATGATGGGACGCATGGCGAGGGAAGGGACTGGATCGATCAGGCGTCGCTGCTGGATGCGCGCATCCGGCTCATCCGTCTGCCGCGGCACAAGGGGCTGAGCACGGCGCTCAATGCAGCCATCGCAGCCAGCCGCGGAAGCTATATCGCGCGCATGGATGCCGATGATCTCTCAGCCCCGCATCGTCTGCAGCGGCTGTATGACTTTCTGCAGGCTCATGCGCAGTATGCCTGGGCAGGCTGCTGCTGCAGGCTTGTGGATGAGGATGGGGCATGGGGGCATGTGCGGGTGCCCCAGGAGCCTTGCGCGCGGGATTTCCTGCCGCATTCTCCATATATCCACCCCTCGGTGATGTTTCGCGCGCATGCGCTGGCAGATGGCTATTGTGAAGCGCGCAGCATCGGCCGCAGCGAAGACTACGAGCTGTTCATGCGCCTGCATGCGGCAGGGCTGCAGGGGGCCAATGTGCAGGAATATCTTTATCTGTACCGGGAAGACCGGAACAGTTATCACCGGCGGTCTTTCCCGCATGCGCTTCGAGAGGCGCGCACACGCGGCAAAGGGTTTGCCGCGCTCGGATTGCCCTCGCTGTCTGCGCTGCCCTATGTCGTCAAGCCGCTGTTCGTCGCCATGACGCCGCCACGGCTGCACTGGCGTATCAAGCAGAGGCGCTATGCGGATGACATCATGCGCTTTCGCCGCGTGATGGCCAGGATGCCGCTGATGGCGGTGCGCACGGATTCGATGAAACGGCTCGATCAGTATGCCTATGCGGTATTCGGGCCGGTGTTGTGCGGGTTTGTCATCTGGGTGCTGAAAGAAGCGCAGCGCCGCGGCATCCGCACGCTGTATTTTCTCTCGCGCGATGGCTGGATGATGGCAGAGGCGGCAAAGCGGCTGTGCGGCGCGCTGGGCGTGCGGATGGAGATCCGCTATCTGTATTGTTCCCGGCTCTCGCTTCATCGGGCATATGCGCATATCGATATGGAAAAAGCGCTGCGGCTGCTGCTGCGCCCATCGCTGCAGATGACGCCGCGCTCGCTGATCGCGCGGACGATGCTTCCTGCTCAGCAGCAGGAAGCGTGCCTGCGCCAGCTGGCGCTGCCTTGCGGGCCGGATGCGCCGTTGACGCCTGATCAGGGGGATGAGCTGCGCAAGCGCCTGTGCTCAGATCCGGCGTTTGTCCGCTGGATGAGCGCGGAGGCGAAAGCAGCATATGACGCCCTGCAGGGCTATCTGAAGCAGGAAGGGCTGGAAGAAGGCGCTTATGCCATCGTGGACAGTGGCTGGATCGGATCGCTGCAGATGACACTGTCCGCCATGTGCGAAGCGATGGGGCTGCCTCAGCCGCAAGGGTTTTATTTCGGCCTGTCCCGGCTGCAGCCTGGCGCAGACCCTGCCGCATATCATGCGTATTTCTTTTCTCCTTCTTCTGATCTGCGCCGGCGCGCGTTCTTCGTGCCTGCGCTGTTTGAAGCCGTCTATGGCGCACCGCATGGCATGTGCGCCGGCTATCGTCAGGAGGCGGGCAGATGGGTGCCGGTCTGCCTGAAGCAGGATGAGCGGGCCATACGGTGGGCGAAGGCGCTGGGCGCGCAGATCAGCGCTTATGCCGATCAGCTTTCCACGCGCGATCTGCGCACGATCAGCGATGAACGAAATGCCGCGCTGGCTCACCGCCTGCTGTATCTGCTCATGGTCAGGCCGACGGCGCAGGAAGCCGCGTGGCTGGGCGCTCTTCGCTTCGGGGATGACCCGCTGCATCAGGATGGAGAGCTGGCGCCAGAACAGCCGGATGATGCGCTGCGGGCGTATGCGCTGTCTGGCCGGCTCAAGCAGAAGGTGACGCATCAGCCGCTTGCCATGAGCGCATGGCCTGCAGGCAGCGTGCGCCGATGTCATCCCAACAGATGCCTGCGCGGCCAGCATTTGTGGCAGTGGCTGCGGGAGGCAAAGGGATGAAGCAGCATGCGTTCATCGTCCGCGAGCTGACGATGCGTGAGCTGCGGCGCAAATATGCGCGCAGCGCGCTGGGCATCCTGTGGAGCGTGCTCAACCCGCTGTTGTCCATGGCCGTGCTCTCGCTCATCTTTTCAGGCATGTTCCGCCGCTCCATCGAAAACTATCCGATCTATTACCTGTGCGGCTATCTGATCTGGCAGATGTTCACGGCGGCGACCATGGCGTCCATCAGCGTCTTTGCGGATAACCGGGCGCTGCTGCTGAAGGCGCAGCTGTCCCCGGAGCTCTTTTTGATCGCCCGGGTGATGACCGCCTTCGTCAATCTGTTGTTTTCCCTGATCGCCTTTGCGGCGGTGCTCATCGTCTTTGCCATCCCGTTTCATGCGGGGATGCTGCTGATCCCGCTGATCTTCGTGCTGCTGCTGGGGTTTGCGCTGGGCATATCGTATCTGCTGGCCTGCGCCTATGTCAGCTTCGGGGATGTGCGCCACCTGTATACGGTCGTGCTGACGCTGTGGATGTATTGCTCGGCGATCTTTTATCCGATCACGCAGCTGCAGGGCATCGCCCGCACGCTGGTCGCGTTCAATCCGCTGTACAGCTATATCGAGGCGTTCCGCATCATCGTGCTGGAACAGGCGCTGCCGCCTTCGCCGCTGCTGGCGCGGATGCTGTTCTGGTGTCTGTTGTCGCTGGGGGCGGGGCGGATCTGTTATGCGCGGCTGCGCGGCTCGCTGATGCAGCGGCTGTAAAGGAGGGATCGGGATGATCATCGACGCAGAGACGCTGCTGTGGCTTGCGTTCAGCGCGCTGGTGCTGGCGCTGTGGGCGCTGTATGCCGTTCGGACAGCGCCGCCGGATGAGGAGAGCGCGGTCCCGTCAGACCCGGATGTGGTGATCGAAGCGGATCATGTCACGATGCGCTTCTTGTTGGAGAGAGATGCGCCGCTCAGCCTGAAGGAGCGCGTGGTGCGCACGCTGCGGCATGAGCGCAGGCAGGAATGGTTCACGGCGCTGAGCGCGGTGAGCTTTACGGTGCGCCGGGGCGAGGTCGTCGGCATCGTGGGCACCAATGGCTCAGGCAAGAGCACGCTGCTGCGCATCATCTGCGGAACATATGCGCCCAGCGAAGGAACGGTGCGCGCGGATCGAAGGCAGATCACGCTGCTGGCGCTGGGCGCAGGCTTCGACCATGAGCTCAGCGGCCGGGAGAATGTGTATCTCAACGGCGCGCTGTGCGGGTACAGCCGCGCCTTTCTCGACGCGCATTATGAAGAGATCGTCGCGTTTGCCGGACTGGAAGGGTTCATGGAAGAAAAGGTGCGTCATTATTCCTCCGGCATGGTGTCGCGTCTGGCCTTCGCCATCGCGTCTGCCGGCCAGGTGTCCGGGATGCTCATCCTGGATGAGGTGCTCAGCGTAGGAGGCCGCTTTTTCCGCGAAAAGAGCGAAAAGCGCATCCGCGAGCTGATCAGCGGCGGGACAGCGGTGCTCATCGTCTCACATTCCACGACGGTGCTGCGGCGCATCTGCAGCAGGGTGATCTGGATCGAGAAGGGCGAGCTGCGCATGGACGGCGCGCCGGATGCGGTCTGTCTGGCTTATGAGAAGAGAAAGTGAGGGATATCATGAAAGAGCGTCTGTTTGACTGGGTGATCGGAGAGGAGCGGACACGGTATGCCGATGACCGGCTGCGGATGAGCAGGGAGAAGGCGGCCATGCATGCGCTGCGCCGCCGTCTGCATCCGAAGGAGACAGCCTGTGCCGGCAGCGAGTCCGCGCAGCATGCGCTGCCCTCGCCTGGCCGCCTGGCCCGATGGCTGTCCCGGTTCGATGTAGTCTGTTTCGATGTGTTTGACACGCTGCTGGTGCGCAGCGTGGACGAACCTGCGGCGCTGTTCTACCTGCTTGCGGATCAGCTGAATGTGCCGGATCTGCGGCGTCTGCGCATCGAGGCGGAGCACCGGCTCAGAAGGCGGCATGGCGAAGTGACGCTGGCGCAGATCTGGGCAGAGCTGCAGGATGCCTGCGGCGTCGACGCAGAGGAAGGCATGGCAGCGGAATGGGCGCTGGAACAGCAGGTGTGCGCCGGCAGAGCGTATATGCAGGCGCTCGTCTGGCATCTCTCGCGCAGCGATACGCGCATGATCGCCGTCTCGGACATGTATCTTTCCAGCGCGCAGATCATGACGCTGCTCAAGATGAACGGCTTTGCGGCGCTGCAGGAATGCCATGTCTCCGCAGAGCGGGGGCTGTCCAAGGCGAAAGGGGATATCTACCCCTGGCTGCGTGCGCGTTATGGGCGCGGATGCTCGCTGGTGATGGTCGGCGACGATCCCATCGCTGATCATGA
>OGYF01002379.1_pt1 | contig 14240 bp, 11 predicted proteins | sample 1576451 | NCBI WGS metagenome assembly OGYF01 (sample SAMEA3541505, study PRJEB24748) | human gut metagenome | biome: human gut; feature: human-associated habitat; material: faeces | place: China | collected 2012 | reverse complement strand
CGCATACTTATAGCCTTCGCCGGAGCCAAGCGCTTCCGCGCCGCGATAGTGCGTATCGCGCAGGTGCTGCGGCACGCTGCACTCGAACGCGCCCAGCGCGGCCGGCACCGTCAGCGCCGAGACGCTCCAGCCCACGGCCGTCACGCCCTTGTCGTTCATGTATTCGAACAGACGCTCCGGCGACATGAAAAGTTCCTTCGGGATGATGGCCGTCGTCGCGCCGAAGCGCAGCGGCAGATAAATGTCGCGCACGGCGGCGATGTAGTCCAGCGGCGACTGGTTGCCGAGCACGTCCTCGCGCACGATGCCCATCACGCCGGCGTAGTCCTCGATGTAGCACATGAGCGAGTGCTGCGCCGTGATGACGCCCTTGGGCGTACCGGTCGAGCCGGAGGTGAAGATGATGTACAGCGGGTCGAGCTCGCGCGCGCGCGCGCGGCAGTCAGCCAGCAGCCCCGCGTCCTCGCAGCCCTCGAGCAGATCCTCCGCGATGAGGATCTCGCCGCTGAATTCCAGCGTCCTGGCTTTGTCGTAAAACGCGCGCTGCACGATCATCAGATCGGTGTCGAGCGTATTTAAAATAGAGTTGAGCCGGTGCACGGGCATCGTCCCGTCCATCGGCGCGTAGCAGCAGCCGGCGTATACCGCGCCGAGAAATACGGCCGGGGTGTGTGCGTTGCGCCCGCTCATCACGGCGATGGGCGCCTTGCGTCCGGCGCGCAGCCTTGCCGCCGCCGTGCCGATGATGCGCGCCTCGCGCCGCACGTCGGCAAAGGTCACCGCGCCGTCCTCGTCAAGAAAGGCGGGCTTGTCCGGACAGGCTGCGGCGGTGACTTCCAGCCAGTCGAGCACGTTTGTATCCATGCGTGCAGCTCCTTCCTGTTATCTATCCATAATCGGCAATTATCCTATCATGTTTCCCCACTAAAAACAAGCAAAATCGGGACAGTTTTAAGAAAAAGGTAAGATTCCCGCGCGCCCGCGCTCCGCACTTGACGCGCCCGCGGCCGAAACGTACAATGGGCGTGGGATAACTGTACAGAATGTTGGACAGTAAAAGGTAAAAATGTTTGCTTCTTACAAAAAATCAACTGGAAATTTGTGTACATTACCCCTATCGGTGTTTAGAAAATCGTGGTATCCTTTTGGTTAGTAAGCGTGACGGCTGAAGTAGGACGGGAAACTCCGAAGCGTTCCCGCCCCGCCCCGCCGCGCGCGTTTCCGGTTCGGACAGGCTGCGCTTCGGAGGTCTGCCCTCCGGCCGGGATCAACAGGAGGGATGCCCGCGAAGGGAAAGGAAGAACGAAGATGTCAAAACAGGTTCAAAAAGTGTGCAATGCCGTCTCCACCGTGCTGGTGGTGCTGGTGGTCATTCTGGCGCTGCTTCTGGTGGGTGTGCGGCTGGTCGGTCTGCGGCCGATGTGCGTCCTGTCCGGCAGCATGGAGCCGACGTATCACACCGGCTCGCTGATCTATGTCAAGCCCTGTGCGCCCGAGGACGTGCAGGTCGGTGACGCGATCACGTTCGTACTCAATGAGGACTTGGATGTCGTCACACACCGTGTGATCTCCATCGATGCGGAAAACGAGCATTTCTACACGCAGGGAGACGCGAACGACGCGCCCGACGGCGCACCTGTCTATTTCAAGAACCTCATCGGCCGCCCGGTGTTCACCATCCCGTATCTCGGCTATGTCTCGCACTGGGTCTCGAACCCGCCGGGGATGTATCTGGCCATTGCGATCGCGATCGTGCTCGTCGTTCTGGCGTTCCTGCCGGACATGCTGCGCAAGGCGGCTGAGGCCGATGCCCGCGATGCGGCGCGCCGAGCAGAGGCAGAAAACGCGGCAAAATGCACAGAAAATGGCGGCAAAAACCGTCAGATTTAAACATTTTCACGGGAGCATGAAATATTTTCAAATCTCCGTGCATTAACTCAATGAACGCTGACAGCGCACGTTGGACGCTGTTGGGACATGGTAAGTTCGGAACATGATGCTTTTGTAAGGGAGGAAAACACGAAATGAAGAAGAAAACTTTGACGATCGCCATCGCGCTCGTGCTTGTCGTGGCGCTGGCGGTTGGCGCGACGTGGGCGTATCTGACGGCGAAGACCGAGGCGGTTACGAACACCTTCACGGTCGGCAAGCTGTTTGATCAGGGCGGCGCGTTGACGCTGAAAGAGCACAAGGCGGTTGCACAGACTTCCGGCGAGTATTCTTACAAGGTCAACACTGAAGAGGTGACGGGCAACGAGTACAATCTGCTCCCCGGCACGAAGATCGAAAAAGACCCGTTTGTTAAGGTCACCGGCCTGAAAGCCGGCGCTTCCTGCTATCTTTATGTTGAGGTCGTGGCTTCGGACGCGAAGAACGTTCTGAAATATAGTGTGGCCGATACGTGGGAGCTGCTTGCTGGTGTTACGGGCAAGAACGGCGGCGCGGTTTACGTTTACAAGACGAACGATGGCAACAGAGTGACTGCAGATGTCACCGCGACCAGCATTCTGGCGAGCAACCTTGTCGAGGTTAACGATTTTGACGTGAATTCGGATGCGACTGCCAGCCTGACGTTCTATGGCTATCTGTGCCAGTCCGCTGGTTTTGCGGATGCTGCGGCCGCGTTTGCCGAGTGCTTTTAAGCAACTCCCTCGCAGCTTTCCCTGAGCCAATTCCTTGAACACCTTGTGCAGAGCGCTGTACACAAAAATAGAAAAGGAGAACGCTACTTATGAAGAAGAAAACCATTCTGATGGCTGCGATTGCAGTCATGCTCGTCGCGGTGCTGGTCGTCGGCGGCACGCTGGCGTACTTCACCGATACGAAGTCCGCGACCAATACGTTCACCATGGGCAATGTCAAGATTGCTCTGGATGAGCAGCAGAAGGGCGAGAACGGTCTTGAGGCCTTTGAACAGAACAAGACCCTTGTCCCCGGCAAGTCCAACGACGGCAATGCCGTTTCCAAGATCGTTACGGTTAAGAACACGGGCGCGAATGATGCTTGGGTTTGGGTCGAGCTTAAGATTCCTGCCTATCTTGTGAGCAAGGAATATCCCACCAACGAGAGCAAGAACGCTCTGCACTGGAACAGCTACGGCTGCTTCAACGTTGAGTACAACGCCGGTAACTACTGGAAGCTTGCCACCAGCGACGGCATTGTCGACGCAGACCACAATGTTACTGACCCGAAGATGGTTGCTGTCGGTGACGGCCTCTGGAACGACTACAAGTATGTCGGCAGAGTGACCGAAAACGACACGGAGTACGTTGTGATCCGCACCACCATGGCCAAGACGCTTCCCGCTGGCAAGACCTCTCTGCCCTGCCTCGCTCAGGTCTACATGGATTGGCGCGTGACCACGAATGAAGATGGCACTCAGTACATCCTGCCCGCTGGCGATCCGATCTCTGCGAATGCTTCTTGGGAAGTCATCGTGACCGCTTACGCGATCCAGGCGGATGGTTTTAACACGGTGGATGAGGCTGTTGCTGCTTATAACAACAACGGCAAGTAATTCCCCAACATTTTGACCCCAAAGGGGCGGCGAAATCGCCGCCCCCATCGGGGACTCTGGCTCGGCTTCAATCCGGGCGCGGGCGGCGGTACTGCCGCTGTCCGCGCGCAGACTGAAAGAGAGAATCCCGCAAAAACAGTCCCGGCGCGCCTTCGGGCGCGGAAGAGAATCCCTGCGCACAGCGCAGAATAACCCCCGGCAAGGAGAAAGGTGGTTTGTGCATGAAGAAGAAGTGGACCATCGCGACGGTGCTCCTCCTGGCAGTGGCACTGCTGGCGGTCGGTACGTGGGCGTACTTTTCGGCCGTCGGCACGGCGGACAACGTCATCACGATGGGCTCGGTCAAGCTCGCGCTGCACGACGAGGACGGTAACGGCAATCCGTTCACGACCGTGCGCGTCATGCCCGGCAGCGTCGTGAACAAAGTGGTGTATGTGGAGAATGTCGGCACGGGTGCGTTTTACACCCGCGTGAAGATCACGCCCGAGATCCTCAACGCCGACAGCGAGCGCATGCCGCTCGACCCGAGCGAGCACCTGCTGGTGCTGGATCTGAACGATACCGACTGGATCGCCGGACCGGACGGGTACTATTATTATAATGGTGCGGTCGATCCGAAGACGGCCACGACGCAGTTGTTCAGCCGCGTCACGTTCAGCACCCAAATGGGCAACGAATACCAGAATTCCACGGTGCACATCTATGTAACGGCGGAGGCCGTGCAGACGGCGAACCTTGAGCAGTACGCCGCCAATGATGTCAGAGATGTATGGAAGCACGTCGGAGCGGTCGAGGCGAGCACCTCGAGCACGCAGATCGACCCGATCCCGACGCCCTGAGAAAGGAGGACGAAACCATGAAAAAACGCATTCTCTCGCTCGTCCTCTGTGCAGCCCTGCTCCTGAGCCTGTGCCTGTTCATGGGCGCGGGCGCGGCAGTGGATTCGGCTACGGATATGGCTGAGACCGCAGGAACGGTCGAGGACACGCAGTCGTCTCCGGCGGTGGGGCCGATTCTTCCGCTCGTGGTGACGCGGGCGCAGACGTCTCCTTACCGCGCCGCGCGCGCGCCGTCGCTTGCCGATACCGGTGAGACGCAGGATGATGGTCTGGAGCTGACTAAGACGGTTACGCCGAAAGCCGACGGCGGCTATACGGTGCATCTGGAAGCGTACACGACCGGCACGGTCACGACGAGCACCACAACGAAGCCCTGTGACATTGTCCTTGTGCTCGACCAGTCCGGCTCGATGGCGGACGATTTCAACGGGGAAGAGACGGACAATGAAGCGGACACTCGCCAGTACGCAATGAAGCAGGCCGTCAATACTTTCATTGACAATGTGGCAACAAAAGCCAAGGATGAAGGCGTGGAACACCGGATCGCGATCGTTAAGTTTGCGGGAGATTCCACGAACACGGTCGGCGATACTACGTATCAGGATGGCAGATATCGTTATAATTATTCTCAGGTCGTGAAAGAACTGACTGCGGTCAATGATGCCAACGGAGCAAATGTGACCACACTGAAAACGGCGGTTAACCAGCTGCAGGCTAAGGGCGGCACGCAGACGCAAAACGGCTTGAACCATGCGCAGAGGCTTCTGTCGAGTGTCGATTCCGCGCGCGACAGCAGCAAGGTCGTGATCGTGTTCACGGATGGCATGCCGGGCAATTCCGGTTTCGATGCAAAGGTTGCGACCAGCGCTATTGCAAGCGCAAAGTCGATGAAGGATGCCGGTGTGACCGTGTACACGGTTGGCATTTTCACCGGGGCGAACGTTGACCAGCTGTATGGCAACACCGGGTTCTCAAAAAACTCGAACGGAAGCGTTGGGAGTTATTGGGCCAACAAGAACACAAGCAATGGTATCGATGTTCCGGCTGGGAACCGCTTTTTGAACTATGTGTCCAGCAACTTCAAGGCTGCCTCGGAGATAGGGTTAAAGGATTATAAAGATGAACACTGGTTCTCCGCCAGTTATTACGGCTGGAAAGTGACGCGAAACTTCACCCGCGACAAAACCGGCTATTATATGACGGCGAGCAACTCGACGGCGTTGAATAACATCTTTACCTCCATCAGCCAGACGATCGGCAGCGCCAATATTGACCTTGGCAGCGAGACGGTCATCAAAGACATCGTGACGCCATACTTTACGGTGCCGCAAAATGCCGGTGCTATTCGTCTCTCCACTGCGGCCTATAACGGCAGCGCATTTGGGGCTCCGGTCGCAGCCGATCCTTCGGTGACGGCAGCGATCGATCCGGCAACGCGGGCGGTCAATGTGACCGGCTTCGATTTCAACCAGAACTATGTCTCCACAAACGCTAAGGCGGATGGCACGTTCGGAAAGAAACTGATCATCGAGTTTGATGCCTCTGTGGAAGCTGGCTTCCTCGGCGGCAATCAGGTGCCAACGAATGATGGGCAGTCCGGCATCTATGCGAAGGGAACCATGATCAAGGCGTTCGATGTGCCGACGCAGGACGTGGAAGTAAAAAGCATCACGCCGGCGGCGGATGACAAGACGATCTACCTTGGCGATTCTGCCAATTTGCAGGAGCTTGTGCACCAGAATGCTACATTTGACGGCACAAATAACGCTTTTGTGAACGTGACCTACACGGTCAAGGATGAAAACGGCGGAACGGTCGGCACGTACACGGTTCCTGCCGGAAGCAGCAGCGGAATATGGGAGTGGAGCGATCCGGCAAGCGACGGCACCGTCTCCCCGAAGCAGACCACGACCTACACGGTGACGTGCACGGTTTCGCCTACGCAAAGTGGAACGTATGAGAGCGTTTCTAAAGGTGCTACGTTCACCATCACGGTCAACACCTGCAGCCTGACGATCTCCAAGAAAGTCACAGGCGACGGCGCGAACCCGAACCAGACGTTCGTGTTCGACGTGAAGGACAGCACCGGTAAGGTCGTGACCACCATCGTGCTCAAAAACGGCGGCAACAAGACCATCACCGGTCTGGCCGTCGGCGATTATACCGTTGTTGAGGACGAGAGCTGGTCGTGGAGTTACGAGATTGTCGGCGGTAACAACAAGGCGGCCGCGCTCAGCAGCGCAAAGCCCAGCGCCACGGTCGCTGTCACCAACAATTACAATTCGCATAACTGGCTCACGAGCATCGCCGATGTGATCAACACTTGGATCAGCGGCAGTGCCGCGCAGAAAAACTGAACAGGAGGGATGACACATGAAACGTATCTTTAACGGTTCAGGCGGGAGAAAGACCGCGCTCATCCTCTCCCTGTGCCTGATCTTCGCACTGGCCGTCGGCACGACGTTCGCCCTGCTCAAGGCGAGCACCGACCCCGTGGAGAACACCTTCACGGCGGCCAAGTCCGGAACGGACATCGTCGAGAAATTGGATGGCAGCCAGAAAAAGAGCATCGTCGTCAAAAACACCGGAACGGCCGTGTCCTATGTCCGCGTCAAGCTGGTCATGAACTGGGTGGATGAGAGCGGCAATGTCTCCGCCGAGCCGGTGAACATCACGGTCGATTACGACAACACCAACTGGTTCGAGCAGGGCGGCATCTACTACTACAAGATGCCGGTCGCGGCGAACGACGGTGTAACGACCAACCTGCTGCAGGCGGACTCGCCCATCACCGAGCCGGCCGACAAGCCCGCGGGCTGTCACCTCGAGGTGACGGTGCTGGCCGAGAGCATTCAGGCCGCACCGAGCAAGGCTGTGGAGGGCGCGTGGACGGCGGTCAAGGTCGTGGACGGCAATCTGACTCCGGCAGTCCCGGTACCGGACGTGACACCATAAGGAGGGCAGCGGTATGAAACACAAAAAGTTTACCATGATCGTCGCCCTCGTGCTGGTGGTCGCGCTGGCCGCGGGGCTGGGCATCTGGGCGACGGGCGAGGAAAAGCTCCCCACCGTCACTTACTATGACGGCAACGACGGCAACAACGCGCGCTTTGCCTTTACCAACACCGGCAAGGGCTCGGCGACGGACCTGTTTGCAAACTTCTCCAACTGCATGCCCGGCGACAGCCTCACGCAGACCATCTGCGTCAAGGCCGACAGCGCCAACGGTGTGCAGGGCGCGAAGGTCTACCTCCGCGCCGAGATCGACGGCGACACCTCCGCCAAGGAGGGCACCGCCATCAAGTACGACGATGTGCTCAGCCACATCCACATGACCGTGTCGCAGGACGGCAAGGTGCTCGCGACCAACAAGAACGCGAGCCTCTTCGACCAGCTCGACGCAGCCGACGGACTCAAGAGCGACGTCCTCGTTGCCGAGGTCTTCCCGAAGGCAGACCCGGTCAAGCTGGACGTGACCGTTGAGATCGATCCCGCGATGGGCAACGCCTTCCAGGAAGCGGCCGCGCACATCAAGTTCGTCTTCTCTGCCGAGGACAACGAGCTGCCGCCTCCGCCGCTGGAGCGCGATAACCACGACTCGTACATCGCCGGTTATCCGGACGGTACGGTCGCACCGAACAGACCGATCACGCGCGCCGAGGTCGCCGCGATCTTCTACCGCATCCTGAGAGATGACGGCCGTGAGGAGATCTGGACCACCAAGTGCTCGTACTCGGATGTCCCGGCTCAGAGCTGGTACACCAGTCAGGTCGCCACGCTCACCAACGGCGGCATCCTCGCCGGCTACAAGGACGGCACATTCCGCCCGCAGCAGTACATCACCCGCGCAGAGTTCGCGACGATCGCGGCGCTGTTCTTCCATGCGCCGGAGGTCGAGGGCGATGCCTTCACCGATATCTACGACAGCTGGGCGCGCGACTACATCAACCGCGCGGCGAAGCTCGGCCTGATCAGCGGCTATGAGGACGGCAGGTTCCGCCCGCAGAACCAGATCACCCGCGCCGAGGTCATGGAGATCATCAACAACGTCCTCTTCCGTACCCCGGATAAGGATCATCTGCTGCCGGACATGATCGTCTGGCCGGACAACAGCAACAAGACGGCGTGGTACTACGCAGCCGTGCAGGAGGCCACCAACGGCCACGAGTACGAGCGCGTGGACAACACCTCGCCCGAGACGTGGACGGAGCTCAGACCGCCGCGCGACTGGGATGCGCTGGAGGCAGAGCTGACGCAGAAGTATCCCGACCGGTAAGCGCGCTGCGCTGACGGTTAGAAAAACATCATAGCGGACACCCCCTGTGCTGCGCACAGGGGGTGTTGCGTCTGTCAAAAAGTAATACTTTTTGACAAAGGATTTGCGCCTGACTGCAGCGCACGCGCCGTCCGCCGGAGGCGGACGGCGCGCACGTTTGCAGGCCGAGAAGTATTTTCTTCGCCGCACATGTCGCCGAAGAAAATGATCGGACTTTCTTTCGCCGCGCCATTGGTGAAAGGCTACGAGGTTCTTTGACAAGCTGCCCCCTGTGCTGCGGCACAGGGGGTGTTTTATGCCGGCAAAAATATTGCCCTTTTGCCATGAGGGCGGCCGGCTGCGCGCAATATTTGCGTGCGGAGGTAGAATTGTTCACAATTTCTGCGGTATAACTTGCATGCACGAAAAGAGCATTATCAGAATTTGCCGCGTTTCGCCTAGCGGCAGCGCAAAAGCTGCAGAGCAGAAGGCGAATGAGGTTTTTTGGCGGCAGAGGCAGTACAGAAGGAGCAGCCATGTTAAAGCTGGGGAAAAAATCTTCGGTCGACCTGCTTTCCGGCGACGAAGGATGGGTGATTTTCAAGTTTTCCGTACCGATCATTCTCTCGTATTTGCTGCAGCAGATCTATACGATCAGCGATGCTGCGATCTGCGGGCAGACGCTCGGCGTCGATGACATTGCGGGCGTGAACGATGTGTTTCCGATCCTGTTCATCTTCCTGCAGTTCGCGGTCGGCTGCACCGCCGGATTTTCGGTCATCACGTCCATCGCGGCGGGGCGCGGCGATCAGACCAGAGTCCGCAGATCCTTCGCAGCACAGCTCGTTCTCGGCGGTGTCCTGTCGCTCGCGCTGACCGGTGTCGCCGTGCTGACGCTCAAGCCCCTGCTCCGGTTCATCGGCCTGTCCGAGGCAAACCCCGGCGTCTGGAGGGCGGCATATCAGTATTCCCTGGTCATTTTCCTCGGGATCTTCGCGCAGCTCTACTACAATTTGATCTGCTCCGTTTTGCGCAGTCTGGGCGATTCGACCACGCCGCTCATCTTCCTGCTGTTTTCCACCGTGCTGAACATCGGGCTCGACCTGCTGTTCATCCTTGCGTTCCGGCTCGGGGTCATCGGCGCGGCGGCTGCCACCGTGCTGGCGCAGGCGGTGAGCGCGCTCCTGTGCCTGATCTACGCCTTCGGCAAATATCCGGAGCTCCACCTCTCCGGACAGGATTTTCGCGCGGAGCTCTCCGTGTATGCGCAGCACCTGAGTCAGGGGCTGCCGATGGGGCTTCAGTTTTCGGTGCTGGCGATCGGCATCATCGTGATGCAGCGCGCGCTCGTCGGCTTCGACATCGGGCCGGACGGCATCATGGCGGCCGGAAACCCCGCGCAGAACGGCTTCGGCGCCGCCAATAAGCTCAACAACTTCCTGATGTGCCCGATGAATGCGCTCAGCACCGCGATCGTCAGCTTCAACGCGCAGAATCTGGGCGCGGGCAGACACGACAGGATCCGGCGCGGAACGGTCAAGAGCCTCCTGATCGGGCTCGCCATGTATCTGATCCTCGGCGGCGCCGGCATGCTCCTGACGATCCGGGGCGCATACCAGTACCTGTTTATGAGCGCGGACAAGATCACGGCGGCCACGATCCGCTATGGGAATCTGTATCTGTACGTGGATCTGTCCATGTACTTTGCGCTGATGGTCCTGTTTGTCTTCCGCTCCGGCGTGCAGGGCGTGGGACACGCGGAGTTTACACTGGTCGCCGGCTGCGCCGAGCTGATTGCGCGCGTTCTGATCTGCGCCTTCCTGCCGAAGCTCGTCAACGGCGGGGCGATCGATTCCTCGGCCTCCATGGGCGCATACATTGCGCTGTGCTTTGGCGATCCGGGCGCGTGGATTCTGGCGGTCGTTTCGCTGATCTATCCGGTCGCGCGGTATCTGTTCGGCGGCGCGCGCAGAAAGCCGAGCGAGCATGCCGTCTGAAAACCGGCGCTGCTGCGCAGGCCGGATGCGCAGATGCTTGCAGGCACCCGATTCCGTTGACAGGCGCTCCGCGGCTGCGTATAATACAAACGGTGCGTACCTGCCGGCAGTCAGGCGAAAAGCCTGACTGCCGTTTTTATACCGACAGGAACAGGATCGGAGGGACTTTGTGTGAATATTACGGTCTATCTCGGCGCAAACGAAGGCAATGATCCGGCTTTGCGGGAAGCGGTTCAGGAGCTTGGCACATGGATCGGCACAAGCGGAAACGCGCTGGTCTACGGCGGCTCCAGATCCGGCTTGATGGGCGCGATCGCGGACAGCGTTTTGCGCTCCGGCGGAGAAGTGACCGGCGTCGAGCCGCGCTGCTTCATCGAGAGCGAATTCCAGCATGACGGCCTGACTGAGCTCATCGTGACCGAGGACATGGCGGAGCGCAAGCGCAAGATGATCGAACTCGGCGATGCCTTTATCGCCTTCCCCGGCGGCACGGGAACGCTGGAGGAGATCGCAGAGGTCATGTCCAAGGTGTCTCTGAAGCATCTGGACGCGCCGTGCATCCTCTACAACCTGAACGGTTACTACCATGCGCTGCAGGCGCTTTTGGAGCAGATGATCGAAAAGGGACTCTCGTCCGAAGAGCGGCAGGAGGGCATTTACTTTGCCGACAACCTCGAGGAGATCCGGCGCATCCTGAGCCCCGCGTGATTTCCGGCCGGCCGTCTTCTGAATATGGAAAGATCCCCTCCGTATGCGGAAAAGCATACGGAGGGGATTCGTTTTGTCTGGCTGGACGCCGGCTGCCGCGCGCTGCCTCAGCCGAGATACTGCTTGTCGTAGTTATTCTGGATGCAGGAGATGACCTGCGTGATGACGGTGTTGAACGGGGTGGGCACGCCCAGCCGCGCGCCGTAGCGCGCGATCGCGCCGTTGAGCACGGAGATCTCCGTCTGGCGCTGGTGCAGTACGGCGTCCTGCGCCATGGACGGATAATAGTTGCCGAGGTTTGCGACGATGTTCGGCTCCTCCTTTTCCATCAGCGGCCAGAGGTCGCCGATGCCGAGCGCCTGCGCGACGGCGCAGCCCTCTTTCCAGACGTGCATGACGATGTCGTGCCCGTAGGGGTCGGCAAACGTCTCCTTCACCTTCAGGCGCATGACGGCGCTCACGCCGTTGTAGCCGCTGTTGGCGATGACTTTTTTCCAGATGTACGGGCGCACGTCTTCGTCAAAGCTCGCGTTGCAGCCGCCCGCGCGGAAGCACGCCTCGAGCGCCTTGCCGGCGGCGTCGGCCTTCGGGTTGTTGCGCACGGCGCCGAAGTGCATCTGGATGCCCTTTTCCGGCTTGCTCACGCACACGCCGGGGCCGGCCAGCTCCGTGCCGATCAGACCGCTGCCGTAGAGGATGCGGTCGGCGTCCACGAACTGCGCGAGCACCTCGTCGTTGCCGAGACCGTTTTGCAGCGACACGACCGCCGTCTCCGGTCCGATGCAGGGCATGGTGTCGGCCATGACGTCCTCCGTCTGCGTGGCCTTGACCATGAGGATGACCATATCCATCGTGCCGATGTCGTGCGCGGTCGCGCTCGTGTGAAAGCCCGTGAGCACCTCTTCGCCCTCCGGCGTGCGGAAGACCAGCCCGTCGGCCGCGATCTTGTCCATGTGCGCTTTGTACTTATCGACGAGCCAGAGCTCGGCGCCGCCCTTGCGCAGATAGGCGGCGAACACGCTGCCGGCAGCGCCGGAGCCGATCATTGCAATTTTCATGCGTTTGCCTCCTTAGCAGACTGCCGGCCGGTTGTTGGCCGGCCGGCAGAGAAGATTCGGGGTGGGAAATTACTTCAGGTACTGCTTGTCGTAGTTGCCCTGGATGCAGCGCACGACCTGAGACAGGACCTTGCACACCGGGGTGTCGATGCCCAGCTGCTCGCCGTACTCGGCGATCTTGCCGTTGAGCACGTCGATCTCGGTCTGGCGGTGGTTGAAGAGCATGTCCTGGCACATGGACGGATAGTAGTCCGCGATGTTGGTGACGATGTCCTTGTGATCGTGGGCGATGAACTCGTCCGCGTCCATCGGCACGCCCTTGGCGGTCGCGACCGCGCAGGTCTCGCGGATGACGCTGTGGAACAGCCACTGGCCGAACGGATCCGCCTCGACCTCGCCGATCTTCAGACGCAGGACGGCGCACACGGTGTTGACGGTGGCGTTCACGCAGACCTTTTTCCAGATGAACTTGTAGATGTTGTTGTCGGTGCCCGGCTCGCCGTCGCGCCAGTAGGCGTCGCAGCCGCCGTCACGGTAGCACTTGAGCATCTCGGCGCAGGCCGCGTCGTTGAGCTCCGAGCGGACCGCACCGCCGAAGTTCATCTGCACGCCGCCGGCCGGGGTGGACACGCAGTGCGCGGGCTCGGGCAGAGCCGTGCCCAGCACGCCGGAGCCGATGATGCAGCGCTCTTTCGGGAAGACCTTGAAGAGGTTGTCATCGTTGCCGAGGCCGTTGATGAGGGAGACCGCGACGGTGCTGTCGCCGACGACGGGCATGGAGTCCTGAATGGCCTGCTCAAGCTGGGTCGCCTTGGTCATGTAGATGATGACATCGACCTTGCCCTCCGCCGCGGCCGCATCGGCAGCGGTGATGTAGGTGCGGAAGCCCTTGAGCTGGTAATCGTAATCCTTGTAGCCGCCGTCTTCCTCCTGATGGATGGTGAAGTGCATGCCTTCCTCGGCGACCTTCTTCATGTGTGCCTCATAGCGGTCGATGAGGATGATGTCCGCACCGCCCTTGCGCAGGTAAGAAGCGAAGACGCTGCCGGCAGCGCCGGAACCATACATAGCAAATTTCATAGTGATGTCTCCTTTTTCTGATTCTGTCTGTTTGCGATATCTTCGGCCGTCGCAGGCATTGCCTGACGGCGGATTACCGAACGGTGTTGGTGAGGGTGCCGATGCCCTCGATGCTGCAGGCGACTTCGTCGCCCGGGTGCAGCCATTTCGGCGGGTCAAAGCCCATGCCCACGCCGGCGGGCGTGCCCATGGAGATGATCGTGCCGGGGAGCAGGGTCATGCCGCGGCTGAGCTCGGCGATGACATACGCGACGTGGAAGATCATCCGGTCCGTGGTGCTGTCCTGCCGCAGCTCGCCGTTGACGCGGCTCCGGATGCAGTGCGGCTCGCGCACGTCAAATTCCTCCGGTGTCACGATCCACGGGCCGATCGGCGTGAAGCCGTCGAGGCTCTTGCCGCGGTACCACTGCTTGTGCTGGTTCTGGATCGTGCGCGCGCTCACATCATTTAAAATGGTGTGGCCGAATACATACTCGAGTGCCTCCGCCTCGCTGACGTTGTATGCGCGTCTGCCGATCACGACGGCCAGCTCCGCCTCATAGTCGAGGTCGGCGACGATGTCGCTGTGGCTGTCGATGTCGCCGCCGGGGGCGACGGCCTCGTGCACGCGCTTGGAAAAATAGATCGGGAACGTGTCCGGCGCTTTCGCACCCTTGCCGGTGACGCGCTCGCTCTCCTTGGCGTGGTCAAAATAATTGATGCCCAGGCAGATCACGTCCTGCTCCGGGCGGGGGATCGGGGCGAGCAGACGCACCTGCTCAAGCGGCAGCGCGGCGCTGCGCAGCA
>OGYF01002376.1_pt1 | contig 14247 bp, 12 predicted proteins | sample 1576451 | NCBI WGS metagenome assembly OGYF01 (sample SAMEA3541505, study PRJEB24748) | human gut metagenome | biome: human gut; feature: human-associated habitat; material: faeces | place: China | collected 2012 | reverse complement strand
GGCGGGCGGCAGAATCTGTTCTGATGGAAATTGTCCGAGATATTCTGGCAAAGCGCAACCCGGACAAGGTCTATACCATCCCCTCCAACGGTCACTTTGATACCACGGAAGGCAATATCAAGCAGATGGGCTCAATCCCCCGCAATCTTTACAACAAGGAGCTTCTGTATGAGATTCCCGAGGGGGGCAAGTATGAGAAGAACCCCTTTAAGGGAAATATGGACATCGAAAAGCTGGAGCAGTTGATTCAAACGGTTGGCCCGGAGAATGTTCCTCTGGTATTCAGTTGTATTACCAACAATACGGTATGTGGACAGCCCGTCTCCATGGCGAACCTGCGGGCAGTCAGCGAAATCGCTCATAAGTATAACATCCCCTATATTTATGATGCGGCCCGTTGGGCGGAAAACGCCTATTTTATCAAAGTTAATGAAGAAGGCTATGCGGATAAGTCCATTGCTGAAATTGCTACGGAGATGTTCCGGTATTGCGATGGTTTCACCATGTCTGCCAAGAAGGACGGCCATGCCAACATGGGCGGCATGCTGGCTTTCCGCGACAGAGGACTGTTCTGGAAAAACTTCTCGGAGTTTAACCCTGACGGAACAATTAAAACAGACGTGGGAGTTTTGCTGAAGGTCAAGCAGATTTCCTGCTACGGAAACGACTCTTACGGCGGAATGTCTGGCCGCGATATTATGGCACTGGCTCAGGGCATGTATGAAAGTTGCAATTTCAATTACCTGGACGAGCGTGTGAAGCAGTGCGAATATCTGGCACAGGGATTCTACAAAGCTGGGGTCAAAGGCGTGGTACTGCCTGCCGGCGGCCATGCAGTATACATCAACATGGACGAGTTCTTTGACGGCAAGCGAGGACACGAAACTTTTGCCGGAGAGGGGTTCAGCTTGGAACTGATCCGCCGTTACGGAATCCGTGTTTCTGAACTGGGCGATTATTCCATGGAGTATGACCTGAAAACTCCGGAGCAGCAGGCGGAGGTGGCCAATGTGGTTCGCTTTGCGATCAACCGCAGCCAGCTGAGCAAAGAGCATCTGGACTATGTTATCGCGGCAGTAAAGGCGCTGTATGAGGACCGGGAAAACATCCCGAACATGCGGATCCTGTGGGGACGCAATCTGCCCATGCGCCACTTCCACGCATTCCTGGAGCCTTATCCCAACACATAAGAACTACTGGCTATCTGCCATTTTTCAGAGGTGAAAAAAGACATGAAAATTATTGCTACCGACAATGCTCCTGGTGCGATTGGTCCCTATTCTCAGGCAATCACTGCCCATGGGCTGGTATATACATCTGGCCAGATTCCAATCGACCCTGCCACGGGAGAGATTGTTTCCGGCGGGATCGAAGCCCAGGCTAGACAGGTTTTCGAAAACATCGGTGCGATTTTGGACGCCGCCGGGTCCTCTTTGGACCGGGTCATCAAGACAACCTGTTTCCTGGCGGATATGGGAGATTTTCAAACCTTCAATGAAATCTATGCCGCTTATATCAAGCGGTGTCCTGCCCGTTCCTGCGTGGCGGTAAAGACACTTCCTAAAAATGTTCTGGTGGAAGTAGAAGTGATTGCAGATACCAACGAAGAATAACCCGGAACGATTAAAGCCCTTTGGGCGGTTCCGTTTGTCCTGTGCAGGCTCCCTCTTTGCTCTGGCTATTATGCCAAAGATTTTCCAACAGCGCTCAAATTTTCCGGGTACCCGGGTTTGATTTGAGGCACTTGCGCGCTCCTACCGTTCGGACAAACAGAGCCGCCCTTTCATTTTTTAAATTGTCCCGCAAAAGGAGGGAATCCGATTCTGTGAACAAGCTGAGTCTTTATCCTGTGTTGAACCTGCCAGAAATTGAGGCGGGCTGTGAACTGGGGGAACTTATATACGATTCTATCGGGAGATGTGCCCCAGAGGAGGGAGACATTTTGGTTGTGACACACAAAATCATTTCCAAAGCCGCAGGTCTTGTGTTCAACCAGGATCAGATCATCCCTTCACCCTTGGCTGAAAAGCTTGCCGCTGGCAGCAAAAAAACTTCCCAGTTTGCGGAACTTATCCTGCGCTGCTCTTCCAAAGTCTACGTGTGTGCGAGAGATATCTGGATCTCTGTCCGCCGGGATGGATGGATCTGCTGCAACGCAGGGGTCGATCAATCAAATGCTGGAGGGGAAAACAAAGCCGTACTTCTGCCGGAAACATGTGATGCATTTGCGCGAGAACTCAGCCGGGAGATTTCACAGCGGCTAGGATTTGACTTGCCGGTTATCGTCTGTGATACGCAGGGACGTGTTTTGCGCGAGGGCGCAACCGGCGTCGCTGTAGGGCTTTTTGGCCTTTCACCGCTTCGGCACTACGTGGGCCAGGAGGATCGGGATGGAAGAGTTTTTCAAAGTTCTGAAGAAGCGATTGCAGATGAGCTGGCTGGGGCTGCAACACTTTTGATGGGGCAAGGAAAGGAAGGAATCCCTGCCGTTTTGATTCGTGGCTTCCGATGGGAAGCGGCTTGTTGTGGAAGTGACGATTTGCAGCGGCCTGAGGATCGTCAGCTCTACACAATCAAAGGAAGGCCTTTTGGCTTAGAAAACATACCTGAAAATTTAATCACTTAAGGGGGAGAACGCATATGACATGGACGCCCGTTCTTGCATTTGCAGCCGTTGCGATTGCCTTTACAATCGGTGACTACATTTCGAACAAGACCAAAGGTCTCGTCGCATCCATTTTGACCGTTGATCTGCTCTTCTTGATTTTCGGCGGCGTTTTGCACATCCTTCCGTCGGATCTGACACAGATCAACTATTTAACGCAGATCACCTCGTCTGTCGGCATGGCGCTTGTCCTGACGGATCTTGGCACATCTTTCAAACCATCGGAATTTGCCCGTGAATGGAAGACAGTCTTAGTTGCTTTGGCCGGCACGGCAGGTTGCGTGGGAGTATGCCTGACCCTCGGCTCCATGTTTTTTGGACGTGAAATGGCATTTGCCTGCGCAGCGCCTCTGGCCGGTGGTGTCGTGGCCGGAAATATCTCCACAGAAATGGTGATGGCCCATGGGCGGACGGATCTTGCTGTTTATGTGTCCGGCGTGGTGGGATTCCAGGTGCTGCTTGGTGCGCCCATCTGCTCTTTCTGTCTGCACAAAGAGGCAAAGCGTTTCATTTCCGCGGGTGAGCACAATTTGACCATTGCCAGCAAGGAGGCCATGCAGGCGGCAGCAGAAAAAAAGAAATTCATTCAGCTTCCTGAATTTTTTAAAACCCCCAACGCTCAGTTTGCCCGGCTGGGCCTTTTGGCCGGCATCGCCATGATGATTTCCTCGGCCACCGGGATCACCAGCGCCATCCTTTGCCTGCTGCTGGGTGTGGCCGGTGCGGTGCTTGGCTTGTTGGATAAGGACGGCTTGGCCGCTGCCGGTGCCAAGGGGTTCCTGGGCCTGGCCATGTTTGCCATGATTTGCGAGAGCTTCTTGACGGTTTCCATGGAGCAGTTCCTCAGCATTTTGCTCCCAATGTTCGGTTACATGATTCTGGGTGTGATCGGCGCCCTGCTGCTGGCGATGGCGGTCGGACGGATACTGGGGTGGAGCATCTGGATGTCCATGGCGGTTTCCATGTGCATTATTTTGGGTTATCCCACCAACTATGCCATTACTTCTGATATTGTTCGCTCGGTCGTAAAAGATCAGGGCTTCACAGAAGAGCAGGTAAACCGGATTTCCAATCATCTGCTGTCCAAAATCCTTCTGGGCAGCATCGTTGCAATCAGCATTGCCTCCGTCATAGTCGCCGGATGGATCACACCCATGATTTTTGCCTGAAATAAAAATATAAAGAAAATAGGGACAGGTCCCCTCTTGACGAAAGGAGTCTAGCGCATGGAACGTATTGAGGAAATCAAAGAACTCGTCGAAAAGAAACTCCCAATTTTTACAGATGCCAGCGACCGGATCTGGGAATATGCAGAAACCGCCTTTCAGGAGAAAAAATCCTCTGCGCTGCAGGCCGAGATCATGGAAAAAGAAGGCTTCCGAGTAGAAATGGGTGTGGCCGGCCTGGAAACCGCGTTGACTGCTACCTTTGGCTCCGGCCATCCGGTTGTGGCTATTTTAGGGGAGTACGATGCCCTGCCGGAACTGAGCCAGAAAGCAGATACGCCCTATGCCTGCCCGATCGAAAGCGGGAAGCCCGGACATGGATGCGGGCATAACCTTCTTGGATGTGGTGCCATGGCTGCAGCTACCGCAGTAAAAGATTATATGCAGGCCCATAATCTTTCTGGGACGGTCCGCTATTACGGGTGTCCCGCAGAAGAAGGCGGCTGCGGGAAAAGCTACATGATCCGTGAAGGCCTCTTCAAGGATGTGGATATTGCTTTGACATGGCACCCTGCCCAATTCAATTATGCCTGGGATGGCAGCGATAGTCTGGCCATCATCCAGATGAAGTACCATTTTGACGGAATTTCCTCCCATGCAGCGGCAAGCCCCCAGTTGGGCCGCAGTGCTCTGGACGCACTGGAGCTGATGAATGTCGGCGTACAGTTTTTAAGAGAACACATTATCCCAGAGGCCCGTATCCACTATGCCATCTTGGACGCAGGCGGCCCGGCGGCAAATGTGGTGCAGTCCAGGGCAGAGGCTCTATATCTGGTGCGGACGCCGCGCATGTCGGACCTGTTGCAAATTGCTGACCGCTTAGATCTGATTGCCAAAGGTGCGGCTATGATGACAGAGACAACCGTAAAAAAGATTCCGGTGTCTGGTATCAGCAACCTGCGCACGACCCGGACGGTCTATGACCGCTATATGGCCAACCTCAAGAGCATCCTTCCGGTAGATTACACCCCCGAGGAAGAGACCTATGCTGAACAATTCAAAAAGACATACTCGGAAGGGGATATGCCACGGCTTCTCCGCTCTTTGCAGACCAGCTATCCCGACAAGAGCATGGAGGATATCCAGGCCATGCTGAAAATGCCCATGCCCAATTATTATTGCCGTGAGCTGGAGAACAACGGGTCTTCCGATGCGGGAGATGTGACTTGGGTTGTTCCCAGCTGTCAACTGCACGTTGCCTGCTTCCCCGTGGGTACGCCCTACCACTCCTGGCAGATGACCACTATGGGGAAATCTCCGATTGCGCACAAGGGAATGGCAACAGCGGCAAAGGCCATCGCGCTGACTGCTCTGGACTTTATCACGGACCCTGCACTGACGCAGAAGGCCTGGGATGATTTTAAGGCCATGATGGGTGACGAGCACTACACTTGTCTGCTGCCGCCAGCAGAATAAAAGGGGATGCCCGCCGTTGGCTTTTTCCGCATCAATACGGGAAAGGTCAACGGCATCATCCGACCGATCAGGATCAAAAATACCAAATATATCTGAAGAACTGAGGAGTAGCTATGAAAGCTAATTTTGGACTGGGAATTGCCACGGGGACAGAGGGACTCATGTACCCGATCCCTTATTCATCTGTCCGTGATGTTGTAGAACTGTCTGTTTTTGCTGAAACTTTGGGGTTCCATTCGGTGTGGGGAAACGACCACATCAGCAGTCAAAACTATGTGCGGGAAGAGTTCGGCGCCCCGCCTCGTTACTATGCCCCACTTCTTACACTTTCCGCCATTGCGGAGCGCACGACGACCTTGAAACTCGCTACCGCGCTGTTGGTCATTCCTTTCCGTAATCCGCTGGTGGTCGCAAAGGAGATTGCCACCCTGGATCACCTGTCGAACGGGCGCCTTCTGCTGGGCGTTGGACTGGGGGCTTATCGCGAAGAGTTTGAGTCGGAATTCGGCGCGGCGCAGGCCGGTATGGTTCGTGGGAAAATGCTGGATGAATCCTTGACTATCCTCGACAAGCTATTCCGGGAGGAAACGGTTTCTTACACGGGGAAGTATTTTGATATTCAGAATGCACAAAGTTTTCCTCATCCGGTACAGACCCCCTTCCCGTTCTATTTTGGCGGCAACTCCGACAACAGCTTCCGACGCGTTGCAAAATGGGGGACCGGCTGGCTGCCAGCACTGCTGACGCCTGGGGAAGTCAGAGAAGGAATTGGAAAACTGGAGGCAGCCTGTGAGTCGGCCGGCCGGAAGGCTTCAGAGATCGATGTTGCACCGCAATTCTCGGTGTGCGTAGGAAAGACCCATGAAGAGGCCATTCAAAAGTTTGAAAAATCCCAGATCTATTACCACACCTGCACGCTGAGCCAGTCCACCATGCGGGGAAAAGATGCAACAAACTATATCGAGCGCAATTTGGTTGGTTCCGTGGAAGAAGTTCGGGAAAAAGTTGAGGAATATATGGAGGCGGGTGTCAGCACATTTTCCGCCCTGATTTTCGCGGACAACACGCTGGAAGAGACACGCGATCATATGCAGCTTTTTGCGGAAGAGATCATTCGGAAGTATTCAAACTAAGACAGCAGGAAAGGTTGTGGCACGGAAATGAACCTCAGAGAATTCCGGCGCGCCCGGCTGGAACAGTCTGTCCGGCAGGCGGGAGTTGATTTGCTGGTGGCATCTCTGCCCGCAAACATTGAGTACGTCTCCGGATATCACAGTATCCCTATGGATGTTCTTGCTAAGACACAGGCATACGCTTTGTTCATGCCGGAGAAACGGAAAATCACCATGGTCGTATCCATTGCGGAGGTTCCCAGCATAGAGGAAATTCTTGGTGAAGATGCGGAGTTCTATTGTTTCGGCACGTTTCGCTTTGAAACGTCATCAGGTTGTTCTGTGAGTCGTCTCGTACGAAACATTGAGCGTGACCGCTTATACAAAACTGCAGAGGCGGCGCTGGTTGCGGCGATCCTGGCCTCTGATGCAAAGCGGGTTGCTCTTGATGAAACGCATATGAGCTATCCCACATGGAGCAAAATTGCGGAACTTTGCCCGCATGTGCAGCTCATCCCCGGAGCGGCGGTTTTCATGCAGGCCAGAATGATTAAGCATGAAGAAGAAATTGCCGGATTAGAGCGCAGCGTGGAGATTGCAGAAGCTGCTTTTCAGGCGGCCTTGGAAATCCTCCGGCCCGGCGTGACAGAGTTGGACCTGGAGCACACATATAACTGTAAGCTGGCGCAGTTGGGTGCCCGGCCTACGTTTTTTGTGGCCACAGCGGCGCATCGCGCGGCCTTTTCGGATACGCGTAATACATCCCAGGCGATTCAAAAAGGAGACATGATCCGATTTGACTTCGGCTGTGTATATAAAGGCTATCATGCCGATATTGCCCGCACGGTGGTGATGGGCCAGCCCGATGAAAAACTTGCCGCTTATTATGGGGCGGTCCGCATGGGAGCCTGTTGCGCGATTGCCTCCATCTGTCCTGGAGTCACAACGGCCGGAGATATATTCAAAGTGGCCGTAGAAACCACACGCTCCAATGGGATTCCCCAATATGAGCGCCATCATTGTGGGCATGGGATCGGTGTGGAGTGCTATGATGATCCCGCCATTGCCGACGGGAATCCCACTATTTTGCAGCCCGGCATGACGCTGTGCATTGAAACTCCTTACTATGAGTTGGGATGGGGCGGCGTTCAGCTGGAGAATACGATCGTAGTCACACAGTCTGGAGCTCGTTATCTGGACAAAAGCAGTCAAGCACTGATTGTGCTGGAGGAACGTACATGAGCTATTTTAGAGGATTCAAATGTATCCGCTGCGGAACACCAATGGGGGAGCATCCATTTTATGAAGGATGCCCCGTCTGCAAAAAACAGGGCATTGGATGTAATTTCACATCCTTTTATGACCTGCGGGGCGTAAAACTCACAGAGCGGAACGATCAACCGGGGATTTACCGATTCCGTGACTTTTTTCCTCTGGATGATGCTGCACAGCCAATCAGCATCGGCGAGGGAAAAACGCCACTTTTAAGGCTGGAACGTCTGGGGAAAAAACTGGGGCTTCCCAATTTGTATGTAAAAGATGAGTCCCGCAACCCCACCATGTCCTATAAGGATCGGCTATGCTCTTTGGTTGTAACATATGCCAAACACATCGGCGTTCCTGCTTTGACCATCGCGTCTACCGGAAATCACGGAGCAGCGGCAGCAGCCTATGCAGCAGCTGCCGGGATTCCCTGTGTCATTTTTACAACGCCTCAGGTTCCGGATACCATGAAGACACTGATGCAGACATATGGAGCTCGTGTGATCGTGACGCCCACGTCACTGGATCGCTGGACTATTATGGAACAATGCGTAAAAGAATTGGGATGGCTTCCCATCAGCGGTTTCCAGTCTCCTGCGATTGGAAGCAACTGCTACGGGATCGACGGCTACAAGACGATTGGCTTTGAGATCTACGAGCAGATGGGCCACAAGGCTCCTGATTTCATCTCGGTTCCTGCCTGCTATGCCGACGGCCTGTACGGTACCTATAAAGGTTTCCGGGATCTTGTGGATATGGGTTATCTGGAGAAGGTCCCACAGTTCGTGGGAGCCGAAGTTTTTGGTTCTTTGCAAAAAACTCTGGAAGAGCAAACAGAGATCCCGGTGTCCGTGCCAACGGAATGGTCCGTCTCGTTCTCCATTATGTCGGGCCAATGTACCTGGCAGGCCCTCCAGGCAATTCGAGGCTCCAACGGCTACGCCAGAAGCTCTGCGGATGAGGAGACCATGAAAATGCAGCTGATGCTGGCGGAATCGGAGGGACTCTACGCAGAAGCCAGTTCGGTCACCAGTCTGGTGGCACTGTCCAAACTTGCACGAGAGGGAATTATCCGGCCCGACCAAACCGTAGTTGCGGTACTGACGTCCACCGGACTGAAAGATCCCGCTTCCACCCAAGCCGTTTTGCCGGCGGTTCCTCAGATCAATCCGAACCTGGAAGAACTGCGGGTTGCGCTGGCGGATTCCTATGACATGCAGATATGATCGGCAGAATGGAGGTACATAAGTGGCTTTTTTTCATCAATCCCTTCGGTGTCGCGTTTTTATCGCTTTAATGGCGGCAATTTCCATGCTGGTCATGCTGACGTTTGGCGTCCCGCTTATTCCGGCAGCACCCTATCTGAAATATGAGCCTAGCGGTGCCGTCATTTTGATATGCGGTCTTCTCTTCGGAAAATATGCGGCCCTTCAATGTGCCTGTCTGAAATCTGTTCTGTATTTCTTTATTCATGGTGGGACCCCATACGGTATTTTGAGCGATTTAATTGCAACGATTGCTTTTACATGGCTGGCTTCCGGGTTGTATGGGAAAACGCATGAAGTCAGTCGCGTCCGTATGGCGGGCTGTTGCTTAGCGGGGTGTATTAGTGCAACTTTGGTAATGATACCGGCTAATTTTGCTATTTTGCCGCTACAATTCGGAATGAGTGGTACGGATGTTCTGGCCATTATGACTTACATTATCTTCTTTAATCTGCTCAAGAGCATCTGCAACAGTGTGCTTGCAGGAAGCATTTTCCCCTATATTCTGCATGTTACGCAAAAACTCTATCATGCAGAGATGAAAACCTCTCACTAAGAATCCAGCTTAAAGACTCGGGTTCGTCTGTGTGTGGAGACCGTACTTTTTTCTTCCCCTCGTTGGATTTGAGAAAAGCAGTCCCAAAATCGATCAGTCGGAAAGGAGTGTTCGTTTTGCAGAAAATCTGTTCAGACCTATTTCAACTGTTGGTCAAGCGAAAATCCGTGCGCGATTTCACGGAACAGCAAGTTGAACCAGAAAAGGTGCAGAAAATCTATGAGGCAATCTTGTCGTCTCCTACAACAGAGAATATGATGATGTATTCCGTCATTCGGATTACAGATAAAACGGTCTGCGAGCAGTTGTCCAAGCAGCCTGCGATCCGCAAGGCTCCTTTGGTGTTGGTGTTTTGCGCAGATTACCGCCGCTGGGCCCGTATTTTTAACGTAGTACGGCCAGAAGGAAGAAAGCCGGAAGAAGGTGAATATCAGCTCGCTCTTATCGACACGGTGATCGCGGCACAAAATGCCGTCATTGCCGCCGAGGCACTGGGACTGAACTCTGTCTACCTGGGCGACATTATGGAGCACTATGAAGATCGGGTCCGCGTGCTGCGCCTGCCTGCTGGTGTCATCCCCGTTTGCACACTCTGCATTGGGTATGGAACTTCCCAGCAATTGGAGCGACCGAAGCCCCGCCGCTATCTCCAGCAGTACCTGATCCACGAAGGCCAATATCATGATCCGTCAGGTGCAGAACTGCTGGAAATGCTCCGTGAGCGTGGACAGTATCAGACATTGCAAGATATGCAGCCGTGGCTGGAAAAGTTTTCTGCCCGCGCCACCGACGGAAAAGGTGCCGTAGAACGGACTCATTCTATCCGTGTAGCATTGAAAGCACTTGAAACTGTATCCTTTTAGGTATGATCACAGGTGTTTGTCAGCGGAACAGTAAGAAAATTCTTTTAAGCAGCCGAGAAGGAAAAAACACCTTTATCTGCTCTTTCTGCCTTGGCGCATTTTGCAAGTGAAAAATTGCCGACCTAAACCCAAAAATCTTCAAAAAGCTCCTGATTTTCTATGAAATCAGGAGCTTTTTGAAGATGTGTTGTCCTCAACAGCAGACAAAGGATGCTGCAGAGAAGTACACCTGTTTCGCGTACGCGGTTACATTTTGCCGTACGGTGTGCGATTACAACTAAATTATTATAATAAGCGCACATCACTGTGCATTTTGTAGAGAAATTTGGAAAAATCGGAACCCTTTTGTCCGCTGAAAGGAATGAGCGGGGTGAAAGCATCTCCGTCTCGATTTTTTCACCAACATCATGATTTGCACCAATCAAAAAAACGGCAGATGAGGATGAGGCTATACGCTGAAAATGACGATCTGATCTGGGAGGAAACTTTAGGAGAAGTTGCTTAACGGAAGAGACTGATAGTGCCTTGCTAGCAACAAAACGTCAAAAATTTTATGATTTTTGAGCAGAACAGCATTTCTGCTCTTGCAAAAAAGGTACACTATTTGGTTGCGGTCAAGTATACCTCATTTCAATTATCGTGACCACCAGAAATCAGAATCGAAATCGTCAAATCATGGAAATCTGAATTAAAGAACATATGGCAAGGACTGTGAAACACCAATATGTCCAAAAATCTGGGGAACCTTTAGACCATCTCCATCAAGTTTATTACCAGGTTGAAAACTGCAACGCCCTGAGACTTTCTAAGAAAATGTTTCGCAACTTATACCCCGCATCAGGCAACTGGTATTTGGGGCTGATTTCGGGATCCGACTGCACAGTCTGCTTTTAATCTTGCAGGGGATCAACGACAGTGCACAGCATAAGCAAAAACTTTTTTAGAAGCGCCCTATAAATATGAGAACAAGGCGGAACAAGCGCCGCCAAGCGTACGGCGCTACTCTTTGATCCTGAATGGAGATTTTTGAGGTTCAGATCCTAACTCAACGTTATCTTGCAAACCACCCCGATTATCTGGTAGTCGATCAGGGAGAACTAGCAAAATTGGATCGGGACATTTGCCAGCTTTTTAACAAGAAATCCTTGAACGAAAGATGTCTGGGCACTGAGAAAATATGCCCATTCCTCAGGGATTACACCGGAGATTATCGTTTGATCCTCAAAGTCATACTTTGAGGAAAAACGTGGAAATCTGAGGCTTATATATTTATAAGCGAGTGGATGCGCCCAGAAGACTTCGAGCCTACTTTGATCGGGGCGCACTCATTCAGAAAACTCTGAAGTGCACCGCCGCTTGTTCTGATAATGTCGCTGCTATCACACAATGGCTGGAAACAGGATACCCCTTTTCCTACCAATCTGAACGGAATTCTTCTCTGAAAGATCATTCTGAATTCTCGGTACGCGATGATTCCAACAAAAACCCTACACACAAAACGTGAAAATAGCACAGCAGCATCCGTAAGGTCATGGTTGAAAAACGGCCACCCGGTTTTGCGGAAAAGATATTGCGTTTGCGTTGAAAAACCTGTGGCATGTCCATCTCTGTTTGGAGGATATGCTGTCCGGTCAGGATTATCGCCTGCTGAGTGAGATGGTCTTAACGGAACAGGGTAAAAAGCACAATGGAACAATAAACTCCGGTCAAAGTAGAGGGTTTGAACCACTCATAGTCCCTATATGCGTACTGTATTTAATTTGTTGATTTACTTCGCAGCAAGTTGAAAATTTAGAATTTTATAGCAACTTATAGCAACAAAAGAGGACCAGTTGATGCCTTGTAAACAGACCGTTTTTCTAATGTTATTAATAAAAAATGGACTCTCTCTTATAACTTGCGATAGACAGCGAATGTGAGGGGAAATAAATATACTTTGCAATTAATTCCGAACATGTTTAGGAACGAGATGCATCATAGAACAATCAACAGCTCATCTTCAAATTAATAAAAAAGAGAAATGCGGTTTCAATGAATCTATCTGTGGCAACCGAGATAATCCCCCAAATGTATCACTTTTTGGATCAACGTTTACAGCCAAGCTGCACGGAGAACGGTAAAACATACACCTTGGATCATAGCAGAAAAACTTCCAAGTAAGATAAATTAAAAATCTCCAAGGTGGAGTGCTCCTGATTTTGAAAAGTCTCACATTAGTTATTGGCAGGGTAAATATCCAAACGGCGTTCCAGAGTTTAAAACATTTGAAGATGAGATTATGAATTACCTTTTGATACCCATAAAGATCTCATGACAAGTAAGAATAGAAAGGGAGACGCATCTTTGAGATCCTGTCACCGAAATAAGGGGACGTTTGTTTTCAGAAAACGAAGACAAGGCAGTATCGGCAGAGAGTAATGCTGCAATCCGCACAACGGGGAAAGGGACAGAATAGCATCTTTTGTCAAAATAGAGAAAATGGTATGATCTTTTCACTTTCCGTTGACAGCTGCGGGGCGAATGTTGTATGTTGAAAACAGATCATATGACTGACGGAAGTGGGAGAACCACGTGGAGTATGATTTTGTAATTGCCGACCGTCTGGGCACATTCAAGTGCCCGGACGGTGTTTTTTTATGCCCGAGCGGAAAGGAGATCTCCTTGATCGGACACATCCATTCCGTGGAGTCCATGGGACTGGTGGACGGACCGGGGGTGCGGGCGGTGGTGTTTTTGCAGGGCTGTCCGCTGCGGTGCCGGTACTGTCATAACCCAGACACCCAGGGGGGTGGCGGCACGGCCGTCACACCGGAGGAGCTGACTGCACGGCTCCTGCGTTTTCGGCCGTACTTCAAGCGGGGCGGCGGAGTGACCTTTTCCGGCGGGGAGCCGCTGATGCAGCCGGAATTTCTCGCTGAGATGCTGAAGCGACTTCACCAGGCGGGAATCCATACCTGTCTGGATACTGCCGGGGCAGGAAAGGGGGAGTATGAAGCCATCCTGGCCAACACGGACCTGGTGCTCTTCGACGTTAAGCACGAGGACCCGGATGCCTATCACGCCCTCACCGGCGGTGAGATCCGCCGGCCCCAGGCCTTTGTGGAGGCGGTTCAGAAGGCGGACATTCCCATGTGGGTGCGCCATGTGGTGGTTCCTGGGCTCACTGACCAGGAGGAGCACCTGGCTGCCCTGCGGAAGTATGTGGATACCCTCCCCAAGGTGCAAAAGGTGGAACTGCTTCCCTTCCACAAGCTGGGGGCGGAGAAATACCGGGGACTGGGCCGCGCGGATCCCCTGGCGGAGGTCCCCGCCATGGACCCGGAGCTGTGCCGGCAGTTGCAGGAACGCTGGTTTTCAGATTTGAACGGGTAAAATCGATACCAACTGAAATTGAATGATATAGATATATGTAGAGGAGGATTTTATCATGGTGATGCAGGATCAGGCGTGGAACGGTTTTGCCGCCGGCGAGTGGCAGCGCTCCATTGATGTACGTTCCTTTATCCAAAAGAACTGGACCCCCTATCTGGGGGACGACGCCTTTCTGGCCGGCCCCACCCAGCGCACGAAGGCGGTGTGGAAGCGGTGCGAGGAGCTGCTGCTCCGGGAGCTGAAGGACGGGATCCTGGATGTGGACACCCACCGGGTGTCCGGCATCGATAACTACGCCCCCGGCTATATCGACAGGGAGAACGAGGTCATCGTGGGCCTTCAGACGGATGCTCCTCTGAAGCGCATCGTCAACCTGTACGGCGGGACCCGTATGGCCAAGTCCGCCCTGGAGCAGTACGGCTATCAGCTGGACCCGGAGATCGAGGCCCACTTCACCGAGTACCGCAAGACCCACAACGAGGGCGTTTTTGACGCCTACCCGGAGCGCA
>OGYF01002373.1_pt1 | contig 14248 bp, 15 predicted proteins | sample 1576451 | NCBI WGS metagenome assembly OGYF01 (sample SAMEA3541505, study PRJEB24748) | human gut metagenome | biome: human gut; feature: human-associated habitat; material: faeces | place: China | collected 2012 | reverse complement strand
GCTTTGGGCAGGCGCGGGGGCGGGGGCCGAGGCTGGACGGGAGTCCTCCACCGTCTCAAAGGGCAGGCACGGGTCGCACACCACGGCGGCGGCGTCATTAATAAGACCCGCGTTCGCTTCCGCGACCTCCGGGGTTATGTGGCCGAGTATGCCCATGTCCGACATGGCCACCAGCATGTCCCCGTGCGCGTCGAGCATGGAGATATAGCAGCTGGAGCTCTCGCCCGGCACCACTATGAGCCCGGACATGTCCAGCCCGGCGGAGACGCTCTCCCGGTAGACCATCTCGCCGTAGACGTCGTCCCCCACCGCGGACACCATGCGCGCGCTCACGCCCAGGCGGGAGAGGGTTTCCAGCACGTTCCGCGTGACTCCGCCCGCCGAGGTGCGCAGATGGCCGGGGTTTGAATCCCGCATGACGATGGGTACGCGGCTCTTGCCGTGTACGTCCATATTCGCGGCGCCGATGCCGAGCACATATCCTTCTGCCATCAGAACACCTCCCGGGTCATTTCCCATCGGCCAGCTTGCGGCGCGTGCCGGGATGCACGGGATGGCCCAGCTCCTCGGCGCTGGTGGCGGCGGAGGCGGTCACAATGCCGCGCAGGCCCCGTTTTTCAAGCAGATCGCGGAAAACAAACTCCGCCATGGGGCTGCGGCAGATGTTGCCGTGGCAGATGAAAAGCACTTTGATCATGGTTTCCACAAGCCTCCAAAAGTCTCTGAAACCCTTGCAAATCAAGGGTTTGCAGGATTTGTGGATTTCTGGCATTTTGCCATAAATCTACATAAATCCACGCTGCTGCACCAGCAATTGGTGTAGTAATGGTGTAGTAAAATGCTTAAGATACGGCAGACATATCTGCTGCAATCCGGGCGGTTCTTGCCGCCTGAAAGTCTTTGATCTGTACCATCTGATCTGCGGCGTGCTGATAGCTGGCGTGGGTGTACACGTTCAGCGTAACACCGGCATCGGAGTGGCCCATCAGGTATTGCAGATTCTTGATATCCATGCCCGCGTTGGCGAAAGTGGTGCAGAAGGTGTGACGGAACACATGGGGCGTGATGTGAGGCAGGGGCTTGTCCGGGTGAAGCTTTTCATACTTCTTCATCGCCCAGCGCATCTCATTCTCAATGTGGAGCGCCACCTTGGGATTGCCGTTCTTGTCCAGCATGATGAACCCACTGAGGCCATCCACCACCGGCTCATTTTTCACTTTGGGGCGGCGTGCCAGCATGTTTTGCAGACTCGCGTACACAGTATCCGTCATCGGGATGTACCGGCGACCGCTGACAGTTTTGGTTTCCTCCACATGGTATCTGCCGGAGCGTTCCCGCAGCAGCTGATGATCCACCCGAATCCGGCGATTCTTGAAGTCCAGATCCTTCTTCGTCAGGCCGCAGAACTCGCTGACGCGCATCCCCGTTTCCAGCAGAACAACGAACTCGTCGTAATACTTGGAATAGGTGCTGTCCTCGCGGATGAAGGTCATCCATGTATTCAGCTGCTCTTCCGTCAGGGCGATCCGCTTCTCGGAATCGTTGGGCACCACGTCGGTCAGCTTGAAGATGAACGGATTCTTGCGAATGGCGTCCTCGTCGCAGGCCATCTGGAACGCGGGCTTCACCACACCCCGAACAGTGGTGATGGTGCTGTAGCCTCGACCATCCCTGTGCAGCTTCATGAACCAGAGCTTCGCGTCCGACACCTTGATGGTGCTGATCTTGCGGTTGCCGAAGTCCTCCTTTTCCACCAGATTCAGCACAAAGCTATAGCCCACCTTGGTGTTGTGGCGCACGCCCTGCTTGAGAGCGACATACTTCCGCAGCAGCTCCATCACTGTGATCTGTCCGGCCTCGTAGTCGATCCCGTCATTCAGTTCTGCCTGAATCTGCCGGGCCTTTTGGCGAAGTTCCTGCAAATCGGCATCGTAGATGGTGCGGCGCACCCCTTTGCCATCGGTATAGCGGTACTGGTAGATCAAATCCTTTCGCTGGCTTTCTCCCTCCTTCAGGATACGGCCCTTGTGGTCTTTGCGTTTTTGACTCATATCCGAACTCCTCTCAAAACGAAAGGAACGTCGGTGTGACGCATTTATCATATCACACCGACGTCCTTTTTTCTATATAGATTGTTACTTTGTCAGATAGAATAGGTTTGAACACGACCTGCCATAGCGGCCACCGCCCGGAAGGTCGGCACTGAAATCATGCTTTCAGCCTGTATACGCGATTTTTGTTGCCGCCCTCGGCGACTATGATTCCGCTCTTTATCAGACGACTCAAGACAGCCCTTGCACGAGAATCGCTAATATTCAACAGCAAAGCAATGTCTTTTGCCTTCGTTTCTGTGTGGTCTGTAAGGTATTCGATCACGGTTGCATCCTGTCGAGCGGAAATTGATTTGTTGCTTGTTTTTATCGCTTGTTTTTTATCGATCGTTTTCGTGAACGCAAGCGATAACATAATCCGATCTGGATCGAAGCTCTCGGAGATCACCGGTGCACTCCATCCCTGTTCACGCCACACCCGGAAGATGTTGGGGATGCCGCTGCCCGCGCGCTCGCCAATATCGATCAGGTTAAACATCTTCAGCATAGCGCCATTGCGGGGGTCGGATACGCCGCCGCTTTTTGCTGCATCAATCTCGATGCGGAAGCTGCCGGGATTGGCCATCGTGATCGCATCACGTCTTTTAATAATGACCAGCCCCTGCCGCCCGTAATAGTCAGCATTGACCAGACAGTTCGCCAGCGCCTCGCGCAGAGCCTGATGCACAGAGGTATCATCCACCCGCGTACCGCCCTCCATTTTGAAAGGCACCTTGATATCCTGTGTCAGTTTGTTATAAACGCGGAAATAGAAGTCATACACATTGCCGCTCCAATCTCCGGAAGAGGAAATGATGCGGTCTGTCCAACGTGTATCGGCGTCATACTGTTCCTGATAATCAAGGAAATAGGCATTATACTCCCGCACGATGTCATACTCATTGCCGAACATGAGAAGTCCGGCAGAGGTGGGATGCTTCCTGCCGTCAGAGCCGATACCCACAGCGCCAAGCTTCAGCAGGAAGTCTTCGTCCTCCAGAGCTTCCCACACATGGCCAGGCCGGGAAAGGCGCATCCGCTGACGATAGCTGCGGACGCTCTCTTTATTGAACACGCTCATGTCCATTTCGTTCAGAACTAGCATATCCTGTGTCTTGACAGAAGCATCGCGCACCATGGCCTGGTATTCCTCTTTGGTGCATTTGTAATCCCCCTCGCCATTGCGGCGATAGGTGGACAGCGGATTCCCATCCACATAGACCGGACGATACGAACGTTCCGCACGGGGCACATGGATGACCACGATATGGTTGCCATCCACCTCCTGCACGAACACATCCTTCGAGGACAGAATATTCACGCTGGTCTTATTAGGGTTGTTGACGATATCCCAAAACTCTCTGATGAGCCGATCCGGATCAGGGAGGTCAACCGTGTGCAGCGTCTTGTCAGGCCATTCTTCCACACCCAGCAAAATGATACCGCCCAGCGTATTGGCAAAAGCGGAGTAGGTCTCCCAGAGGCTTCTGGGCAGACCACCCATGGCTTTCTTCGCCTCAATGCGGTTATTCTCTCTATACTTTTCAAGATTGCTGAAGTCGATCATACCGCACCTCCTGAATTTATTTCTCATATTCGGAGACGTAAGGCATCTGCCAAGCCCTTTGCCATATGGTTGAGTTCAGTATAGCACCAATACAGCATTTTAACAACATCGGGCCTGTTGACTGCTGCTTGATCAAATCGAATACGTCTGCTCAATATACTGGTCGAAGAGCCGCTTCTTGATCAGCCGCTTGTTCCCGACCCACAGAACGAAATGGCAGTTCTTCTCGTTGGTCAGCTCCCGCAGCTTGCCCATGCCAATGCCGGAATAGGCGGCAGCTTCTTCGAGGGTCAGATTGCTTTTCTCCCAAATGGGAACTTCTTTTGCCATAGCGTATCCTCCTGTTTTGATGTTTTTCTGCTGTGAAGGTGCGGCAACGGAAACCGGCAACCACTGCCAACAAACCGCTGCGCTGCTTCTCGCGTCTTCTATTTGTGATTTGATACTTTTTCATTTTCTGTGTTGCTTTGGTTGCCGGAGAGGAAATCTCCTTGCAAAGCAAAGCTATTTCCGACAACCGGCGCAGCAACCGTCCGGAAGCCAACCGGGCAACAAACACCCTTGCTCAGAACGGCATACTGATCTGCCGGCATTCTTCCGGTGTCAGCACATGGAACCCTTCCGGCGTAGCCGTCACTTTGTTGCCGCGCATCCAGCCCCGCTGCTTGCCGTACTTGCGATAACTGCGCGGATGGGGATAGGCCGTCCAGCCGGTAATGGACTGGTTCATAATCTCGTTGATCTCGCGGATTTCCCATGTTTTAGGCTCTTCAAACCGCCCCAGAGCCTCATGATGCAGCAGCTTGGAGCAAACCATATCGCCGTCGTAAGCATCCAGAAACGCTTGGATCTGGCCCACCTTGGTGTCCTCGGGCATGAACTCCTTTTGCTTCTGTACCAGCTGAGCGTTCATCTCCGCAGACAGACGCAGCGACACCTTACCTTGCCGGTAAATGGTCATCGCCTCAGCCCACAATTGGTCGATGTATTGTCGGGAAGCGGCTTCGCCCTCTAAAATATGTACCTCCGCCTGCTCTGGATGCACCATCACGGGCAGGAACCTTCGGTTGCCGCTGCGGTCAAGGGGCAAGAAATCCAGCGTGTTGGACGTGCCGCCGAACACGCACTGCCGCAGCCTGTCCTCCGGCTCGGTGGCATAGGGCACCTTGTAGGTTTCCTTCTGGCGACTGAGGAAGGACTTGATGTCCTCAATACTCTTGGCGTTGGCCGTGGCGATCATCTCCGACATTTCGATGATCCAGTGGCCCTGCATCTTGCGGAACACGTTCTCATCATCCAGCCGCTTCAGGTCGTCGGAAAACCATTCATCTTTGCATGCCAGCAGCCGGAAGAAGGTGGACTTACCTGCTCCCTGACCACCCACCAGGCACAGCATGGTTTCAAACTTGCAGCCTGGTTTGAACACGCGGTTGATGGCTCCCAAGAGGAACAACTGCATCACCTCGCGGGTATAATCGCTGACCTCCGCGCCGAGAAAATGGTGCAGCGCGTAGGGGATACGATCGGTGCCATCCCATTGAAGGGCGTTCAGATAATCCCGGATGGGGTGATACTGATTCTGATGCGCCGCCACCGTCAGTGCCTTGTGGATGCGGTTCTCGTTGTTCAGCCCGTAATGATTCTCAAGATACAGCATGAGGTAGTTGAAATCCGTGTCGTTCATGGCTGAAGTGGTGCGCTCCCACCACACGGGACGGCAGATGTCAATGCGACCGGTGAGGATGTTGTGAGCGATGGCTCCCCGCAGCGCCGGGTCACACGTAAAGACCAGATACACGTTCTGCATGGTGTTCTTCACCTGCCCCTTGTCGTTGAATTCAAGGAGCGCCCGCACCTCTTCTGTCGTTTGGCAGGGCTGCGCTGCTGCCATCATCTGCAAGTTTTCCCGCAGTTCCGGCTGCAAGGTCTGATAGTCGTTGCTCAAGTTTCATCACTTCCCTTCCGTATTCCCGGATCAGCGCTGCCCGTTCTGCGAGCGGCTCGCTCAGCAGCACATCAAGCAAATATTCAATGTGATCTTTTTTCTGTAAGGCCTCCACAAACAGCGGATGCCAGGTTTCGTCTTCCAGCTTAGGCGCATACTCTTCTTCCCATTGGCGGAGCAGATGCAGGTAATCTGACAGCACCCGAAAGCACCGGGCTTCCAGCTTGCAGTAGAGTTGCTTTTCATTTTGTGTGGGCGCAGCTCTTGCTTTGCGTTTTGCTTTTTCGTGGGGAATATGGAAATCCGCAGCTAGTTTTTCAGCTGCGGACATTGCATCCAGCTGATAGAGCCGGGCAACGAAATCGATCACATCCCCGTCGGCTCCGCATCCGAAGCAATGGAAGCGTGTGTCTACCTTCATGCTGGGCGTGTGGTCGTTGTGAAATGGACAGGTAATCAGTCCCGATCGGTTGATCGGGAAGTGGTAATACTCCGCCGCCTGCCGCGTGGTGACGGAGTGCTTCACGGCTTCAAACAATGTCATGCACGACCGCCCCCTCACCGTTCCGGCTGCTGGCTGGGCTTTCCGTCCAGTGCCTGGTTCAGATTGTAGCGGATGGTGTTCAGCTCATCGGCCCGCTGCTTTGCCGCCTGATACTCGTTGTACAGCTGGTTCTTCCCCTTGATGAGCTGCTCGATCTCCTGCTGCAAGGCCTTGTGGCTGGGCAGCTTCTTCATGCCTTTAGAATCAAAGAAACACTTGGCTGCGTCCAGCACTACAAACTCGCTTTCATGTTCGCGGCGGTACGCAATGCGGGCTTTGTCCGTCTTGCATGCCTTCAAGCCATCCCGTAGCGGCTTGGTTTTGAAATAACGGAGAACGTGTCTCTGTAATTCCTTCTTATCACAGATAGCGCTCTCCACATCCTTCAAGGCCGCAAGCGCGTCGCTTCGTTCCTGATTGGCAGCATTGCAAGCTGCATCCAGCTCCTCCGGCGAAGAGAATTCGTGCTCTTCATACAGCATCAGCGCCTTGCTCATGTTTTTCAGATTGTGCTTTTTCGCCCAGTTGACGTACCCTTGTCCCTTGGCCTTTTTGGCTTCCACATCCACTATGCGGCTGAACTGGTTTTGTTTTTGAAGAAATTCATGGATGGAGGGGGGATGCTTCGTAATTGACTGCTTGGCGTTTCGATCAAGCATTGCAAATAGTTGAAGTCTTTCCGAATCAGATTTGCTTGACCATATATCTTATACTGACCTTCTTCACCACTAACAACCTCGTTAGTTAATGCACTACCAAAGGGTCCAACCTTGATACCATCCGCATCATTTTGGATAACATATTTTATCTTCTTTATGTCCCAACCAACAGGAATGTCACCAATCCACGCAATTCCGCTTGGTTTCATCTTTTCTATCATAACAAAACCTCGCTTCCTTACAGTTGTGCAATCTTTGCAGCCAGAGACTTTTCCAGCTCCATAAACTGTGCCAGCAGATCATCAGCGGCTTCCGGAGCCTTGTACTCATAGAAGAATCGGGTGAAGGGGAACTCAGCGCCCTGCTTTTCCTTGTTGGTGGCACTTTCCTTCTTGGAAGGATCATACTCATATGCCCAGATAGCATCAGGCACATGGGGATATACTTCTTCCGCAAAGTATTCCTCTGGATCCTTGGTCAACTTGATGATTTCCGTATCTTTGGTCGTAGTGTCAACAATGGTTTGGCCCTTCTTGTCCTTCTGCACAACAGCAGTCTTATCCATGACGGACAGAACCATAGCAATGCCGGTCATGCGGCTTGCAGAGAAGCCCTCAACATCGCCAAGCAGCTTCTTCAGATGCTTCTCAAACTCTGCGTAGTCCATATACACTTTGTCAGAGAGATTAGCTTCCAGAATCTTAAGCACATCCTGTGTGAATTTCCAGCCCGCCGTGTACTTTTGATATTTTTTCTCATCGACATCGCTGCGAGGATTCATTTCAAGCAGTTGCAAGTATTCTGCCTCGTTGAAAATACTGGAATTGCTGGTGAAGTATGCGCTGGTTTTCAGACGATCAACGCTCTCCTGATCCAGTACGGCTCTGCGCTGCAGCGGTTGCCATACAGAATACTCACGGTACATGAATTCTTCGTTGCTAAAAATCTTGCTTTCGGGTGTTTCTTCAAAACTGGCATACAGTTCTGTAATCCGGATCATGCTATCCCGGTCAATCTCCCTGCGCTTCTTGCCCAGGGACTTCCGCAGAGGTTTCCACATATTCACCGCATTGATCAACTGAACCTTACCCTTGCGGTCGGGACGCTTATTCTTGGAAAGGATAAAGGCATAAATGCCAATATCAGTGTTATAGAACAACTGAGAGGGCAGGGCAATGATGGCCTCAATCAAATCTTCTTCCAGCATCCAACGGCGGATTTGGCTCTCGCCACTGGTGGTGCTGCCGGAAAACAGCGGAGAACCGTTGGAAATGATGGCCGCACGTCCATTACGATCATCAAGTTTGTTGATGGCATGCTGCATGAACAACAACTGAGCATCACCAGTGCCGGGAAGTCCGTGTTCGAAGCGGCCTCCTTTTTTGTTGGCATCACGAACAGCTTTTTCCTGACCGTCGGGAGCATCCTTGCCACCCCAGGGCGTACCGAATGGCGGGTTCATGATCACAAGGCGTGCTTTTTGATCGGGGAAGCAGTCATATTTTAGCGTATTGGCAGCTTCTCCGCCTTTAATATTTCGAGCATCCTCGTTTTTGATCAACATATCCGCCATGCAGATAGCATAGGATTCCGGGTTGATCTCCTGCCCGAACAACCGGACATCAATAAAGGGATTCTTACGAGCCAGGAAATCATGAGCGGTGGACAGCATGCCGCCAGAACCACAAGCGGCATCCAATACGGTTGCCACTTTGCCTTCCTCGGTCAGCAGATCATTACAGCCTTCAGCCAACAGAATGTTGACCAGCAGGCGAATTACCTCACGAGGAGTGTAGTGATCACCGGCTTCAGCGTTTTCAGAGAAACGCCGGATGATGTCCTCAAAGATATAACCCATCTTCATGCCATCGATGGATTTGGGATCAAAATCAATCTCGGAAAATTTCTTCACAACACTATAGAGGCGGTTGTTTTTATCCATCTTCTCAATCTGTTTCTTGAATTCCAGATTAGCGAGGATCATTTGCACATTGGCAGAGAACCCTTCAATGTAACTGACGAAGTTCTCAGCAATATTGTCGCTGTCATTCAGCAGCCGAGCCAGTGTAAATTCGCTGGTGTTGTAGAATGGATAATTGGATTCTTTTTCAAGTATAGCAGCCGGTGCTTTGGGATTTGCCTTGAATTTTTTGAGAACCGCCTGTTTGGTATCTGCCAATGCGCACTCAAAACGACGAATGATAACCATGGGGATAATTACATCCTTATACTTATCAGAGGTATATGCGCCGCGCAGCGTGTTGGCAATAGACCATACCAAAGCAACCTCTTTGCTTACATCTATTGAGGTATCATCAAACATCACATCGTAGTTATAAAGTTTAGCCATTATGCTGATCTCCTTTGCTGTTCTCTAACGCGAATGAAGCGAAAAGTGTTTTGATTTGTTGGGCCTGTGATTCTGTAAGCGGTGCACCGTCCATTGTGCGGATCGCATTCATCAGGAGCGGATCCTTCCTTACTCGGTCACAAACATCAGGAGGTGGAGTGTTGCGAATAATCATATATGCCTGATCCATCTCAGTCCGTTTCTTTGAAGTCGGTTTCAATGCAGAAACTATCTTGGAATACACATCAGCCGTTGGACAATTGACGCCATCTTCGATGTATTTCATATTTGACGGAGAAAGGCCAACTGTTGCTGCAAGCTGCCGCTGGCTCATACTTGTTCCGCGGCATTTAGATATCAAACTTCCCAGCCGTTTCTTGGCTCTTTCAACATGGATATTCTCTGCTTTTTTAGGCATATTGCACCTCCTTTCGCTGTTCTATGTTCTATAATATAGAACAATTATAACAAGCTTTCTCATTTCCGTCAAGAATAGCAAAGTGGGTTTTCTGCGGTCTTCTCTCTTGTTTGCAAAAAGTCCCATTGAAACACAAAAACGGACTTGCCCAATGAAGTCCGTTTTGCTATTTGAATATCTTACTGCCAATTTCTTTTCAGTATCTCACTCTTCAGATACAGCGTATTCTTCCCCGAACTCTTAATAGGATGTAACTTCCCCGTCCTCGTCAGATACTCAATGTTCTGCCTGCTGCAATTCAGAATCTCCGCAGCTTCCGCGACATTCACAACACGATGCACAACGAAGTTGCGGAAGTCTGATACTGTCAGCGGTACCTTCTTGCCGATGCGATACAGCGTAGCCGCACTGACACTCAAATTCACATCCCATTCAATGCCGTGACCACCCGGTTGCAAATTCACCGCATAGAAGTAATCTTCGTTCCTGAACAATACCTGAAAAGATGGCGCGTGCTCATAGCGTTCTTTGATGCTGCACTTCTTCACTGTGCCATCTCGGAAGAATACCAACAATGCATAATCATCAAGAGGAACAATATCTTCAATTAGTTTAGCAAAACGCTTCTGCATATAATCGGGCAGTTGCGTTTCTTCAATTGGCACAAGATAGTAATCATCCTGCGCGCACCGACCCATCGAAAGCATCAGCAAGCCAAACTCATCGTACTCTTTCAGGTTGTTGTCCTTCAGCACTTGCCCAAGGTTCTGCCGATCAGTAGGAACGATGCGCTGCTGCACCCACATCTTGCTCCAATACGAGTTAATGGAAGTCTCACCTTGCTTCACGAAAGAAGATAGAAGCAACGGCGTTTCCCACAGATCTGCATTCTCGGGAAGCTCAATGTAGAACCGCTTCTCCAACTCATAGTAAAGAAGGTATGCAAGATCAACCTGCTCAGCAGCATATTCATCTCGAATGGCAAAGATCTTCATACGCACACCACCTTCTCCAGATCATCTCCCAGATTTTATCCTGCAATGCCTGAGAAATGACGCCGTCCAATCCGTTCATCAATACAGCTTTGTCAGATTCATTCAAGGGATTCAACTGCGGTGTTTTCTCCTTCGGGATCAGCTTTAGGTTCTCCCACGTGGAGCCGGAGCCAATGTAATTGTTCACGCGCTTGTCGGCCATCACATCATAGGCGGTCACGGCAGCGTTATCCCGGCAGTTGAACAGCAGCGACAGGCCGTGATCGAAGAGTGGAGCCAGATGGATAGTCTTTTTGCGGCTGTTCCGCAGCACTTCAATGTTCGCGCCATGCCGGTCACGGTTCAGAATCAGGAAGTCAACCACCAGCATTTGATAGATGTATTCTTCCCAACCGTTGCGGATACAAAAGTCCAGTGGCGACTCGCCCTCCTGATGTTCGATATCCCAATAGGCATCCAGCGCCAGTTTGCTTTCGCCACGCTGTTTGAAATCCTCGGAGGCGCAGAGATAGACCTCATGCGGCTTCCCGCCGATGAGCACATCCGCATGAATCAGCTGATACTGCAGATGGGGAATGCCCAGGATGTCCAGCAGACGATCCACGATAATCTCGTTGACACATTCGTGTCCGACGATACCGGCCATCTGATCGAAATTGGAAAGCTTGTAGTAAGTTTTCTTGCCGCCCAGCACGGAATAGGCTTTCAGAAAAGAGCCAGCCGTGCCAGATGAATTGCGGATTTTTGACCAGGATAGATGCGTCATGTCCTGCTTCTCATGAATGATTCTGTTCATTGGAGTTCACCTCTTCAGGATTATTCTACTTTTTCACTTGTCATATGTCAAGTGGAGAAAGATGTTTCTCTTTGTCATATGACAAAAAATAGCCCGCCGATCGTCTGACCAGCGGGCTGTATTTTCCGTTATTCTACCATGACTTCGGCCATCATTCTGACGCCGAGTTTAAAACTGTTCTGGAACAGCATGCACTCAGCCAGCGTCTGGCAATCCTGCGCGCATTCCACATACTTAGCAAACAACTCCTTCTGCTCGTCTGTCATGGTGGCGCGAAGCTTTTCTTCGTTGCGATCAATCAGGCGGCGCAGTTCCCGGTATTCCTTGCTGTGAGCAGTCGCGTACTCCGTCGGCTCGATATTGCCGTACCAGAGTTCTTCAAGGATTCTCATACCGCATCCTCCCCGTAGATCATTTCGTGGAGGATGATTTCCTCAGCCCTGCTGCGGATGCTGTTCATCGCCCGCACCCACGCCATCTGGTCGCTGTCTTTCAAAGCCTCCGTGATACCTTCAGCTTTCTTCATCTGGTGCATGAGCAACTCCAAGCGATCATGCGCTTGCTCGTTCAGAGCCGACAGATAGGTTTGAAGCTTTCCGCTGAGCAGGAGGCTGTTATAGCAAATGGGATGATGTTCTTTCAAGTAATTCAGGTGCATCCGTCCCCACCGCCCGATGGGCCTTTCTTCCTCCGGTATAGTCAAGTAGGGGATGTAATAGTCACCTGTCAGAACGTAATTCAAACTGTTTTCCGTGATCGTTTTCTTCATGCTTTTACACCTCGTCAGTCGGGAAAAACCCCGTCTGTTTTTCTTCGTCACACCGAGGTTCCAAAGTCAATTGGTGTAGTAGTGGTGTAGTAGCACTTTTCAGAAACCTGAAAGCCCTTGATTTTACTGGCTTTTCAGCACTTCAACACATATTGCCGTGGCAAACGAACAAAATTTTTATCATCTATCTGAAACTCCTTGAAATTGCTGATTTCCCTTGATATATAAAGGTTTTTAGGAGAATCGCTCCTTTTCGTTGTCCTGGCATATCGTGGCATAAACCAGCATATCGTGACCCTCAAAAGTAGTACAAAAAGTAGTAAATTAGCCTCGATTTTGCGGTTTTACTACTCGCCATTTGCGACCCTTTTCAGCTCGCTTTCGGCGTCCTCAAAGCTCAAATGGGTGTAGGTGTTGTCACCCCAATATCCGAATGTCCCATGAGGTATTGCAGTGTCTTGGGGTTCATGCCACTCTTTGCCATGTTAGAACAATAAGTATGCCTGCATACATGAGGTGTGACCTTCGGCATCTGTACCCTGTAAATACGGTTATACTTCTGGCAAATATGCTGGAAGTATTTTTCCCAGTGCATAGCCACCATCGGACGCCCATTTTTATCCAGATACAGGAAACCCATCTTGCCGCTGATCATTGGCTCCAATTTAGGCTTCGCTCTGTTTTCCAGAATACGCTTGAAGCACTCGTAAACACCATCGGTCATAGGAAGTATCCGGGTTCCCGCATTCGTCTTGGTATCTTCAATGATGTATTCCATAGTCCTGGTGCGCTGTAACTGATGGTTGATATTGATCGTTCGATTTTGCAGATCAACGTCCTGGATCGTCAATCCAACAAATTCAGAAATCCGCAGGCCAGTCTTAAACAGAATGTAAATGCCCTCATAGTATTTGGCGAAATGCTTATCGTTCTTGACAAATTCCAAGAATGCTCTCTCTTGTTTTCGTGTAATGGCTTCTCTTGTTACGCTGTCATTGACAATGACTGTAGCAAGTTGAAACTCAAATGGATTTTTGCGTATCAAATCATCGTCTACCGCCATTTGAAACGCCGGCCTCACAACACCTCGAATGGAATGAATAGAACTATAGCTCCTTCCATCCTTTTGCAGCTTGATGAGCCATGCCCTGGCATCGGATGGTTTTACTTTGTCAATCCGTTGCTGGCCAAAGTTCTCTTTCGTGATAATATTGATCACCGTTTTGTAGCCTGCTTCAGTGTTATGCCGCACACCCGTTTTTTGCAGGACATATTTTGTTACAAGCTGGAGAACCGTCATTTCACCGCCATTTGGAATAATCCCATCAAGCAGATCTCGCTGAATCAATTTTTCCTTTTCGCGCAGAGAAATATCATCACGTTTTCCTGCCGGCAGTTTGTCGGTTTTTTCTAATTTCCAACTATAAACAAATTGCACCTGCCCATTGGCATCGACATACTGCCCGCCCCGCAGTCCGTAGAATTTTTCCTCGAAGTAACGCCTGCTCACCCGTCCGGGGATGGTGATAAAACCTTTCTCTTTCAGTTCCTCGTTCATCTCCCGCACCAGTTTGTAGGCGTAGGGCTTGGAGATACCCAGTTCCCTGGCTACTTCCTCCGCTTTTACAAACAGTTCCTTGCTCATGTTCTGCACCTCCTTATTTTAGTTTCGCAAATATGTTAATATCCGCATCGTCATTATACATTAACACCAATGTTAATGTCAAGAATTTAATTCGCATTTTTGTTAAACTTTATCTTGCATATTTCGCTTTTTTGCGCTATACTATTTGCAAAGGCGGTGGGATATTATGACAGTCGGAGATAAGATAAGGAAAATCCGCACCTTTCGAGGCATGACGCAAAAGGAATTGGGCCTTGCCATCGGTTTGGAGGAAAAGGGTGCGGACAACCGGATCGCCCAGTATGAGACGAATTACCGTGTCCCCAAGCGGGAGTTGCTGGACAAGATAGCGGAGGCGTTGCGGGTAGACCGCCAAAATTTCTACACCATCGCCCCCGGCTCCGCCGAGGACTTCATGCGGACATTCTTCTGGTTGGACGAGGACAGCCCCGGCGCTATCCGCCTGTTTCCGCTTGTCCGTGTCCCCGGCA
>OGYF01002369.1_pt1 | contig 14267 bp, 12 predicted proteins | sample 1576451 | NCBI WGS metagenome assembly OGYF01 (sample SAMEA3541505, study PRJEB24748) | human gut metagenome | biome: human gut; feature: human-associated habitat; material: faeces | place: China | collected 2012 | reverse complement strand
GGGATATCGTCGTTGGTGATGGTCCAGATGGTCCCACGGTGGGAGACCTCGGCGGTGAACCCGTCCGGCACATCAGCCTCCCGCACCCTCCAGTTGTAGTGATCCTCCAAGCCTGTCCATGTATGCGACCAATCATTGTCCTCGTCTAACGTGACTTCCTTATAGACTCTGTTGTTCCGCAGCAGTTCCACTGTCACGGACACCGGCGCCTCGCCGCCGTCGTCCAGGATCCACGCTTTGTTCACTGTCAGGCTGGTGTAGCTGGGACTGGGATCATCACCCGGATCATCGTCGGGATCGTCGCCCGGGTCACCGCCTGGCTCGTCAGGATCCTTCCAGGTATTGGTCCACGAAAGCTCATCGGAATCGGGATCAACCACTTTCGCCGTCATGCTTCCGTCTTCCTCACGCGTCACCTGGATCTGCACGGTGCGCGAAGCAGTATCATAGGTCATCCCGTCGATGCTGCCCGGCTGCTCGGTGATCGTGTAGGTGAAGGTCTTGGCTTTTTCGCCCTCACCCAGAACCTCGGGCGTAAAATAGATCGTGCCAAAATTGATCTCCTCAGAAGTTCCAGACTTCGGCTGGATCGTCACTTCTGCCAGAGGATTTCCGTCATCATCCACCGGGGTGGGGGCTCCGTCCTTCGGTGTGATGGTGAAGGTAAATGTATCGTCACTCTGAAAGTCGCGGCCAGACAATGTTTTGGTGCCGGTCAGGCCGACGCTGGTGCCGTATATATTGGTAAAGGCGCAATATTGCTCGTCCTTAAGAGGTGGTCTATCATATACAACTGTCCATTCACCATCACTGCTCGAACGCTTCTCGACTTTGACGTTCGTGATTTCAAGCTCTTTTTGGACGCTTTCTTTGCTTTGAGCGTCGTCCCCGCCGCTCTGGTTGTCTCCATCACCAGAAAGCCCGTTCTCTTCTCCGCCGTCTGCCGGGGTGATATTGTTCTCGACAGGGTCAGAAGGGTCAACGATGGAGTCGTCTTCGCTCTCACTGCCATCCAAAGCAGCTTTCTTCTCACTTACAGTGACCGTCACTCTGTACTTCGTCTGATCATAGGTGATGCCTGGCAGGGCGCCCTCTTTCGGCTCAACTTCGGAAATGTAATAGGTATATTCCCCTGGCCATGTGAATTTAATAAATATTGCCCTATCGTCGGCTTCGGCCGTGTTTCCAGTTAGAATTGGATTCCCGTCATTATCTGTCGCCTTAATTGTTACAGTCTCACCAGTTACTTTATTGTTCTCCTTGTTCGTTGGCTCAATCTTAAAGGTAAATTCATCTCCGTCCTTAAAATCCCGACCAATCAGCGTCTTTGTGACGTTGACGCCAAGATCACATGCGTAGGTGGTATAGGGGGCATAGGATCCAGCACCGGCAGCCTCGGCAATCAGGCCGCTCCCGAACACCACAACGCATGTCAGGCAGGCCATCAGAAATATGACGCCTCGGCAGACATTTCTTTTCACTGCTTCCATGATCATTTCCATCTCCTTCAACCGCGCGGCACCAGCCGCGCTCTTAGATAAGTCGGCTTTAATAGCCCTTCAGATTTTTGCTGACTGTTTCTGCGATCTCCTCCATTCTGCTCTCCAGATAGGGCCCGGGACACGCTGTGTCCGCGAACATCTTGTGGATGGTCAGGCTCCCGCTGGCGTCCCCCGTGTAGACCAGCTCTTCCATGCCGTTGCGCCGGCAGATGTCCGTGCACAGGGCGATGAGCGCCTCATAGGCGCGGTCGCTGACCCGCCAGTCGCCGCCTGTTTCCTCGTTGGCGACCTCAATGGTGACCGCCGCGTGGTCGTTTTCGGGACTGGAGCTTGCCCATGAACGATTCACCTCCTCCACATAGAGTCCGATGTTCCCGCTGCTGTCGATCCCGTAGTTGGCGGAGGCCTCCCGGTCCCGTCTGCCGAAGGAAGCGCCCAGCGCATCCAGTGTGAGATCCGCCCCCATGTGATGGATCGTGATCTTGGTGATCTTCTCCTCTCTGGGAAAGTCGGCATTAGGGGACAGACGGACATACGAGGTGAGGGGGCTGTTTCTGGCGATGACCTCCGCCGCCTCCTCCTCTGTCAGGTCCTTCCCCACATAGGGGGGAAGCGCCTGCTGCGCCTGATAGGCCCCGGCCAGGGTAACGGCGGCCAGAACGCAGAAGGCCGCCAGTAGCGCCGCCATGCCATGCGGACGCGGGCGCGCTTTTTTCGATTGTGCTTTTGTGCTCAAATCGTGCCATCACCTCCTTACCAGAAGATCTGGACCATGTTCCAGGCAAACAGCACAGCGAAGACGCTGAACATGCACTTCACGGTGGTTCCGCTCAGACGGCGTTTTTTCCCTTCGTCGTCTCCGGCGGTCATGATCAAAAACGGCACGGTCGCCATATAGAAAAAGCTGGTATCCATCAGGTTGTGGACGAGGGCGGCAGAAAACGCGCCCCGCTGGGCCGGATCCTCCCGCTTGCGGAAATGGCGGACCACGGCGATGGCCAGCATGGCCATGGCGATCAGCCCCAGTTCCACCCCCACATGGACAAACACATTGTGAATGTGCCAGGTGTTGAAGTATGTATCCGCATCCTGCAGGTTCAGTCTCCGCCACTGATAGGGCCCAACTCCCAGCAGGGGATCCACCCCCAGATATCCCAGCCCGTTCCGGATCATGGCCAGCCGTTCCGCAAATGTCGCCGCAGCGTTTGGCCTTAAAAAGGCCACCACGCCCACACCCAAAGCTCCGGTCAGGCAGATCAGGAGCTTTGCCCATTTCCCGTCGGACAGTTCCCGCTCAAACTGGCCCCGATACCATGCTCCGATCAGGATATAGCCGCACAGGATCAGGCAGAGCCATGGCCAGTTCGTAGCGTTTCCAGCAATGTAGAGAAGGATCCCGCAGCCGCCGGCGAAGATCATTTCCGCCAATCGACATAGCAGGGAGGAAAAGCATTCTTTTCCATAGAAATGCATCACAAGGACGCCGATGCCCAGCGCCCCAAATGCCCCAAGGGAAAGCGTCAGCGCCAGGGCTGTCAGGGTAATGAATTCCAGGCCCCGCAGGAACCGCTCCAGCGCGGGCCCATTCTCTTCCCGCAGGCAGCTCTGCAGGGCAAACCACCCAAGCGCCAGCATCGCGCCCATGGCGTTGGGATTTCCCATCAGGCCGGACAATCTGGTCGCCACCCCGGAGAATGCCGCCATCACGAACTGCCCGATGCCGATGGCGGCCATCACACCGACCCATACGGCGCATAGACTTTTGAGAAGTCTCCGCTCCTGACTGCCAAGATATGACATCAGAAGGTAGATCACCGGAAAAACCGACTGCGTGGAGGCATATCCATCCAGCGTGTTGCCGTAGGTGCGGTATCCGGAAAGCAGGCTGATCCCGTTATAGAGAATCAGCGGGACCAGGATCCACAGGTCCACCCGCACAGAAGACTGCACAAGCCCTATGGCACACAAAAACAGGCCGACAAGAGAGACAATGATAAAATTTCCCGCGCCGATAAATGTAAATATGAAGAATGCAAGAAATAGCGTCACAGCGATATACCGTGACTCACCGGACGCCTGCCTTTCCTTTTCCCGGCTGCGCAAATCGCCGTGCTTTCTTTTCAACTTCCCGCTCATGGCTTCTCCTGCAAAATGTGCGATATTCTGTGGTTCTGCTGATTCACGCTGGGGAGCTGATTATTTGCCGTCTCGGCAGGCTCCAGTTCCCGCATACAGGCGGGATCACGTGTTCTCCCAGCCCACGGCTAGCTGCTCGGTGTTCAGCATCTGCTCATAAGATCGTGCCGTCAGCAGGCGGATGTCATTCTCGATTTCCGCCTGAGTGGCCCGGTAGAGCCGCTGCAAGCCCCTGGGGGTACACTTGGCTGCCTCCACCCGTGCGTCCCGACTCAGGGATTGGATCTCCGCCGTCACCTGGGTCCGCTGCAGAGATCGTCCGTTCCGAGATACAAACACCGGGCCGGACCGGATGCCATTTCGGGCTATGTAATCCAGCAGCTCCCGCCGCAGGCAACCTGGAATCGGTCTCTGCTCCCCACTGACCGACAGCCACCCCGTCTCTACGGCCTCCGCTGTCAACAGGGGTAACTCTCCCACCCGAATGCCGGTCAGAGCGAATACCTTTACCATTAGGTAGATTCGCTCCCTCTCCAAGGTCCGGGCTGTCTGCAGCAGCCGCAGATACTCCGTCCGTGTCAGCTCTGGCTGGATCTCGGGCACCGCATCCAGCTGTCCTACCAGCTGCAGGTCCCGCCGCCCCATGTACTCCAGCAGGCCGTTAGCGGCGGAGAGATGGATGTTGACGCTCCCAGGGGAGTACCCCCGGTCAAGCAGCTTATTCTGCCAGTCGACCAGCGTCTCCCTCCGGACCAGCTTGTCCGGAGGCAGGTCCTCCCACAGGGTCCGCAGTCCGGAAGCGTAGCGCCGCACCGTGGCAACACTTCGCCCCCGGGCCGACAGGTCCGCCAGATAGGCACGGACTGATTCCGTAGTAATACGGGCCGGCTGATCCAGAGCGGTAGCAGCCTTGGTCGGTGTGCTCTTAAAGGCTTTCATCCCGCTCTCACCTCATGACAAAATCATCACTTTGAATAGAAAGAGCCTATGGACAGAGAGATGCTCTCTGCATTTTGGACGCAAAATAATCCGCACATATTTTGCGGGCTGAAAATAGGCGCAAAAACAGAAGCCGGTCAAATTCCAGCTTATTCCGGCTTATTTTTGCTGCAAAAATTCTTTGGCGCTCTTGAAAAATAAAGGAATCTGTGATAAATTAAAAAAATGAACAATATGTAGTTCATTTGTTTTTTGCAGCATTCTATTCAAAATGATGATTTTGTTGTTAAGAGACCAACTGCAGACGATCTAGGATCTTGGCGTGCTCTTCCCCGGAGGTGACCAAGTAGATTCTGGTGGTCTCAATGGAGCTGTGTCCCAGAACATCTGCCAGCCGGGCGATATCCCGGCATACCCGGTAGAAGGTGGTTGCGAACAGGTGCCGCAGGTTGTGGGGAAAGACCTTGCTGGTTTCCACTCCCGCCTTTGCACACAGAGTCTTCATCTCCGCCCAGATCTGCCGGCGGGAGAGACCGGTCCCGTTTCTGGTGAGAAAGATCTCACCGGAGACGGTTTTGTTTTTTCTGGCATACTTCAGCAACTTGCGGCACAGCTTGCCAGGAATGAGGACTGTGCGGATCTTCCCCTTTAGGGAGATTTCCGCCTTTCCATGTCCCACTGCCTCCACAGTGAGGTAACGCACCTCGCTGACACGGATTCCTGTAGCACAGATAGTCTCCATCAGCAAAGCCAGCCGCTCCCGGCCCTGGGCGTAGGCAGCGGCGATCAGGCGTTCATACTCAGACCGGGTCAGTTCCCGACACTCGTCCCGGAACATGCGGTGCTGGATCTTCAGGAATTTAACCCGGCAGTTCTCCCAGCCAGTAAATCGGAGGAAGCTATTGACAGCTGCCAGCATGGAGTTGACCGTGACCGGAGCCAGCCCCCTTTCCAGCAGGGAATCCTTCCATGCTGAGATCCGTTCCTTTGTCACCGCCTCGCCATTCAGCCAGGCTGCGAGTGCCCCTACATCCCGCTGATACTTTTCAACGGTACCGGGGCCTTTTTCCTCATTGAGAAGCCAAGCGTTATAAGCTATAATCTGTTCTGATGTGATCACTTGCTGTTCCATGAAGGTCCTCCTTTTCGGTAATCGGTTTTATTTTACCGTCTTAAACAGCACTTATGTGTACTGGCTTGATCTTATAGGAGGCTCCCCGCCCATGAGGAGTTCCTGTTATCCTTTGTTTTTTGAAAAAATCAGTTTTCCCATTTGGTCGATTAGAATTTCTTTCTTATCAGTCGGTACGTTCCACACCGCCCGCGCAAATCACTCCTGATGGCAGCATTGGCAAAGCTACATCAGCACTGCCTTTAGGGCCATTATCCCACTGTCAGAAAACGTTATTTCCCATAGGCCCAGCAGTTCTAGGAAGCCAAACTGAAGGATAACCTGCTCCTCGGCTACTCCCTATTGTCTTTGATAAGTCCAACGGTCTAACATAACAGCAACGGAAGCCTGTCCCGGATGGGACAGGCTTCCTGTTTTCTCACAGCGCATCCAGTTTCTGCACATACTCCTCCCGGGTGAGCTTTCGGGCCGTGAAAGCGTCTTTTAGCGCCTGGGCTTTGGCCACCTGCTGGTTCCACTCGTCCGTGGTGATCCGCCCCCGCCGCTTTCGGGCCTTCAGCCGGTTGTAGGCCCGGCTGTACTCCCGGGCGGCAGTCTCTGTCTGCCGCTTCTCTTTCTCCCGCTCATGGGCTCCCACTTGGCGGCACGTCTTCCCCTTCGTGCCCGACGCCACCCGGCCACAATAAAGGGTATCATATCCGCCCTCCGCCAGAAACCAGCGGCCACAGTGGGCGCACCGCCGGGGCAGATTCCCCGCGCCCATGCCCTTGTATAGATCCACATACAGAAAGCTGGCGAGGCTTTCAAAGGTCATCTGCTCCGCCAGCGCCAGGCGGTGGGTTCTTGTCTCCATGATGGGAACCAGGGAGATGCTCACGGGGTAATCGAAGGAGACCGTATCCAGGTCCACTGTGGCGTCTTCCCACACTTCCCCTTCGTCCTCCGTGTCCTTCCGCTGCTGCATGGCCTCCTCCATGGTCCAACGATAGTTGGCGTAGGCCTGGAGATAGTCCTGCCGCCTCCTGGAGGGCAGCTCCTGAAAGAACTCCTCCAGCATCCATTCCGTGTTTCGTATAAAGGCTCGGAGTTCATCCTCCAGTCCCTCCAGCTTTTCCATCCACCGGGTGTACGCCTCGTTGCGGGGCGTCCCCAGTGTCAGCATATCATCCGTCAGATCCGGATGCTCCCGCAAATACGGGAGCAATGCCTCCATCTGATGATCCCCTGGCAGCAGTTTGTTATAGAGCGGCAGCTTCCCCAGCACCCGCCACAACTCCCGCATCGCCTGGAGGGCCATCCCACTGCTGGATGGATTTCTGGACGCCAGAAATACCTGGAACTCCTCCTGAAACCGTTTCAGAGGCCAGCGGATGTCCGCGGCCGCCTCCCATCCCCGGTCCAGCATCTCCGCCGCAAAGGTGCCCAGCGGATAGTGCTTTCCGTCTACGATGCTGTCCTCCGGCGTAAAGTCCACCCGAAAATAGTCTACGGCATCATGATTCATATAGTACATTCTCTGCCACGCCCCTCCCTGTACCCGATTGATTCCTCTGTGTTTTACCTGACTTTCTCTCGAATGCTTAAATCCGTTCTCCAAGGTCTTGCAATGGGTTTCCGACCTGCTATACTGAGATTGTACCCGATCAGTATATCATGGCTCGACCAGGTGTACAACCCCTGTTCCCTCCCAGCAAGGGGTCCACTAGCGGAAGGAGGCGATCCACGATCCAACAGCCGCAGCAAAAGGAAAACCGCCAAACTGCTGCAACAGTCTGGCGGCGCGCCGCGTTTCGGAAAACACAGCTCCCATCTGTGTTCAGTGTAACAGAGAGCCTGCCGAAGCGCAAGATGTTTTTTCTCTGCAACTTAAAATTAGGAGGTTCTCATGTCAATCAAAAAACTGGATACCATCGACGCGGATACTCTGCAAAGTATCCCTTACGAGCCCCTCTCATTTGTCGTGGATGACCTGCTGCCCCAGGGCCTCCACCTGCTGGCGGGGGCTCCGAAGATCGGCAAGTCCTGGCTGGCCCTGTGGCTGTGTCTCCAGGTGGCACGGGGAGAACCCCTCTGGAATTTCGCCACAAAATCCTGCGAAGTTCTCTACCTCTGCCTGGAGGACAGCTTTCAGCGCATCCAGAACCGGCTCTTTGATCTCACCGAGGACGCACCTCCGTCGCTGCACTTTGCCGTGATGGCGGAGCAGCTCCACAGCGGACTGGTGGAACAGATCGAACAGTTCCTCAAAGAGCATCCGGCCACCGGGCTGGTGATCATCGACACCCTCCAGCGCATTCGGGCTGTTGGCAGCGAGGCCAATCCCTACGCCAGCGACTACCGGGACATCGGCGTCCTCAAGGCGCTGGCGGACCATCACCGCATCGCCATCCTGCTGATCCACCACCTGCGCAAGCTGAACGATGACGACCCCATGAACATGATCTCCGGTACCACGGGCTTAAGCGGCGCCACGGACTCCAACTTTGTGCTCCGCAAGAGCAAGCGGGGCGAGAACACGGCCACCCTCTACTGTACTGGCCGGGACATTGCCTACCGGGAATTGTCTCTGGAGTTCAACAACGAGAGCCACATCTGGAACCTGCTTTCAGACAGCTGTGAGCAGACAGAGCAGCCCAACGCTCGGATCGTTTTTCTTCTCTCTGCCTTGCTGCGGGAGCAGTCTGAAATCAGCGCCCCTGCCAAGGCGCTGCTGGAAAAGATCGACCCTGCCGGCGTTGAAGGGCTGACGCCAAATAGTCTCTCTCATCAAATCCGGAAAAGCGTTGAGGCTCTAAGGAATAGCGGCATCATCGTGTCGTTCCGCAGGAGCAACGGGGGCAGGCTCATCTGCCTGAAAAGCGCCGATGGTGTCGATGATCTCGCTGCCAAAAAGATCGTCACCATCGACCCTGTTGACCGGCCGGCCGGAGGATATGCAGAAGGGGCCCGATAACGGAGATTCCTCCCATTCGGGAGGGCAAGCATCGCGTCCGGCTATACACCGGCCGCAGTTTCGGGGCCCTGCCCCGCCCCCCAACCCCTGAAGGGGAGAAAGGAACGTCAATGCAGAGAGAAAAGAAAACGGAAATCATCACATTGCGGGTAACGCCGCAAACCAAAGACCGCATCCGGGCCAAGGCGCAGGAGCTGGGCCTGACCGTCACCGACTACCTGTGCCTGTGCGGGCTGGGCAAGAAGATCGTCCGGGTGGATGGTTTGGATCAGGTGCTCTCCGAGCTGAAAGCCCAGGGGCGGAATCTCAACCAGCTCACCACCCTGGCCAACATGGGCAAGGTCACCGTGGTGTACGGAGACAGGCTGGCGGAGGGCTACGGCCAGATCAACAAGCAGCTCCGGCAACTCTTGCGGGAGGTGACCTGATGGCTACCTTCACCGCAATCAAAAACCGGGGCGGCGGCCGGGGTGCGCTCGCCGGAGTGCTGTGGTACACGCAGCAGGAGGAAAAGACGCTGTGGGAAGGACAGCGGCTGGTGAGCGGCTGGAACTGCACCGCCCAGTCTGCCCTCTCCGAAATGCAGCTCACCAAGGAGCGGTACCGGAAAACGGATGGGCGGCAGTACTACCACTTCGTCCAGTCCTTCAGCGAACAGGACAACCTGACGCCCCAGGAAGTTCACGCCATCGGCTTGGAGCTGGCCCAGCGGGAGTTCCCGGACTTTGAGGTGCTGGTGGCCACACACATCGACACCGACCACCTACACAGCCACCTGATCGTCAACAGCGTCAGCTTCCGTGACGGCAGAAAACTCCACCAGAGTGCCGCCGACCTGCAGGCCCACCGGCTGGCCAATGATGAGATCTGCATCGCTCACGGTCTGGATATCCTGCCGCCGCCTGAAAAGCAGGTAAAACAAAAACGCATGAGCAGCCGGGAGTACCGCTCCGCGGCCAAGGGCGAGAGCTGGAAGTTTCGGCTGATGAACACCATTGACCAGTGTATGCGGTACGCTGAAACCCGCGAGGACTTCATCTCCCTGATGGAGAGCGAGGGCTATCAGGTGCGGTGGGCAGACAGCCGGAAGAATATTACCTACACCACGCCCCAGGGCATGAAGTGTCGGGATAACCGGCTCCACGACAGAAAGTACACCAAGGAGGTTATGGAATATGGGTTCCGAGTCCGAGCGGAAATTATCTATGGAAGAGTTGAAACAGCTGAACCGGCCGCAGGCTTTGGAGTCCAGTACAACGCCTCCCCCGCCGATGGTATTGCTGCCAGCGGCGGACTGGAATATGCTGCTGAACCAGCTGGAACGCCTGGAGGCCGGTGCCGGCGCACAGGAGGCCCTGCTGCGGGCGCTGTCCCAGCAGGCGAGGCAGCACCCCACCCAGGCCCAGTTGGAGGCGCTGGCACGGGATGTGGCCCAAATGCGGGCGGAGTTGAAACAGGCTGGGAAGAAGAGAGAACTCTCTATCTCGCCACCCAGTCTCCGGACCGCGCTGTCGGTCTCGATCTGGCTGGCCCTGATCCTGCTGGCGACCATGGTTGGCATGGTAGTCTTGCAGACGATCTGGTCCGGCTTGGCCGCGCTCTGGAAGGTGGTCGGGACACTGTTCCTGTGAGAGATGCCACCACCATGCACCAGCACACTGACCGTAAGCTCCGGCAGAAGGAGCGGCAGAAAAAGATTGCCATGGGACACAAGCCGGACGATCATGAAGATGAAATCGATTTGACTCTGAAAGGATTTTGAATATGGCAAGTATTAAACAACTGGACGACCGCAGATTCAAGATCACTGTCAGCAACGGCTACCAGCCTGACGGGAAGAAAATCTGCAAGGCCAAAACCATTCGGGTGCCGGAGAGCATTCCCAAGCGGGGCATCCGGCAGTATGTGGCTCACGAGGCAGAGGAATTGGAGCGGCAGTTCAAGTCCGGTTACAGTGAGGACGGGAACATGCCCTTCCAGGAGTACGCCGAACGGTGGCTGGCCCGGCAGGTCCGGTACGCCCCCAGCACGTTGGAGAGCTACCGGCGGATGCTGGGGCGGGTGTATCCCTTCATCGGGGCTATCCAGTTGAATCGGCTCCGTCCGATCGCTCTGGAGAATATGCTGGTAGAACTACGGAAGCGGACATACCGGGGCAAGTCCATCGGGGAGGCCACGGTGCAGAAATACCTGACCGTGGTCTCCGCCGTCCTCAGTGACGCCAAGCGGAACGAAATCATCCAGAAGAACCCGGCCCGGATGATCGATCTGCCGGAAACCGAATCCATACAGCAGCAGATTCCCACCGAAGAGGAAGCTCTGCGCTTCCTCAACTACATCTGCAACGAGGAAATCGAGTACCGGACTTACTACGTGCTGGCCATCTACACCGGATGCCGCCGGGGAGAACTGTGCGCCCTCAAGTGGGAGGACTTTCTGGTGGACTCCCGGGATGATACTTCTGTCCTAACGGTCAGCCGCTCCCGCAGCGTTGTCCCAGGAAAAGGTGTGGTGGAGGGTCCCACTAAAAACGGACACTCCCGTGTAATCGCCATCAGCTCGGAGATCACCAGATACCTGCAATCCTATTGCAGCATAAAAATGGCGGGGGCCGAGGAGCAGGGCCGTGAAGTCTCGGACTACCTGTTCGTGAATTGGGAGGGACAGCTCATTCATCCGGACACTTTTACCAAGCACCTGCGAAAGATCTATGAAGAATTAGAGTTTCCGAAGGAGTATCATCTCCACACGCTACGGCACTACTTCGTCACAACGCTCCTGCACCACGGTGTGGACAAGCAGACAGTGGCGGAACTGGCAGGGCATGGCGACACCTCTTTCCTGGAGCGAACCTACTGCCACCCGCAACTGGTCTTAAAGCAACAGGCGGCCAGTATTATGGAGGACTCCCTGCTGCACCAGCAGGCAGGATGATGGTTGCTTTCGTAGAAAATAGGTTTCTCCGGAAGTTTCAATAGCTTTGTTCGATGTCTTGCGGTATGTTGTGCTTGCAAAACCGGCCTCAACTGGAACGAGGCCAAGGAAAGCGAGGTCAACACAACATGGCAAGTATTCGAAAGCGAGGCAGCAGCTATCTGCTGGTGGTTTCCATGGGCTACGACTACAAGGGGAATCGCATCAAGCCCAAACAAAGGACCGTTCACCCGCCGGAAGGTTTGACGAACAAGCAGAAGGAGAAATGGCTGAACGAACAGGCGATCCTGTTCGAGCGGGAGTGCAAGGGCCTGCCGCAGGAGGTGGACCGCTCCATCACGCTGGCGAAGTACACGGAGCTATGGCTGCAAACCATTGCTCCCGTCAAGCTGGCCAAGTCCACTCTGGCCAGGGACCGGCAGGACATTGACCGCTTCCTGCCGGTCCTGGGACACTACAAGCTGACAGAGCTCCGGCCGGAACACTTCCGGCAGTTGTACGCCGATCTGCGGAAAGTGAAGAATCTGAAAACAGGAAAGCCGCTCTCCGAATGCACCGTTGAAGGAGTCCACGCATGTCTGTGCGGGATCCTCTCCGATGCCATGGAGGGCGGCTTTCTGGATCACAACCCCGCTTGGCGGACCTACCGCTACGCCGGAAAGAAGAAAGAGAAGGTGATCGCCGACGAGGCCACCACCCAGCGGCTTATCGCCGCGCTGGAGGAGGAAAGCCTCAAATACGAGACCTACTTCAAGCTCATCATCGCCACCGGGATGCGCCGGGGCGAGTGCTGTGGGTTGCAGTGGGGCGACATCAACTGGCAGGAGCGGTCCATCCATATCCAGCGGAATGTGGTGAAGGTCACCGGCGAGGGGATCTTTGCGAAGGAGACGAAGACGGCGGCCGGGGACCGGTATGTGTACTTCTCTCTGGAGATGGAGTCCCTGCTGAAAGAGTTCCAGCGGGAGTGCGCCTGGGAAACAGAGACGTATGATGGGCGGAAGCTAGAGGATGCGGACTATGTCTTCCGCCGCCATGGGTACCGGCTCCCCATGACGCCTTCCACCTTCACATGGCGGTTCAAGCTGATCTTGAAGAAGCACGGCCTCCCTCCTGCTCTGAACGTCCACTCCCTGCGGCACACCAACGCCAGCCTGCTGATCGCCGGCGGGGCTGACGTGGCCACCGTGGCGGGCCTGCTGGGCCACAGCCAGCCGTCCACCACGCTGGACATTTATACCCATGCCTTCGATAAGAACAAAAAGGCGGCCAGTCAGGTGCTGCAAGAGGGGTTGGAAATATGATGATCTACAGAGGGAAAAAACAGCCGCAGCTCCCCGTCACCCGCTGCGTCTACTGCGGATCGTATGACCTGGGGATCGGCTGGCAGCAGAATGAAGCCATCGTGACCTTCCGTCGGAATGGTTTCCTTGGCAACCGGTTGAAGTACGTGATCTGCCGGAACTGCGGGGCGGTATTGTACCAGTGTGTAGCGGAGCCGTGGAAGTTCCCGCCGGTGGAATAATTCTCAAAAGGTCAACCTTTGACTGCGATTTGACCAGCAAAAGTCTCAAACTTTTTCATGCAAAAAATCGCCGAAAGTTATGCACTTTCGGCGGTTTTTGTCTTGTGTCGATGAAAAAGATGCAGGCGCGGGATGGGGCCCCGCAGAGCGGGGCGGCGCGTTTGCGCCGCGCAAGCGTTTTCGCCATAGGCGAAAACCTTGGCGGAGGGGAAATTCATTTGCTCCGAGCATCTGGAATTCCCACGGCTACCATAAAAATAGCCACACCCGTCAGGTGTGGCTATTTTTATGGTAGGGTCGGTTAAAATCAATATTTTTGACACAGGACAAAACCCGCCGCGAAATGGCAGCCCCAAGCCGTAGCCCAGCAAAAGCGGGTGCGGCTTGGAAGCGAGGAGCAGCAGAACAAGCGCGCGATGAGCTTTGCAATGAGATGAAAAAGCTCGTCGCAAGCGATATGCCGCTTACGACGAGCTAGAATGGGTGGTTAAAATCGATATTTGGATGGACGGGACCGTTGCAGAAGAACCGCCAAACGGCCCTTCTGGGCCGCGGCGCCAGTGCGCCGTACGAGCGTTTTGCCGCAGGCAAAACCTCGGCGCAGGCGGAATTCATTTCCGCCGAGCATGTAAAATGGACAGGGTTCCCGCAGAAGCGGAGCTTCTGTGGGATAGGCCGCACCGTGGGTTCCGGCGTTGTTATCGACATCGAGGAGTAATTTCTGCTCCCTTGGAAAATCCCCGCCATCCGGCGGGGATTTTCTTTTGCCCCGGTGCGGCCACTTGGAAAAGAGCTTGCCCCATCCAGACGGCTATGATAGAATACGGGGGAAAGAAGGGAATGCTATGCTGCTGACCAATCTGACAGAGGTGAATCCGGAGGAGGCCCAGGAGACCTTGGAAGCCTTGGGCGGCTTTTTCCACAATCTGAATCTCCGGACACTGCTCACCATTGGGCTGCTGATTGTGGCCTGCCTGGTTGTCATGAAAATCGTTCTCAGGCTGCTGGATCGCACCTTCCGGAGGCTGGAGCTGGAGCGGGGGCTGTGCACCTTCCTCCACGCCGCCCTGCGCGTGGTGTTGTGGCTGGTTACCGTGTGCATTGTGCTGGGCTATATCGGCGTGCCCATGACCAGCCTGGTGGCGC
>OGYF01002362.1_pt1 | contig 14299 bp, 10 predicted proteins | sample 1576451 | NCBI WGS metagenome assembly OGYF01 (sample SAMEA3541505, study PRJEB24748) | human gut metagenome | biome: human gut; feature: human-associated habitat; material: faeces | place: China | collected 2012 | reverse complement strand
ACCACGATTAACGGGACCAGAATCCGTCGTCCTGCCAATTGAACGATAGCCCAACAACGTGAGAAGGTTTCTGTCAAAGAATGCCCGGGAAGTCAAGCGGAAAGTGCTTTTTTCCGTCAAAAAGCGGCGTCATGGGCGGCGCGGCGGGGAAAGTGGGCGGAAAAACACACGGTTGCGCCGTCCGGGGAAGGCGGAAAGGCTGCCGCCGGAGCGACAGCCTTTTTGGTTTTCTGAGGATATGGCGTTGCCTGTGGGGATCTATTCGGCGAGCTTCTTGCCGATCATGCCGAGGACGACGCAAATAGCCATGAAACCGGCGCAAATCAGGACGACCTTCAATCCGATGTCCATAAGAACTCCTTGTCGTTTGTCAGGGAATGCCGGAGCGTTGCGCCAAGGCGGGGCATAGCCGCCGTGGGTCCGGCGCGCCCTTTTGGGGCGTCCCTGACGCATGGGGGAATGTGCGTTACACGCAAGCCCTGAGAGTGGAAACGAAGGAGATCCTATGAAGAGGCGGCGCGCCGGGGAGAGGCAACATGCCCCGGATTTCGGCAAGCCGTGGGAGGAGGAGATCCGCCCATGAAAGCGTCCTGAGCGAACGCGTGCAGAGCGGATAGAGCAGAAGGAAAAGCAGGGTGAGGAGAGGGAACCCTGTTTCCCTGTTGAGGCCCCTTTCGGGGAGGAAAGCCTTGTTCGCCCGGACAACGGCGGTGGCCTGCTCCGTTTCCAGAGGCAGGTATTCGCTGGGGACGAAGCTTGTTGTGACTGAAGTGTCAAATGAGGCGTTTGCCTTCAGCGCGTCCGGCGTGCAGAACAGCATGAGCAACATCAGTATGCTCAGGAAACTCTTGATAAAGAGTCTGTTCTTGGCGAACGTGAACAACATCATGGCAGCTCCCGCCGTTTCATTTGGCTTCATCATAAGCTACGCAGGAAAAGAGGTCAATAGGGTAGAAAAAAAGCCCTGTTACCTTTTTCAAAAACATGTTGACTTTTATCGTGAAAGAAAGAGCAAAAAGCGGCGCGCAAACGGGGGTGGGCTCCCGTCCGGGCGGCGCTTGCGGGGCGGATTGCCAAGGCTGGGGCGATGGCTTATGGAAGGAGAGGGCATTGTTTCCTCTAACTCTTTGTACGGCATATCTTTTTTAAGGAATACGAGAATGGGCTTTTTGAATGGGAACGTGTTGCGGCGTCCGCACCTGTCGCTGCGGCGGGAGTGGCATACCCTGTTGGCCGCCACCATCGGCACGTTGTTGACGTGTTTCGCGGTCGTCGCGCTGACGGTGCCGTATCAGTTCGCGGGCGGCGGCGTGCTCGGGCTCGCCCTGATCAGCAATTATGCGTGGGGGATATCCCCGGCATGGGTGCTCAGCGTCGGCAACGCCGTCCTGCTGCTGTGGGGCTGGAAGGCGCTGTCCCTCCGGTTCGCGCTCTGGACGCTGTACGTGACGGTCCTGACCAGCGTGGCTATCCCCGGCTTCGAGCTGTTCCAGTATCCGGTCATCGGCAATACCATCCTCGCCGCGCTGCTGGCCGGGGCCGTGGGCGGGGTGGGCTTCGGGATGCTTTTCCGCGTGGGGGCGTCCAGCGGCGGGACGGACGTCATCGTCATGGTGGCCCGGAAGCGCTGGGGCGTGGATATCGGGTCGATGTCCTTTTATATCAACGTGGTTATCCTCTTCGCGTCCTTTGTGGTCGTGGATATCGAAAAGATCCTCATGGGCGGGCTGTTGCTGTACGTGGAGACGGTGACCATCGACAGGGTATTGAAATCATTCGACAGGCGCAGCCAGGTTTTGATCATCAGCAAGCGCACGCAGGACATCGCGGACTTCATCCTCAACGAGCTTGACCGCTCGGCAACCATCATCCCGGCGAAGGGGGCGTATTCGGATCGGCCCCATGACATGCTGCTCGTCGTGCTCACCCGGCGGCAGACGGTGGATTTGCGGCAGTACATCGCGGAAATCGACCCGGAAGCGTTCCTCATTTTCTCCGATGTGACGGAAGTGGTGGGGCTCGGCTTCAAAAACTGGGAGTGAGGCGGCACGAGCGCATGACGCGCCGGATCAACGCGCCGGGCGGGCCAAGGCCGCATTGACTCCGCCAGCCTCTGCGACTATTCTATTCTCGGTGCTCAAAACACCTTCCGCAAGCGGCCCACGCCCGAAAGAATCGTGGTACCTTCACAAGAGTCCTTTGTGATCTCTTGCGTTGTATCTATGGGAAAACCTCCGGGTGTGGACGAAATACAAAACCTGAAAGGGGAAATAGTCCGCTGTCTTGCGGCAGTTTTGAGCACCCGGAGTTTGCATATGCAAGCTCCCATCAAAAAAACCGCAAGAGGTGTCCTATGTCGTTGCAATCCAAGGCCTTTTCCCATCCCTGCCGCCGCCGTTCCGTTCCCCGCCGCCCGTTGCGCGCGGCTCCTCCGCCTTCCCCCGCATCAGACCTGTTTCCGCATCCCGAGGGTGAAATCCGCCGTTACAGCTTCCCCGCCTTGGCGATACGCTGCGAGCGGGAATTGCTTGAAGTGCAACAGGCTGAGGATATGAAAGAAATCCTTTCCAACGTTTCGGCGTCCGTGGATGCGTTCGCCTCGCTCATGGAGCTGATGGACGCCGAGGCCAAAGTGGACGGCGTGATCATCCATATTCTGGGAAGGGAACTGCAACGCATCGGCAAGATACTTTTCAAGATGCAGGACACGTACAGCACGGTTGAGCTTGTCGGCGCGTAACCTTCCGGACAACCGCACAGATTGCGTTCCAACACAAAACAGCCCTCGGCAGCGGGATTGCCGGGGGCTGTTTTTTTCCATTTTCAACCGCGTGCCGCTTCCCGTGCGCCGAGGGCTTTTGCGCCAAAGGCTTTTCGAGGGTACGGAAAAAGGCGCGTTTCCGGTTACTTCCGTTTTGAGGCGATGTACTTGCCGACGACGATGCCGATGAGCACCGCGCCGATAAAGGAGATGAGGGGGCCGATCAATCCTTCCATTGCTTTTTCTCCGGGTTATGGGTGAAGGCTTTCCGCATTGGAAAACCGGGGCCGGGCAACCCGGACTCGGGCGGCTGGCACCGGAAGCCCGCTCCGGCTGGGGGAGGCGGAACCACCAAACGGGATCTCCAAACGGAGCGACCAACCGGAGCCGTCAGGCGGAACCGTCAGATGGAGGTGGCGGGTTCGGGCCCGTCGGGGCCGGGGTCTTTGCGCAGCGCGTTCGCCAGCGGGACAAGGTACAAATACAACGCATACGGGAGGCAGGCCATCGTCACGCCGAGCGTGGCGCAGGGGAGGCTGCCGGCGATGCTCCACGGGATCAGCGCGGCTATGAGGATGGCGCTGTTTTCGAGGGGGATCGCCATGTCCTGCCTGCGGGCGTAACAGGGGCGGCATAACTGCGCGGTCAGGATGGTGGCGAGCGTCTGGTTGCAGCTTATGCCGGACACGGGGACGCTTGCCAGCGTCATGGCCCGGAACGTCCCGATGCGCTCCGCCAGACGCCGTATGAGGCCGCCGAAACCGCTCAGGAGGTCGGTCGCGTCGAAAATGCCCGAATAGGACGACGACAGCAGGACGATGCCCGCCACCTGAAGCATGGACCGGATGCCGCCTCCGGCGAGTATTTCCGCTCCGTGCGCGGGGGTGTAGCCGAAGGCGAGGCAGGCGAACAGTTCCCCGGGCTCCATGCCCTGTACGGTCAGGCAGACGGCGCCCCCCGCGAGGATGCTCCAGAACATGGCCTGTTTCACGTCGACGCGGAACAGGCTCAGGACGACGATACAGGCGGGGGGCAAGAGCGGCCAGCCGCTGAGGATGAAAAAACGGTCCATCTGTCCGGCGGCGTCCGGTGCCGCGAGCCGCGCCGGGCCGGAGAGGGACAGCGCCAGATAGCCCGCGCAGGTCAGGGCGAAGGGGAGTGCCGAGGTTGTCCACATACGGCGCATATTCGCGTATATATTGGTATTCGTGAGCGCACAGACGAGCGCCGCGCTGGATGAACTGAACAAATACTTGTTATATGCACAGATGCCGATCGTCTCTTCACGATATTGGAACATGGTGCACGGGCATACGCCTGCGCAGGTGTGCCAGGATGAAGAGGGCATGCAGATCATGCGGGTGCTCGGCCGCAACATGGCCTGGATGCTGAACAGCCTGAAGATCGCCGCGGATGCAGGACTTCCGCTGCCTGAACAAGAGAAGCGCATCAGCACCAACTATATCCGCTGAAGGAGGGCATCTGGATGCAAAACGTATGGATGATCACCGGCGCTTCCGGCGGACTGGGCAAAGGCATCGCGGAAGCGGCCTTGCGCCGCGGGGATGCCGTCGCGCTGACCTCACGATCACCAGAAAAGCTGAATGCGATGGTTGCGGAATTTCCTAAGCAGGCCATGGGCGTAAAGCTGGAGCAGGATCGGATCGGAAGCATGGAAAAAGCACTGCACCAAGTCTATGCGCGTTTTGGCCGCATCGATATGCTCGTCAATAATGCAGGCCATGGTTATCGCGCGGCCATCGAGGAAAGTGAGCCGACACAAGTGCGGGAATTGTTTGAGACCGATTTCTTTGCGCCGATGCGTCTGATCCAGCTGGCGCTGCCGGGCATGCGGGCGCGCCACAGCGGCATGATCATCAATGTATCTTCGATCGGGGCGGTACGCGGTGCCTTAGGCAATGGCTATTATTCCGCAGCCAAAGGCGCGCTGGAACTGGCCAGTGAGGCATTGGCCAAAGAAACAGCACATTTAGGCATACGCGTCATGCTCGTGGAGCCTGGCGCTTTCCGCACGGCATTTTATGACAGCGAACTGAAAGAGAGCGAGATGCGGATTCTTGATTATGATGCGCTGGCGCAGTATTATCGAAAGCAGACAGTACGGCATGATCAGCTTGGTGATCCGGCCAAAGGCGGAGCGATCATCGTCGATACAGCACTGCGCCAAGATGCGCCGCTGCGGCTGATATTGGGCAGCGACGCGCTGCAGGCGGCGCAGATGACGCTGCAAGGACGCCTGGATGAATTGCGGACGTGGCAGGAAATAAGCAAGAGGAGTGACCATGAAGATCATATCCAATGAGATATGGTCTATTTTTGCCGGAAATCCGCCTGATCTTGCCACTTGTCCAGAATTTCTTCACATCTGTGTCACACATCTGTCAAAATGAGAGAAGAGGATGAAAAAGGTGAACAGGGATAGGAAAAGAATGATATTTTTCTGATTCGGAGGTGGGAAAATGCTGAGAAAAATATCAAAGATCATTTTATCTGCGCTCATGGCGCTTTCTGTTATTTCATGGAGCGGCATCAGCGCATCCGCGCAGGAAGAGAACCTGGCGCTGAATCGCCCGGTCACGGTCAGCGGTGTCGAAGGCGGCGTTCAGGATGATGGGACGCTGACGTATCCGCAGTTTGACCCGGCCAACCTTACCGATGGCAATGCGTCCACACGCTGGAGCAGCGATGAGGCGCTGACCTCTATCGACCTGGAGGATAATCCGGATCAGAATGTCTGGGCCATGGTGGATCTGGGCGAGGAAAAAGAAATCGGCACGGTCGTCATGAAATGGCAGAACGCCAATTCCCGAGACTACGATGTGCAAGTCAGCAGCGATGCCCAGCAATGGACCGTGCTGCATCATTATGTCGATCCGGACAACGATGGCAGAGACTACACCGAGACGCTTGAGCTGGCTGCACCGATCAGTGCGCGTTATGTGCGGATCTATGCGCGGCTGGGCACCATCATCGCCTCGATCGACAATATGCAGTGTCCGACCATATCGCTGTATGAGCTGGAAGTCTATCCGTATTCGGACGAAGTGACGCTGGAGGATGTGCTCGCCCAGGCGCTGGAACAGCCGGTGCAGGCAGAAGGGGACGATCTGGTGCTGCCGCAAGTGCCGCAAGGCTATACGATCCGTTTGTATGCCACGAGCAATCCTGCAGTAGTGAGCGAAGCAGGCAAGATCATCACACCGCTGGAAGACATGAATGTCAATTTGTTTTATGAAATCAGCGACGCTGAGGGCAATGTATTGCAAGGGGATGATCCCAAGAAAGTGACGATCGCCGGACAATATGCCCCGCAGGAAAGCATAAACGAGAAACCAGATGTGATCCCTGAATTGCGGGAGTGGAAGGGCGATACGGGCAGCTTTGTCTTCAACGGTCGGATCGTGATCGAAGACGCGCAGCTGCAGCAGACAGCCGAACAGATCGCGATGTATCTGAAGGAAATGTCTGATCTGGATTGTGTGATCACCCAGGATGACCCGCAGACAGGCGATATCGTTCTGCGTCTGGATGAAAGCAGCGTGCTGGGAGAAGAAGGCTATGCCATGGATATCGGCGATATCCTCACGGTCAGCGCCCTGAGCGAAAAGGGCATCCTGTATGGCGGAACGAGCATTTCGCAGATCCTCTCACAGGATGAAGGACATGATGAGATCCCAAAGGGACAAGTGCGGGATTATCCGCAGTATGCGGTGCGTGCGGTCATGCTCGATGTAGCCAGACAATATATCCCGCTCGATTATCTGAGCGAGCTGACACGCTATGCCGGCTATTTCAAGCTGAGCGAATTCCGCAATCACATCAATGATAATGGCGGCGAACAGACAGTGGCGTTCCGGGTGGAAAGCAAAGTGTATCCGCAGCTGAATGAAGGGCTGCCAAAAGATCAGGTCTACTCTCAGGAAGCCTATAAAGCGTATCAGAAAGACGCGAAAAAATATGGCGTGGATGTCGTGACCGAGATCGATACGCCGGCGCACGCGGGCGCTTTTGCCAATATCGATGAATCGCTGCTCATGGATGGCTATCATCTTGATTTGCGCACCGAGGAAGCGTATCAGAATGCCGTGGGCGTCATGAAGAATGTCTTTGATGAATTCCTCGATGGCGAAGATCCGGTATTCCAGAACGGCAAGTTCCATATTGGCACAGATGAGTATGACAAGTCATATTCAGAAGTCGTGCGCCGCTATATGAACGAGCTGATCGAATATGTCAATGGCAAAGGCTATGAGACACGCTTCTGGGCTTCTTTGGGCACCAATGGCTTTGCCGGGGAGACACCGGTCAGCACCGATGTCATCGCGCATATGTGGAGCCACAGCTGGGCCAGCTTTGATGAGATGAAGGACGCAGGCTATCGTTTCATCAATAATGCGGACGGCATCCTGTACATCGTGCCATGGGCCGGTTATTATAACAATTATCTCAATATCGCGAGCCTGTATGACACTTGGGAATATTCCAACCTCAATGGCGGACATTATTTGCAGACCGGTCATCCGCAGCTGCTGGGCGGAGAAGCAGCGCTGTGGTATGACATGAAAGTAGGTGCCAGCGAATTTGATATCTTTGACCGTCAGCGCGATCAGGTCATGCTCATGGCTGAAAAAGGCTGGTATGGCGAAGACGATGACGAGACGAGCGATGAGTTCATGGAACGCGTGGAAGCATTAGGCACACATGCGCCGAATGCCAATCCAGGCCGTTATGTGGAAAGCGAGTCCTCGCTGGTGGCTTCTTATGATTTTGATGATATCGCGGATGGTGTCGCAGAAGATGCCAGCGGTAACGGCTATGACGCAGAAGTGCATGATCTGTATGCGAAAGACGATGCGCTGCGGCTGAAAGGAGAAGGATATCTCTCATTGCCGTTTGATACACTTGGCTATCCGTATACTTTGCAATGTGATATTTCCATTGATTCCGCGACCGGAGAAAACGCACTGTTATTCTCAGGCAAAGACGGTAAGTTCTATTACAATTATGATGGCACAGGTCATTTCGGCTATGAACGCAAAGGCTATGCTTACCTCATCGATGCGGATATTCCGCTCGGCGTGACCTTTGCCATGACGATCGTCTGTGATGAGACCAACACTTCGCTGTACATCAATGGCATGTTTGTCGGCAGCGGTGAGTATTATCAGGTCAGCGGCGCGTCCAGCCAAGGTTCCTCTACCTTTGTGATGCCGACCGAGCAGATCGGAGAAGGCATCTATGGCACCATGGATGATCTGAAGCTCTACAACTATGCCATGAGCGCCGCGCAGGTAGCGGGTGCTTCAGAAAGCGAAGACAGCGGCAACATCGCCCTGCATAAAAACGTGGAAGTTAGCGGTGTCGAAGGCGGATATAACGAAGACGGCACATTGGTCTATCCGCAGTTTGATCCGGCCAACGCGACCGATGGCAGTGAGTCCACCAGGATCTCGCTGAATACTGATGATGACGCATGGGTCAGCGTAGATCTGGAAAAGCCTTATCTGCTGGACCGTGTGATCATCCGCTTCAATGAGCTTCCCAACGCATATGCCATTCAGGTCAGCGAAGACGGGCAGTCCTGGACCCAGGTCGCGGAATATCGTGATCTCAATGGCGGCACCAAACAGACCATGACCGTGCATTTTGATCATCTGGTCAAGGCGCGTTATGTGAAATATCAGCAGCTGGAACGCTTTACTTATGGGCCGACCGGCGGCAGATACTCTGGCAACTTTACTGAATTTGAGGTGTATGGCTATGACACCGAGCGCTTCGTGCAGTTCATCGCGGAAGCGCAAGAGCGGCTGAGCAGCTGCGATGATGGCAGCGCCTTTGCACAGTCTGTCTATACGGATCTGCAGACATTGGAGGCGATGCTGGAGACCGGACCGGTCAGCACCATGAATCAGCTGGCCAATATGATCTCTGACAAGCTGACGATGCTGGAAAATGACAATGCGCCGCAAGCCGTTCCGGATAAGTCCGCATTGCAGGCATTGCTGGGAGAAACGCTCAATGAAAATGAGTATTCTGAACAAAGCTGGAACAAATATGCACAGGCCTTGGACTATGGCAGCACGATCTATTATCATGCCGGCGCGGATCAAGCGCTTGTCGACTATGCATGCGCACGCATCGACGAAGCTAAGGCCGGATTGAGCATGCGCAACTATATCACCATTTCCAGCAACAAGAGCGTCTATCAGGATCATGCGTTATCCAGGCTGATCGATGGCGATACATCTTCACTGACCTGGCTGCAGAACAACCAGGCACAAGGAGACTACATTCAGTTCAGTTTCCGGGAACCTTTAGCTCTTTCGCAGATCGACATTTATTCTGTCAATGCCGGCTCAGATATCCTGCATCATGGCAGAGTGGAGATCTCCGCAGATGGCAATAGCTGGCAGAGCATCGCGGAAATCGGTGAAAATGAACATGAGGTCGTTACACTGGAAGAAACGCCGGTCATGGCCGTGCGGATCACCGTCACCCAGGCGGCCGAATACTGGTGGAAGATCACGGAAGTCATGTTCAACGAAGCACAGATCCAAGATAAGGCAGTATTGGAAGAAGAGCTGAACAAACAAGTAGATCTCAGCCTATACAGCGAAGCGAGCGTGCAGGTATATGAAGCGGCTCGGGCACAGGCTGAAGCGGGATTCGCCGATGAACAGGCGACGCAGCCGCAGATCGACACAGCTGCCGCCCAGCTAGTCGCCGCGCGCGAAGCGCTGGAAAAGAAGCTCGACAAGAGCGCGCTGGGCAGCTTGTTAGGGACGAAGCTTGAGGCCGACGCCTACACGCCATCCAGCTATGCGGAATATGAAGAAGCATATCTCAATGCGCAGGATGTCTATGATGATGCGAATGCGACCCAGAATGAAGTCGATCAGGCCGCATGGAAGCTGCAGGAAGCCGTAAGCAGACTGGTCATCGCCGATTTCAAGGATGAGCTGAATAATCTGATCGCGCAGGCGTCAGCATGGAATGAGGATGAATACACGGCAAACAGCTGGACGCCATTTATGGAAGCGCTGGATCAGGCAAAAGAGACCGCTGCCGATGAGCAGGCGACAAAGGCCGACGCGGATGAGGCCGCAGCGGCATTGCGTGCCGCGATGGATGCTTTGCAGAAAAAGGCAAGCGAGGCCGCCATGGCCGCATTGCAGAATGTGGTCGACAAGGCAGAAGCGTTGCAGAACGATGAGCTGAACGATCTGATCGCCAATGCCAACGCATTGCTTACTGATCCAGATAATGCTTCCGCGACCGCACTCATCAGCGCATTGCTCGACCTGAGTGAAGCGATGCAGGCACTGAATGCCGGTGAAAGCACAGATGCGCTGAAAGCAGACCTGGAAGAAACGATCCAGTTCATCAATGCCAATATCCTGCCGAATGTGGACAATGTCCGCCCAGGCAAAGTACAGGCATTGAAAGATGCCATCACCGCTGCGCAAGATGTGCTTGATGATGAAGAAGTAACTGCCGATCAGCTGAAACAAGCAAACCGAACACTCACTAAAGCAGCACAGGAACTGTGGCAGATCGTTTCGAAGAATGAGCTGAACGAGATGATCACGGCCGCAAACGGATACGCGGAAGGCAGTTATACCGCAGAAAGCATCGCGGCATTGCAGGATGCGATCACCGTAGCACAAAGCGTGGCAGACAATGACGACGCCACGACGGCAGAAGTCACAGAAGCCATCACGAGCCTGGCTGATGCGATCGCCAGCCTGGAAAAGATCGTGCTGGATACCAGCGCATTGGCACACGAGATCGAACTGGCAGAAGCGATCCTGGCCAACATCGATGATTATGTGCCAGGCACGGTAGAAGGCTTACAGGAAAAAGTTGATGCGGCAAAGACCGCGCTTGACGCGATGACGCAAGAAGAGATCGATGCAGCGACCCAGACCTTGAGAGAAGCGCGTCTGCGTGCAAGGACCAAGGCCGATAAGAGCGCGCTCGATGAGCTGATCGAGACCGCCAATGCGATGACTCTTGGCGGCTACGGCAGAGCGCAAGTGCTGGCATTCCGACAGGCACTTGTCCAGGCCCAGCAGATCTCCATAAAGGAAGACGCGACCCAGGAAGAAGTGAATGAAGTGACAGAAACACTGAGCACCGCGATGCGCGAGATGCTGGAAAGCGCGGTATCTGCAGGAACAGACAGTGAAGCAGCCAAGACCATGGCTGAACTGCAGACCGACGCATTCGTCCTGCTTCTGATGACCTCCGCACTTATGGCATGGATGTTAAAGCGAAGAAATGTCCGTTCATGAGTTGACCATAAAAGCTCTGCGCACTCAGCCAGAGCTTTTTTCTTCGGGCAAATATGTCAGAAACGACAAAAAAAGTGTACGCAAAGGTACCTTCCCGCACAGCCTTCATAAGACGAAGAGGAGGCAAAATGAAGAAAAAGTATCCAGGAGTGAGCGCGGAGCATATCAGATGCACGCCCGAGGATATCGTCCATCTTCCTGATATGAATGAAGATGAGATTAAACAGCTTCTGCGCCAGAGCGTGCCAGCTCTCCAATAAGACCGGCCAATACATGAGCGATCATGCAGATACGATAATACAGAAACAGTACAGAAAGGGGTTTTTGAGTATGAGAGAGTATGTAAGACCAATGATGATGAGTGAAGCATTTGGCCCAATGAGTATATTGCGGCATGTTATACATTGGTATGTGCGATTCCGGGAAGTTCGGCAACGGAAATAGGAGATGGTACTGCTACAAGGTATTTTAATGGAGCAGATGGATTCGATCGGTATCGATACACAATGTGGGATGGGAACAGAGTATATGCGGATGGCCTTGCTCACGGAAACTGCGGCAATGAGTCTACTTCATATGATGTCGATCATAGTATTGGCTATGAACATAACAATGATGGCACGGTGAAGAATGCAGTAATATCAAATGTACATATTGGAACACAAAGCGGTAATAGCAATATGTATTATGCACATTGGCAATCTGATAATGGTACGCTTTACACCCATTATGGGTTTGCCATCATGGATGCAAATCCTAACCATTCCTGATCAAACAACGATGCTGTTGCTTGCTCGAAGATCGAGCAGGTGACAGTTTTTTTGTTTTGGTTGTATTTGAGAAATCATATATGTGTATACGATGTTTTGATATGTCTGTTTTTCTTAAAAATCGTATCGGAAGCTCAACTGTGAAGGTTAGGTGAAATCGGCCGAAAGCGCTTGATTCCCTGCATGGTTAGACCTATCATACAAGTGGTTGATGGCGGATGTCATCGACAGGAAAGTGAGGAGATCGAAATGAAGCAGAAGAGCTTTGCCCATTTGGGCAGGAAACTGTGCGCGGCGTTCATGGCATGTGCCATGGTGCTGAGCAGCTTCTCTGTTTCAGCGCAGGCTGAGGAAACGAGCACGACATCCATGCCTACGGTGAAAAGCTATGAGAAGACTTCAGGAAGCTTTGTGACTGCGGAACAGTCACGGATCTACTATGTGAGCGATGCGGCGCCGGAAGGCGACATTGCGGATACCTTGAAGCTGGCAGCAAGCGAGAGCGCTGCGCAAGGCATCCATTCCGGAAATGTCATGGATATCGTCTATGGCCCGCAGGAAAATGTGAGAGACGGCGATATCGTGATCCGTCTCGGCGATGTGGCCAATGATGGCGCGGATGCGCAGCAGGCCTATGAGATGGATATCACGGAAGACAACATCGTCATCACGGCGGAAGGCGCTGCCGGAATCAAGTATGCGATGAATGTCTATGCGCAGAACATGGGAACCATGGAATGCGGTACGATTCAGGATTATCCGGATGTCAAGGAGCGCAGCATCTATTTGGACTGCGGACGCCGTTTCTACGATGTCGAGACGATCGAAGCGATGATCAAGGACATGTCCTGGAACAAGATGAATACGCTTTATCTTGATTTTTCCAACAACAAAGGCTTCCGTTTTGCGCTGGATGACATGACGCTGACTTGGGCGGATGGAACGATGAGCGATGATCTGAGCGACGTCGTTTCTGAGCGGACATTGACGCAGAGCGATATGGATGAGATCATTGCCCTGGCTGACCTTTATGGGGTAACGATCGTTCCGACATTGAACTCTCCAGGACACATGGATACGATCTTGGCACAGTATCCGCAATATCAGGTATCTGCCAGCACGATCAATCTGGATGATGCGGAGGCAAGATCATTTGCGGTCAGCCTGGTGCAGAAGTATGCGGATTACTTTGCCAGCAGAGGATGCACGATCTTTAACATCTCTGCCGATGAGGCGACTGGCTATGACACCAACTCACAGACGTATGTGGATTATGTCAATGATCTGAATGCGATGCTCAAGGACATGGGCTATCAGGTGCGCATGTTCAATGACGGCATCAAGACAGGGGATGCCGCGCTGATCGATTCGGATATCCAGGTGCTGTATTGGGATCCGAGCACGGCGAACGCCAATGTGTATGAGCTGCTGAGCAGCGGACACGACTTGATCAACATTGCGGCGGATTATATGTACTATGCGTATAATAACGGTTCGTTCATCTGTTCTGCAAACAACATCTATGATGGAACGTATGTGCGTGAGACGCATAATCAGAGCGATGAGATCGCGCAGCACAATCAGGGATGGAATCCGGGCAAGTTCTCCAAGATGGGCGTCAAGCAACAGATGTCGTTCATCAATGGCGAGTTTGTCTATCCGCAGATGGGCGAGATGGATGGCAAGATCATCGGCGCCTCTTATGCGATCTGGTCAGACAATGCGACAGACAGTGTGACAGATCAAGAAATCATCGAAGATGTCTATTATCAGGTACGTGTCACGGCAGAGCGTTCATGGCGCGTCAATACAGATTCTATCCAGGATCCGCTGTATGATGACGGCGTAGGTTATGATGTCGAACAAGGTTCAGATATCAGTTATGAAGAGTTCATGAATACACAGCTTTCATTGAGCATGGCGCCGGGCGGACTGAACAGCGATGGCACCGTGGATTCAGCGCATGCTCAGCTGCCTGAGGCTGGCGAGATCACGGCTGCTGAGCCGGAAGGTCAGGATCAGGCAAGCGAAGCAGCGATCGCCGCACTGCAGAACATGGTCGATAAGGCCAATGCGCTGGGATCTGATGATGCGGCGCTGCAGACAGCGATCACGGCTGCACAGGCCGTGCTGGATAAAGACGCGCCGACTTCTACGGAGGTCGTGACCGCTCTGCTCAACCTGAGCGAAGCGATGCAGGCGCTGAATACCGATGAAAGCACAGACGCCCTGAGAGCAGATGTACAAGCGACGATCGAATTCATCAATGAAAATATCTTGACCAATGTGGACGGTATTCGTCCGGGCAAGGTGCAGGCGCTGAAAGATGCGGTCGCTGCAGCGGAAGATCTGCTCGCCAATGCAGATGCAAGCGCAGATGAGCTGAAGGCAGCGAATGAAGCGATGACCAAAGCAGCACAGGAGCTGTGGGAGATCGTCTCCAAGGCAGAGCT
>OGYF01002361.1_pt1 | contig 14306 bp, 13 predicted proteins | sample 1576451 | NCBI WGS metagenome assembly OGYF01 (sample SAMEA3541505, study PRJEB24748) | human gut metagenome | biome: human gut; feature: human-associated habitat; material: faeces | place: China | collected 2012 | reverse complement strand
TACGGCTCCGCCAGTCGCTGTACCGCCCGCACACCGGGCAGAAGCCGCAGACTCTCCCCGTCCAGCCGAAAGGTCTCTCCCTCCAGCACCAGCACCTCCCCACCGGGATGCGCCACCGTGACGCCGGTTCCCTCCAGCCGCTGCCGCAGCGCCTGCCGCACCGCCGCCGCCTGATTTTTCTCTGTGAGAATGAACATATGCCGCCTCCGGGATCATGATCTGAACCTTTATTATATCGGACTGCGCCCCGGATTGCAACGGGGAAACCACAGGGACTTTTCGTTGACACGGCGGCGAAATGTGATATAATAGACAGTGTGTTGCAATATACCCCGTCAGTGTGCCTATTTTGTGTGTTGACCGGAGGAAGACATATGGAACGTAAATTCACTCTCAGCTGCTGCTCTACCGTGGACCTTCCCTATTCCTATATGCAGAGCAGAGACATTCCCGTGCTGTTTTATACCTACGTGGTGGACGGGCAGGAGTACGTGGACGACATGGGCCGTGACCCGGAAGCTCTGCCCCGGTTCTACCGTTTTCTGGAGGCGGGCAAGCTGCCCCAGACCTCCCAGATCAATGTCGGCACCTATCTGGACTTCTTCGAGGCCCAGCTGGAAAAGGGCGATCTGCTGCACATCGCCTTCACCTCCGGCCAGTCCGGCTCCGTCCACAACGCCGTGGCGGCGGCCAAGCTCCTGCAGGAGAAGTACCCTGATAAGAAACTCGTGGTCATCGACTCCCTGTGCTCCTCCTCCGGCTACGGCCTGCTGGTGGATGCGGCGGCGGACCTGCGGGACAGCGGCGCCACGCTGGAGGAGACGGCTCGGTGGGTGCTGGAAAACCGCAACAAGGTTCACCACCAGTTCTTCTCCTCCAACATGACCCAGTTCCGCCGCACCGGCCGTGTCTCCGGCGCAGCGGCCATGGTGGCCACCATCATGAACATCTGCCCCATCATGCGGCTGGATGATAAGGGCGCCATCAAGGCTTACAGCAAGGTCCGGGGCAAGAAGAAGGCGGTGGAGACCACCGTGAACGTCATGGAGCAGCACGCTCAGGGCGGCCGGGACTACGACCAGCGCTGCTTCGTCTGCCACTCCCAGTGCCCGGAGGACGCCGCCCTGCTCATCACGGCGCTGGAGGAGCGCTTCCCCCACCTGAAGGGCAAGATCCGCCTGTGCGACATCGGCACCATCATCGGCTCCCACAGCGGCCCCGGCACGGTGGCCGTGTTCTTCCTGGGCGACGAGCGCCCCACTATGGACTGACCCCTTATCCCCCTCAGCGGTACATGGCAAGCCATGTACCGCTTCTTTTTCGCCCCCACTGTCCATCCTCCCGAACGCCCCGCCGCACTTGTGCAGGATACCGAACAAAACCGCCATTTTTCGTTGCAAAAAGGGGATTGCCATGATAGGATTCGTGTGATATAATATTTCTGTTTCCAATTTGCGAGATTTAATAATATACAGAAAGGCATCTACTAATCATGAATATTAGAATATCCGCTGACAGCACCTGTGATCTGTCCCCGGAGCTTATTGAAAAATACGACATCCGCATCACCCCCCTGTACATCGTCCGGGACGGCCAGTCTCTGGTAGACGGCAAGGACATCACCCCCGACGAAATTTACGCCCACGTCAATTCCGGCGGCGGAATGTGCAGCACGGCGGCGGTGTCGGTGTACGACTATACCCAGTTCTTCCGCCGCCAGCTGGAGGAGTGCGACGCCGTGGTGCATTTCCACATCTCCGGCGATATGTCCGCCTGCTACCAGAATGCCTGTATCGCCGCTCAGGAGGTGGGGAACGTCTACCCCGTGGACTCCCGCAGCCTCTCCACCGGCATCGGCCAGCTGGTGCTGGAGGCGGCGCAGCTGACCCGTGAGGGCAAGCTCACCGCTCAGGAGATCGCCCACGAGATGGAGCGCCGCCGGGAGCTGCTGGACGTCAGCTTTCTGGTGGAGCGGCTGGACTTCCTGCACAAGGGCGGCCGCTGCTCGGGCGTTGCCCTGCTGGGGGCCAATATGCTGAACCTGCGCCCCTGCATTCAGGTGAAGGACGGCCAGATGATGGTGGGCAAGAAGTACCGTGGCCCCTATGTGAGCTGCCTGCTCCAGTACATCCGGGAGCGGCTCAAGGGCCGGGATGACATTGACACCCGCCGCATTTTCATCACCGAATCCGGCGGCTTCACTCCGGAGGAGCTGGCGCAGGTGGAGGCCGCCGTCCGCAGCTGCCAGCCCTTTGACGAGGTGCTGCACACACGGGCCGGCTGCACCGTCTCCAGTCACTGCGGCCCCCGCACGCTGGGCATCCTCTATTTCCACACCAAATAATTTTCCTATCATCAACGCCCACCGGAGAGCCGCTGCGCTCCCCGGTGGGCTTTTTCCGGAAAAGCTGCCCCGAAATTTTTCGCAAGACAACTGTCACGGCGCTTGCTTTTCCTACCAGCTTAGTGGTATAATAGGCTGAATAAATGAGGAGGCATATACCATGATTTCCACCAAAGGACGTTATTCCATTCGGATCCTGCTGGATCTGGCCGAGCATCGGGGCGTGGGCTATACCCCCATCAAGGACGTAGCCGCCCGGCAGAGCATCTCCCTGAAATATGTGGAGAAGCTGATGCCCGCCCTGAAAAACGCCGGCCTGCTGGACAGCAGCCACGGCATCGGCGGCGGCTACCGGCTGAACCGTGACCCGGAGCAGTACGACCTGTGGGAGATCCTGCGGGTGACGGAGGGCGAGCTGGCCCCGGTGTCCTGCCTGCAAACGGATGCCTCCCCCTGCCAGCGGGCCGGGGAGTGCCGCACCCTCTCGGTGTGGCAGGGCTACTATGACCTGACCCGGAAATATTTCTCCGGCATCACCTTGGCGGACCTGATGGCCGTTCCGCAGGGCGACAACTACGTCATCTGATCTCCCATCCCTCCGCCCCGTCCCCTGACCCCGGTATACCGTCCAATTACCGGGCATCACCTGATCCCGGTGTTTCATATGTCCCGGTACACTCTGCCCGGATATACTGCCTGATCCCTTGTCTGTCCCTATATCCCCCGTCCGGTCAGGTATGCTGCCTAACTCCGGTACGCCGTTTGTTTCCGGTATTTCCCCGCTCGAAGCATCTCCCATAATCCCAAAAATCCCCCGAAGCGACCATACCGCTTCGGGGGATTCGTCTCTGTTATGGGGTTTCTCTATTCCATGGGCAGTCCTTGCAAAAGGTGCCGCTTTTCATCGTCGCTCCCTGTCGCCCAGCCGCCGCTCTCCCTGTGCAGCTGACACCTCTAAACAGCCGCCTGTATCTTTGCCTCATATCGAAGCCACAGCCGGTTCGGCAGCCCTCTATTCTTCCCGCTCCGCCCCTTTAGCCTTGGCGGCCCGGAGCTTTCGCAGGGTGTACACCACGCTGCACACCACCAGTACCGTGTTGATTCCCAGAAAGATCCAGAACACCGGTGAACTGAAATCCAGCGAATTTCCGGCGATGACCAGACAAACCATCCCCGGCGCAATGGCCAGCCACGACCCCGCCAGATACGTCAGGTAATCCACCCGCAGCATCCCCAGCAGCAGGCCCAGCACCTCCATGTTCAGCCCCAGCATATGGATGGCAAAGCACATGGCAAAGCCGTATTCCTGCGTGGCGCTGAAATAGCGCTTGATCTTGGGATGCCGGTCCAGCACCGACTCCAGACTCTCCGTCTTGGTGAACCGCCCCATGGCGTAAGAGATGGATAAGCACACCGCCGTCCCCACGCCGTTGACGGCCAGCGCCGCCGGCAGCGGCAGCACCATGGACACCACGACCACCAGCGCATTGTATACCACCACGCCGGAAAAGCCCTTCAGCACATATAGTCCCAGCACCACCAGCACCGCCAGCACAGGCCGGTCCGCCACCAGCTGCGGCACCGTATCCAGATCCATGACCCCTGTGGCCAGCAGCACGCCGAATATCGCCGCACACAGGACCATGATCAGCACCGGCAGGTAATCCCTCAGCCGGAATTTTTCCATACAAGCCCTCCTCACGGCGTCCATCCGCTAAATTGTGGGACATAATATACCATATCATTATGAATAAAGTGTGAACTTTCGCAGCCTTTACGCTCCGTTCACACTTTCCCGCCAAGTCACGGCCCCCCATTCCTGCTGGACACAGCAAAGCCCCGCTTCGCCAGATGGCGAAGCGGGGCTTTTCCCATAATTTGGAAGTTTTCTTCCTTTCGGCGACCGGTTCAGCTGCCTCCGTGCGGCGGGGCAAATTCCCCTGTCAGGGCGTGTCCATTCTGCCGGAACTATACGTCCACCGAGTCGTCCGGTTCGTGTCCGGTGGACGTCCACCGGACTGTCCGGCAGCCGTCCCACAGGTATCCCGTCCGTATCCGGCAGATATCCAGCCAGTGTCCGGCCATCGTCCGGCTGGTATCCCATCGGGATCGGTCAAGTATCCCGCCGGTGTCCGGCAGAATCATCGACCGGTATCCGGTTTTAGGATAGCGCCCGGTCAGGTGTTGAGGAAGGGGTCGTCCAGACGACCCAGGCGGCGGAGCATGGTTTTCTTCACCGCCTTGAAAATATTCTCATATCCGGTGCAGCGGCACAGGTGGCCCGACAGCAGCTTGCGGAGCTGGTCATCGGTATAGTATACCCCACCGGTATCCGGTTTTGGGATAGCACTCGGTCAGGTGTTGAGGAACGGATCGTCCAGACGGCCCAGACGGCGGAGCATGGTTTTCTTCACCGCCTTGAAAATATTCTCATATCCGGTGCAGCGGCACAGGTGGCCCGACAGCAGCTTGCGGAGCTGGTCATCGGTATAGTATACCCCACGATCCAGGATCTCCACCGCCGTCATGATGAAACCGGGGATGCAGAAGCCGCACTGGATGCTGGTCTCTTCCATAAAGGCCTGCTGAATGTCGGAGAGCTCGCCGTTGGGACCCATGAGACCCTCCAGCGTGGTGATATGCTTGCCCTCGGCCCACACCGCCAGATACAGGCAGGAGTTATAGCACTCGCCGTCGATGAGGACGTTGCAGGCGCCGCACTCCCCCACCTCGCAGCCCTTTTTCACGGAGGTCATGGAGAAGTCGTTGCGGAGCATATCCGTCAGAGAGGCCCGGACGTCTATCATCCGCTCCACCTCCTTGCCGTTGAGGAAGAAGGTCACCAGCTGATACTGATTCTTTGCCATTACAGCTCACCTCCCGCCAGCTTCACAGACTCCATGAGACACCGCTTGGCGCTCTCCACGGCGATGTGAGAGCGGAATGCCTTGCTGGCCCGCCACGAGTCACGGGGATGGATGTCCTCCAGCACCGCTTTTCCGAAGCCCTCGATGTTCTCCAGCGTCACGGGCTTGCCGTTGATAAACTCCTCGGCGTGAGGCGCACGCATAGGGACGGGCCCCGCCACGCCGAAGGCGATCCGCACCCGGTCGAAGGTCTTTTTATCCTCGCTGAGCCGGGCGTTAACGGAGGTTCCCAGCGTGGCGATATCCATGGCGTTGCGCATGGCGTACTTGATGTAGTGGCCGAAGGTGCGGTCGTAGGATGCCTTGGGGGTCAGGATGGCGGTCTGAATTTCGCCCTCCTCCACCCGCAGATCCACGGTGCCGGCCTTCAGGTAGAAGTCCTTAATGGGTACCCGGCGGACGCCGTTTTTGCCGGTGATCTCCACCATGGCCTCCCATGCGTGGAGGGTGGAGGCGGAGTCGGCGGAGGTCACACCGTTGCAGGTATTGCCGCCGATGGTACCGGCATTGCGGATCTGAGGACCGCCCACCATATCCACCGCCTCGCCCAGCACGTTGATATACTGTTGGATCAGAGGATCGGCGGTGATGTGGCTGAAGGTGGTGAGACTGCCGATGCGGAGGTTCTCCTCCTCATCCAGCGTCACGCCTCGCATTTCATGGCAGCCCTGAATACTGATGAGGGCCTTTCCGGCCCGCTTGCCCTCCCGCATCTGCACCAGCACGTCGGTGCCGCCGGCGATGATCTGGGCCTCGGGATGCTCCAGCCGCAGGCGGATGGCGTCCTGTACGCTTTCCGCCTGATAGAGCGCTGACATATCATACATAGCGGTATTTCCTCCTTAGTCCCGGATCAGGCCCTCTTCCGTGAAGCGCTGGAAGAGGACGTGGGGGGTGATGGGGTCCTGATCGATGGCCACGCCGGTGGCATTGTAGATGGCGTTGCGGATGGCGGGCGCACCGGAGCAGGCCGGGGGCTCGCCCAAGGCCTTGGTGCCGAAGGCACTGGTGGGCTCGGCGTTCTCCACGAACTGTGCCTCCAGATGGGGGTGGTCCATGATGGTGGAGAGCTTGTAGTCCAGCAGGTTATTGTTCAGAGGCCGGCCGGTCTTTTCGTCGAACAGCAGCTGCTCCGACAGGCCGTAGCCAATGGCCATGGACATACCGCCGTGGACCTGCGCCTCCGCCAGCGCCGGGTTTACCAGCTTGCCGCAGTCGTGGACGTTGATGATCTCCTGAAGTGTCACCTTGCACATGGGAATGTCCACCTCCACCACGGCAAAGGTGCAGCCGAAGGAATAGGCGTTGTTGCGGATGGTATAAGTACTCTCGGCGGTGATGTGCTGGGAGTCGGCGGGGTCATACTGGGCGTGCATGGCCAGCTCCGACAGGCTCATGAGCACCTTGCCGTCGGTGTTGCGGACGATATTGCCGTCCACGATATCCATGTTGTACACCGCCTGACGGGTGAGCTTGGAGGCATAATCCAGAATCTTCTCCTTCAGCATCAGGCCCGTCTGGCGGATGGAGAAGCCCGCCACATACGTCTGGCGGGAGGCATAAGCACCCAAGCCCGTAGGCGTGATATCGGTATCCTGACAGGACACCACATGGACCTTACGGTAATCGCCCAGACCCACCACGTCGGAGGTCATCTGGGCATAGGCGGTATCGGCGCCCTGTCCGATCTCCGTCTCGCCGCACTGCATGGTGACGCTGCCGTCCAGATTCAGCAGCATCCGATTGGAGGACGTTTCCAGCGAGATGGGGTAGACGGCGGTGTTATACCAGAAGGTGGCCACGCCGATGCCGTGGCGGATGGGGCCGGTCTCCTTGGCGAACTCCGCCTTTTTGCGGTCGTAGTCGATGTACTTCTTACCAACCTCCAGACACTGGCGGAAGGAATCCTCATAGTTGACGTTGTGGGAGAAGCTGTCCTCGAAGCCCTTGGGCATGAGGTTCTGCATCCGGAAGGCCAGCGGGTCCATGCCCACGGCCTTGGCGCACTCGTCCACGTTGGACTCGTCGGCAAAGGAAGCCTGAGGCATTCCGTAGCCACGCATGGCTCCGGCGGCGGGACGGTTGGTGAACACCGTCCACGCATCGCACTCCATGTTGTCACAGGGATAGTGCTGGGAGAAGGAGCCCATGGCCTTGGCCACGATGCTGTGGCCGTGGGAGGCATAGGATCCCTGATTGGAGTAGAGCTCCACCTTCCGGGCGGCGAAGGTGCCGTCCTTGCGGAGCCACGAGACGATGTGGAATCGGATGGCGTGGCGCACACGGTTGGAGACGAAGGTCTCCTCACGGGAGCAGTCCACCCGGACACAGCGGCCGTGGACCTGCGTGGAGCACCAGGCGCACAGGGGTTCATAGAGGGCGTCCTGCTTGTTGCCGAAGCCGCCGCCGATATAGGGCTTCACCACCCGGATATCGCTCCACGGGCGGCCCAGCGCCTGTCCCACCACACGGCGGATGATATGGGGGATCTGGGTGGAGGACACCACCGTGATGCGGCCGTTCTCCTCATAGGCGAAGCAGCCGTGGTTTTCGATGTGGCAATGCTGCACCGTGGGCGTCTCATACCAGCCCTCCACCTTAATGAGGCCCGGCTCCTGAATGGCGGCCTGATAGTCGCCCGTCTTCATATCGGTGTGCTTGAGGATGTTGTTGGGGTAGGCCTCGTGGAGCTGGGGAGCGCCGGGCTCCATGGCCTTTTGCACATCCAGCACGAAGGGCAGCTCCTCGTATTCCACCTGCAGCGCCCGGACGCCCTGCATGGCGGCCACCTCGTTTTCTGCGATGACCACCGCCACGTCGTCGCCGTAGTAGCGGACGTGCCGGTTCAGCAGGTGGCGATCCGCCACGTCCTGATGGCCGGGGTCCATGGACCAGGGGTGGCCCGCCGTGGGGAACGGGTGCTCCGGCACGTCGAAACAGGTCAGCACCTTCACCACGCCGGGGATCTGCTCCGTCGCCGAGGTGTCCACCGACTTGACGAAGCCGTGGGCGATAGTGGCGTGCTTGATGCGGACATACAGTGCATCACGGGGCATGAGGTCCTCGTAGTATTTGGTGCGGCCGGTGGCCTTGTCAAAGGCGTCTACCCGCACCTCGGCTTTTCCTACTTCAGCCATGTAGTGTTCCTCCTTATGTCAGCGTCGCTGCGATAGCCGGAGTTACCGGCAAAAGTACCTATAAATTTAAGATATCATAGCATAAAATTCGTCATTTGCATAGTCCTTTTCGTAATACTAATTATAGGATAACGGTGGTTGACTGGAATGGGCATTTCCGGGTATACTGTAAGAAAATGACGGGACAAAGGAGGGAGCGGCATGGCACAGCTGCGGATCGGATGCGTGGTGATGGCGGCGGGAAATGCCCGGCGCTTCGGGGAGAACAAGCTGGCGGTGCAGGTGCAGGGCAAGGCGCTGTTCCACCGGGCGCTGGAGGCTGTGCCGGCGGAGCGGTTCGTCCGGACGGTGGTGGTGAGCCAATACCCGGAGGTGCTGGAGCTGGCCCATCGCATGGGCTTCGTGCCAGTACCCAACCGGCATCCGGACTGGGGCATCAGCCACACCATCTCGCTGGGGCTGGGGAAGCTGCCGGAGATGGATGCGGCGCTGTTTCAGGTGGCGGATCAGCCCCTGCTGCGCCGGGAGAGCGTGGGGCGCCTAGTGGACTTTTACCGGGAGCATCCGGAGCACATCGCTGCGCTGGGTCACGACGGTGTCCGGGGGAACCCCTGTCTGTTCCCGGCACGGCTGTTCCCGGAGCTGCTGGCTCTGCAGGGGGATCACGGCGGCAATCAGGTGATCCGCCGCCATGAGGAGGACCTCCTCTTATGGGAGGTCCCGGCTCTGGAGCTGACGGATGTGGATACGCCTCAGGTGCTGGCGCAGCTGCGGCGGGATATGGCGGAGGAGTGATGGGCCTCCGACAGATCGATCGTCGCTTTGAAAAAGGCACGGGGCTGCGGTGCAGCCCCGTGCCTTTTCAGGTTTTGATCAGAATGCGGCGAGTGGAGACACGTTGGGAAAAATTACTTCTCCTTCTCCTCTTCCACCAGTTCCTGAGCTTCCTCCACCAGTTCCTCGGCTTCGCCCAGAACCTCCTGCTCCCGGATCTGTGCCGGGGTCAGGACACGCTCCGTCTGCTCCTCCCGGAGCACCAGATAGTAGGCCAGTGCCAGCTGGGGCAGCACGCCCCAGACGCCCCGCACGTCCAGCCACTTCACCGCCAGCCAACTCCAGACGGCTCCGGCGTGGAAGGCCAGCAGGGTGGAGCCGTAGAACCACAGCTTTGTCAGCTGCTCCCGCTCTCCCTCGCACAGGTAGTGGGCCAGCGCCAGAGATGCCTGCTTGGTGTTGTTGCTGTTAAAGATCGTGGCGCTCTGGAAGCCTCTGGCGCCGGCAAAGGTGCTCCACTGGATGCTCATGGAGAAGAACACCGGATACAGTGCCACCAGCGGAGTCATATCCGCCGGGAAAAAGCCCATGGCGATGGCCGCAGCCGCCGTGATGCACGGGGACAGCCGCCGCATATCCACATGGAACACGTGGGGGACGATGACGGAGAACATGACGCCCACCACGTAGATCACCAGACACAGCAGATGCAGCAGCACACTGCTCCCCCGGCCAAAGAGTGCGTCGCTGACCAGCTCCAGCAGATTCATGGTCTGGGAACTGCCCAGTATCCCGCCGCGGCACAGCAGGGCGTAACCGCCGAAAAAGCCGCCTATTGCAGCAAAGGCCAGATGGCGGCAATGATCGATAGGAAGAAGCTTCTGTTCCGTCATGGTATAACTCCTACAAATAACGACAAAATAATCCTTCGTTAGTATATCAGCCTGCGGCGTTTCCGCAAGGGAAAAACTGCATAAAAATCCCGCAAAAATGCGGCGTTTCTTGTGTTGACAAAGGCGGGATCTGTGGTAAAATAGAGAGCGTGAAATGCGCTGACGAAACGAGTCCGCCACGTGCCGCCCAAAGCGAGAGGGGAAGCGGTGAAAGCCCCTTGTCCGGCCGGTGTGACAGCCACTTCCGAGCAGGCGGCGACGAGCCGCACGCCCCATCCCCGTTACCGGATGACCGAGATGGCGGCCTTGGCCGTTCAATTAGGGTGGTACCGTGAAGCAAGTCTTCGCCCCTATGTGTGGGCGGGGGCTTTTTGTTTTTTCGGCAGCTGTTCTGCGTCCCGGTGTTTCCGATTTTCCCCCGAAGTTCTGTTTTACAGGAGGTGGCCTGTGAGCTATCAGCTGATCGACATGACCAAGGACCCACGCAGCGGGCAGTTTGCCTATTTCCGTCAAATGCTCTTTCCCTTCGCCGGGGTCACGGCGGAGGTAGACATCACGGACTTCGCCGCACGGCGGCAGGGGCGGCCCTTCTTCCTGAGCTTCCTCTATGCCGTGGTACGGGCCGCTAACGCCATTCCCCAGCTGCGCCGCCGCATCCGGGCAGATGGCAGCGTGGTGGAATACGACTGGTGTCCCCCCTCCTACACCGCCATGAAGCCCGACGGGGTGTATGTATACTGCACGGTGGAGGGAGATCTGTCCTATGAGGCGTTCGTGACGCTGGGACAGCGGCGGCAGCGAGAGGTGCTGGAGCGGGGCACCCTCACCGAGGACGGAGACGCTTTGAGCTTCTTCTTTGTGTCCAGTCTGCCGTGGCTGCACTATTCCCAGCTGGAGCATCCCGCCGTCAGCGCCGACGACTCCAACCCCCGCATCAGCTGGGGCAAGGCTGTCACCAATCATGGACGCACTACCCTGCCGGTGTCGCTGTTTGTAAACCACGCCCTGGCAGACGGGCTGCACATCTCACAGTTCTTCGCCGGTCTGGAGCGGGAGCTTCAGACGCTGGCGGACAGCTGGGCGGCAGAGGGCTGACGGCCTCCGGCCACAGGAGCTGTCACAGATCTGCCACAAAAGAAAATTCTGCAATTCCGATTGCAAGCAAAAGGAGTAATGTATCATGTCTCATCCCTATCACGGGCTTAATGAGCTGCGGGAGATGTTCCTGTCGTTCTTCGAGTCCAAAGGTCATCTGCGGCTGCCCAGCTTCTCTCTGGTGCCGCAGAACGACAAGTCCATCCTGCTCATCAACGCCGGCATGACCCCCATGAAGCCGTGGTTCAAGGGCGAGGAGGAGCCGCCCCGCCGCCGGGTCTGCACCTGTCAGAAGTGCATCCGCACCGGTGACATTGAGAACGTGGGCAAGACCGCCCGCCACGGCACCTACTTCGAGATGCTGGGCAACTTCTCCTTCGGCGACTACTTCAAGCACGAGGCCATCGCATGGAGCTGGGAGTTCCTGACTGAGGTGGTGGGGCTGGAGCCTGACCGGCTGTACCCCTCCATCTATCTGAACGACGACGAGGCCTTCGACATCTGGAACAAGGAGGTGGGCATCCCCGCCGAGCGCATCTTCCGCTTCGGCAAGGAGGACAACTTCTGGGAGCACGGCTCCGGTCCCTGCGGCCCCTGCTCCGAGATCTACTATGACCGTGGGCCGGAGTACGGCTGCGGCAAGCCCGGCTGCACCGTGGGCTGCGACTGTGACCGATACATCGAGATCTGGAACAACGTGTTCTCCCAGTTCGACAACGATGGCCACGGCCACTACACGGAGCTTAAGCAAAAGAACATCGACACCGGCATGGGTCTGGAGCGTCTGGCCTGCGTGTGCCAGAACGTGGACAGCCTGTTCGACGTGGACACCGTGATGAACATCACCCACAAGGTGTCTGAGCTCACCGGCGCTCACTACGGCGAGACGGAGAAGCGGGATGTGTCCCTGCGGGTCATCACCGACCACATCCGCTCCGCCACCTTCATGATCTGCGACGGCATCCTGCCCTCCAACGAGGGGCGGGGCTATGTGCTGCGGCGTCTGCTGCGCCGGGCCGCCCGCCACGGGAAGCTGCTGGGCGTCAACGATCCCTTCCTGTATCAGGTGGTGGACACCGTGATCCATGAAAATGAGGGCCAGTATCCTGATCTGCGGGAGAAGCAAACCTATATCACCAAGGTCATCCGCACGGAGGAGGAGAATTTCGGCCGCACCATCGACGGCGGCATGAAGATCTTCTCCGACCTGCTGGCAGAGCACAAGCAGAAGCTGGAGAAAATTTTCTCCGGCGCCGACGCCTTCCGGCTGTATGACACCTTCGGCTTCCCCATCGACCTGACCATGGAGATGGCGGCGGACGAGGGCCTCAGCGTGGACGAGAACGCTTTCCAGAAGCTGATGAAGGAGCAGAAGGAGCGGGCCCGTGAGGCCCGGAAGGCACTGGGCGATCTGGGCTGGGCCGGTGTGGAGTTCGGCAAGGACGTGCCGGCCACGGAGTTCGTGGGCTATGACCACAGCGAGTGCGACGCCAAGATCGTGGCCATCGTGGCCGATGAGGAGCTGCGGGACGAGGTGGCCGCCGGGGCCGAGGCCGTGGTGGTACTGGATCACTCCCCCTTCTACGCCGAGATGGGCGGTCAAGTGGCCGACCACGGCACCATCACCGCCGACGGCGTGGTATTCACCGTGGCGGACGTACAGAAAAACAAGGGCGGCAAGTTCATGCACTACGGCCGTCTGGCACAGGGTGTGCTCCACGTGGGAGACACCGTTCACGCCGCCATTGACATGGAGCGCCGCAAGGCCATCCAGCGTGCTCACAGCACCACCCACCTGCTGGATGCGGCGCTGAAAAAGGTGCTGGGCGACCACGTCCATCAGGCGGGCTCTCTGGTGGAGCCGGACCGCCTGCGCTTCGACTTCACCCACTTCGAGGCCATCTCCCCGGAGGAGCTGCGGCAGGTGGAGGAACTGGTGAACGACGCCATTCTGGAGGGCTATCCCGTGGTGACGGAGATACTGGCCATCGAGGAGGCCAAAAAGAAGGGCGCCGTGGCCATGTTCGGTGAGAAGTACGGCGAGACCGTCCGAGTGGTAGAGATGAGCGACTTCTCCGTGGAGTTCTGCGGCGGCACCCATGTGGACAACACCGCCAAGGCCGGTCCCTTCCGCATCAAGAGCGAGAGCAGTGTCGCCTCCGGCGTGCGCCGCATTGAGGCCACCTGCGGCAAGCTGAGCCTGAAGGCCATGGAGAGCAGTCAGGGCGTGCTGAGCCGGGCGGCCCAGTTCCTGAAAACCGCCCCCTCCGGGCTGCTGGAGCGGATGGAGCAGCAGGCCAACGAGATGAAGCAGCTGCGTCAGGCGCTGGAGAAGTTCAAGGCCGAGGCATCTCTGGGCGAGGCCCGGCAGTTCCTGGCCTCCGCCAAGACGGTGAAGGACCTCCATGTTCTCGCCACCACCCGCAACGGCGTGGACACCGCCGAGCTGCGGACCATGGGCGATTTCCTGCGGGATAAGGATCCCAAGGCCGTGGCGGTCATCGCCAGCATCAACGGCGAGAAGATCACCTTCCTGGCCGTGTGCGGCAAGGAGGCGGTGGCCCGTGGCATCAAGGCCGGTGATCTGGTGCGGCACGTGTCCGCCATCTGCGGCGGCAAGGGCGGCGGCAAGCCGGATTCCGCCATGGGCGGCGGCAGCGATCCCCTGAAGGTGGACGATGCGCTGGCCTCCGTGGACGATTTCGTGTCCGAGAAGCTGGGCTGAGACGAAAGGAGCATCCTATGAAAAACGATTGCCTGTTCTGCGCCATTGCCGGTGGGGAGATCCCCTCCAACAAGGTGTATGAGGACGAGCTGTGCTATGCCTTTTATGACATCGCCCCTCAGGCGCCCACCCATTTTCTGGTGATCCCCAAGACCCACATCGCCTCCGTGGCGGAGGTGGATGGCGGCAACAGCGCCGTGGTGGCCCACATCTTCGAGGTCATCGCAAGACTGTGCCGGGAGAAGGGGCTGGAGAGCTACCGGGTGGTATCCAACATCGGGGAGCAGGCGGGGCAGAGCGTCCACCACCTGCACTTCCATGTGCTGTCCGGCCGGGATATGACCTGGCCTCCGGGCTAAGAGCACCGAGAAGCAGCGTAGAATTTCAGAAAGCCCGTCCGGCCCGCTGAAT
>OGYF01002352.1_pt1 | contig 14352 bp, 9 predicted proteins | sample 1576451 | NCBI WGS metagenome assembly OGYF01 (sample SAMEA3541505, study PRJEB24748) | human gut metagenome | biome: human gut; feature: human-associated habitat; material: faeces | place: China | collected 2012 | reverse complement strand
GCCCGGGGCCAGGAGGAGCTTTGGGACACGGATGAGCTGTACGCCCAGCTGGGGAGCCTGCCTCCGGAGCGGGTGGCGGAGATCTGGACGGCGCTGAATGAGGCCAGGTGGCAGTTCCTGCGGGAAGATGAACGGATGCAGTTCCTTCTCACCTGGCTGCCGGAGTTTGAACCGCTCTTTGACCTGTTTTCTGATTTCCGCAGCGGTGGATACCGGGTTTTGAGCGACCTGCTCTTTGATATCCAGCAGGAGAATGAACAGCAGAAAAAGCGACAGCTGCACCGCCCCGGAGACTCGGCGACATTTGATGAGCTGATGGATGCGTATCTCAGCAAGCGGAATTCCCAGCATTACCGGGAGGCGGTATCCGCCCGGTGCCGCCAGCTGATGAACAGGATCGTTCGTCCGCAGACTGCGGTGCGCTATGTGGAGGCCCTGGGCAAGCGGAACCTACTGTGGGATCTGCTGCTGGATGCGCTGGAGCCCAATGTACTGGAGGTGTCCCATGCTGAATGAATGGCAGGAATTTTTAGATTATACGGAGCCGGTGGAGTACCGAGCATCCAGTAAAAAGGACACCACCTGGCTGGGGCGGTTTACCTTCGAAGCTCTTCGGGATTTTAGCGGTATGAACCGTATTTTGACCATCATTGCACGTGGTTTTTTGTTTCACGCTTCGGATGGTACGCTGTTGTCAGACGATCCGAGAGAAAGAATCAGTTTTGCTTACGATGGTCTGTGCGCCTGGTGCAGCATACCTGAGCGCGGTAGTACGCCCAAAGAGGAGTGGCAGCACCGCACCGATTTTGCGACGCTCCACAATCAGTTTCCCAAGTTGGTGGATGAGATGGGCTGGGGCTGGTTCAGCCGCCACTTCCACAGGGCTATGCGGTTTGCCATGGAGCATCCGGATCTGGTTCGGAAGAGCTATGCAGAGTCCGCCCGGGAGATGGATCGGAAATTTGACAAGGTATGGCGGGATAAGGTGCGGCAGTTCCAGACCCCGGCGCTGTCGCCCAACACGGAGGGGGCCTGGACGCTGCGCTTTGACGACGTGCTGGCCGATGCCATGGAACTTGGCCCCTTGCGCCGTATGGAGGCGGAGCTGCCGGCGGAACTGGTGGAACGGATCGAGCGGGTCCGGCCGGAACAGCTGCCGGCCAAAGTTCTGCACACTCTGATCGCCTACTATGTGGCCAACAAGCCGGAGGACGGCGATTGGGTGATGCTCCCGGTGACTAACTTTGACTGTTACTTCGGGGATACGAATTTTGGACGGAAGTATCTGAATATGCTGCCAGAGGAGATTATTGAGCGCAGCCACAGTTTCGGCATCAGCCGGTATCGGGTGAGGGCGGAGTATCTCCCTGGATGAGAAAAAGGACTGGCCACCGGCCAGTCCTTTTTCTTTGGATATAGCGTATAAATTTTTGCAGCCCCAGCTTACTGTAAACTTGCCACAAACTGCGTAATCTACTGGACGCAGAGACAGAGATTCACTCGACACCCAGAGCCTTAAACACGGCGTCTTCTGCACTTTGGTAGAAAATCAGGTTGAAGCAGCCAATCAGATCCGCCGGCACCGTTCCAAGATCCGCCGCAGATGTGATAGGCAGCAGCACCTTTTTAGCGCCGCTGTCCAGGCAGACTTGCAGAGCATTGGCCAGTTCGTCCACCTTGATCATCGTCCCGGCGATGCTGATCTCACCCAGAACTGCCAGGCTGCTCACCGTAGGTTTATTCAGCGCAATAGAAGCCAGTGCGATCAGCGTCGGAAGGGCGAGTTTATTTGTCATACCGATGCCCTGCATATCCTGGTAATTGACGATGTAATCCTTTGCGGTCGTACTGATCGTTCCGCTGATGCGACCAGCATTGGCCTTGAGGAAGTTAAAGGCCGTGTTGGTAGATTCCTTTGCTTCCCGGTCAGAGCCCAGACCAGTGCGCTCAAATTTTCCATTGCCGGGAAGCATCTGCGACTCCAGGCGGAACACGCCGATCATGCCGGACTTGCCCTGAGATACCGTGTAAACCTGCCCTGGATTGCACATTCCTTCAGGAATCAGTTTTCCCCCACCTTGCTCCGGCACGGAAACATAGTGTTCCTCAAAGGTATCTTTGTCGATATAGGAGAAGTTGACATCGTAAAACTCCATACCGCCCAGCTTTTTCAGCTGCTCTTTCACACGGCGGCGCATCTCCAGTGCGAGTCTCAAGATCTCTTCCAGTTGTTCTTTTGTGAATTCGCCGTCCGGATAGATCAATTTTACCAGGCCATCGACCATTTTTCTGACAGCTATGGTGTCACGCTGATTCAGATTAGAGCCCAAGCGAAAATATTTGTCCAGAGCATCCCCATACTGCTCTTTTCGCAATTCGCGGATGAACTCAGCCAGATAATCGGTAATAAATCCGTAGTCATCTGTAAAATGCTCAGGTCGGAATTTCGGAATCTCCCATCCGGGAATATAACAGTGAATCCGGTCAAGAAAGGCCGTGTCCGTCCCCATTTCCGGAGGGAACGGATCAAAGAGGCTAGATGTTTTGAGCAACACATCTACGCTTTGATTGATGTTGCCCACAAATACCATAGAGGCGCTGGCGGACTTTTCCTCCTTGCCTCTGGCAAAGGATCCGGAGGCCATGTAGTCCTTCATGATCTGGATCCCGTCTTTATCTTTGAATTTGATGCCGGCGACCTCATCGAAGGCCACACAGTCCCAGAGACCGACCAACCCTACGGACTTCCTAGCCATATTATAAAATAGATTTGCCACCGTGGTTTGGCCCCCGGAAACCAGGATGCTGTTCGGAGAAATCTCTTTGTAAATATGGGACTTTCCTGTGCTTCTGGGTCCCAACTCGCAAAGATTGAAGTTATTCTCCACCAGAGGAACCATGCGGAGGATGAGCAACCACTTCTCCCGGTAGGAGAGCATATCCGGCTCCATGCCGATGGACCGCAGCAGCACATCCATCCACTCATCCTGGGTGAAGGCCTTGCGACCCCGCTTCAACTCATCGATATCCACATGGGGCATCTGGATGGGCGTAAGTTTCCGAATGCTGATCGGCGTCCCGTTTCGGTCTTCTTCCATGTACTCATAGTCCAGTTGGATGATACACCAGATACCGCCGCAGAGCAACCGATCGTATTTAGCCGCGTACTCTTCATCGATAGGGATGTCTTTCAATCCAAGGTTGGAAAACTCTGCTTCATAGAAGTCTCGCTTAATATTCAAGTTTACGGAGATCTTGTCGATCACCGTATAACTGCCCCGTTGCCTGAGAATGGAGAGGATCTTCTGCGCCTCATCCGGGCGGACAAAATTGTCCGTGAGAATGTGCTTGACGTTGTTCACGCCTTCCTCAATGACCTCGGGGTCATCGGAGCTGCAATACTGCCCCAAAAGGAACTCCAGGACATACACGGGGACATTTGCACCCTCTTTGATTTTCTTGGTCAAGTCTTTGCGGACGATTTTTCCATCAAATTGCTGCCGCAATTTAGACTTGATGACAGCTCTTGCGTCATCTGTCTCTGTAAAGCCGGTCAATCATACCGCCCCCTGTCATATATACTTGTTTAAAATCCATAGTCATCAGCAAACGCCAAATCCATGATGACAGGATGGCGGAATACCTCAAGTCCTGTCGCATCATCGTACACAACGAAGAAATACTGCTTGTCCTTGTCGTACTTTTTATCTTTGAACTGGAATTTCATCCGGAAAATGCGCTTCTGCGCATCCTGATCCCGACTGTCCGCAATATAACTGTTTTCGTTGGAGATCCGTTCATTGTCTTCGGAGAGAAAGAACATACGGTATGTAGCGGCCTTGACCACATCGCTGACTGGTTCAGACTGGATAAAGTCCAGAATGGCGATATTGTTGGTGATTTTCCGCACCATGCTCACCAGCGCGATCCCCGCGATTCTGGTTTCCATATGCCCACGCTCCATCTTCAAGTCGAGGACAGGCACTAGCATCTCCTGGGGTGAACAGCCGCCATGGACATAGTTCTGCCCGCCCCCGGGCACCTTGAACACATCATCGCTGACCGGGTAGGAGACCCATTTTGTGTCAGAGTTACAAAGAATCGCTCCCATACACATACTGGAGATGCCATCCCCCGAGATCGGCTCCTGCGCAACCAAGAAACGACGATTGAGGAACGTGGCCTTATTTTTGATACTGTCAATCTTGTCGCTCTCAGCTACCTTGTCTCGCTTATAGATGAAACCATGGTCTGCTGTGACGATAAAACGATAGGTGTTGGCACTGGTGGAGATACGGTGGATAAGATCCATGATCTCTGTGACTGCCTCTTGGCACGCCACAAAGACTTCGTTCTCCGTGTTGGGCTTGTCCCCCCGCGCATCGATCTGATTGTGGTACACATAGACCACCTGTTTACCGGTGAAAACGCTGCGCAGGTCTGCAATCTTGAGGGACCTAATATCATCGAACCGAACACACACGCCGTCGTGGTTATACTTCTGTAAAATCGTTTCTCGCTCCGAAAGGTCTTCACAGGAAAGTCCATCCACCAACACCTTGAAGTCATCCGTCATGGTCAATTCTGAATGGGGCAGCAGAGCGGCCATGCCGAGGCGGGTGTAGGAAGGGAGAACGCTCAACTGGACCTCCAACTTCGCAGTACATTTGGGATCGTCCTGCATCTTTTGGAACAGTTCTTTGCCAGCCTCGTAGCGCAGGGCATCCGAGATAATGACTACTATACGCTCCTTAGCGTTTTTGATGTTCCGGGAATAGAAGTTCCGCTGCAAGGGCAAAGCAGTGAATGCATCCGGCTCCCGGATCGCATTGTTCCACTTGGGGAGCATGGTTTCCAGATACTCGTTTGTGTAGATATTCTCCACCAAGTCCCGCAGTGGTTCAAAGGCAGAGGGATCCTCGATTTGGTCATAGGCGGAGTAAAAGCGTCGGTACTCGTAGTCCAACTGATAGTCCTTTTCCTGGTATTGATGGAGGATGTCTTTGAAACTGTCTGGGCAATGATAGTTTCCTGCCTGGATGATCTGATAGGCGCTGCCAAGCATCTGATAGCGTCCGCCAGTCTTCTCTCCAAAGTGCGTTTTGCTCCGCTTTTCGCATACCTGGGGAATAGTCAGGCCATCCAGCATTGCGCCCATATCCTCGGCCATCAGCCGCTCAACGATCCACTTGATGAGGATCTGGTCGATCACTAGGAAGGTGTCGCAGTTCACTAGGTCCTCGGGGGGATAGTCCGAGAAGGCAGTCAGCGCGTTCAGCCCAGTGGCCACATGGGCGGATAGCTCATCATACCGGCCACGGTAGAGAATGTTGTTCATCAGGTTATCCATAAAGGCAATGATATTCCCAGCCTTATAAGACAGGAATGCCTTCCACGGCTTTGGCAATTCAGACTGCACATACTTGGCTGTGTAGGTGACAAACATGGTCACCACCAGTTTCTCCAGAGAGGGTTTCACATCCGCATAGCCAAAGTGCTGTCCGCAGAGCTTCCAGAAATCATCGGCCAGCCCATACTTTTCCATCTCAGCCAGAAATTTGTTGTCTTCCAGCGAACTATCCGTCAGCATGACCCGGATAACTTCCTCGAAGGAGCAGGTGCGGGTACGGCAAATGGTGGAGAGAAGGCCGGTGATGATATTCTCTTCGTTGAAATTCTCGATCTCCAGGTCGTAGAACCGCTGGGTCCGTTCTTTGTTGGCGAAAAACTTGATGTATTTCTCGATGATGGACTTGTACTTCTCGTCGATCCCCAAGTCCACAGAGAGGAGAGAAGCACGGTCAGCATAAAACCGCTTGGAGTACAGCATGGTGTCCTCCAAGTGGTTATCCCGCACATCCGGCTTCGGGAAGGGGGCATAGATCAGGTAGTTGGTCTTGGTGTCCTGCTGCTCCAAAAGCAGTTTTGTGGCGAACTGGTTGTCCAGCTGCAAAAAGTAGACCTTGGCATTGTCCAGTTCCACATTCTGCATATCCTCCACGAACTCGCCGTTGTCGTCATACCAGAAGACGAGCTTGCGGGCATCCCCGGTAAATTCGGCGTTGAGCCTATCTATGATCTGTTTGATGTTCATTTCCGCTATTCCGCCTTACTCCTTTTGGTCTATGATGATCCATGATCCCTTCCGGCTGGACCCTTTGCGCTGGAGTTTCCCGCTCTTCTGGAGGCTGCTCATGAGCCGCTTGACGGTGGCAATGGAGATGTCCAGCTTCCTCCCGATATCCTTTTGTGTTACCTCTGGATCATCCCGGATGATCCTCAGCACGGACTCCACAATAGTATCATTGGGTGCAGTTTCGGTATCATTGGTATCATAGGTATCAAGCGTTTTGGGATCAATGACACCATTCCGGTCCGTCTGAACTATCTTCCGGTAAAGATTGATGCGGAAATCGCTGCCCATATCGATCAGTTCCGGCTCACGGAGGCCGTATTCCTCTGCCTCTCGGAACATTTTGGGGATGCCGCTGCCCCATGCCTCCACGATATTCATGTAGGAGAAGGCTGCGGCGATACCACGGTTGCGAATCTTGGACAGACCAGTCTTCATTTTCTCAATGGTGATCTCGCTGTCCAGCATGCCGGGGGAGGTCACCTCCAGCCGGTCATCGAAGAGCGCTACTTGGATCTTCCCGGATGAGAGGTAACTCCTGTGGCAGACGGCGTTGGAGATCATCTCCCGAATCGTCTTGACGGGCAACTCATAGTAGTCCTGACGGGCGATTCCTTCGATGCGGGAGCCCAGGTCGATGTGCTGCAGCACAAAGTTGTAGGCATCCTCGATCTGCTCATAGATGGGGCCGGTGAACTCCTTGCGGGTGATGAAGATGTCCCGAACCGACCCCTTGAACACGGCGCACTGAATGGCGGCATCCGGGAACTCCTTCAGATCTCCATCCAAAAGGAGATAGCCGTTGGTGGGGTGATAAGCTCCGCTCTGTTCCACCAGCAGCTTCCAGGAGAGCAGCTGGTTTTTCCCTACCTTCTGGATCTGCGCCTTTGCCGTGTCTGTCTCCGCCAGCTCCAAGGCGTGCCGGTACAGCTTGTCACAAAAAGCGGCGATCTCCTCCTCGGTGACCGTCTGCGCCCGCTCCATCTGGTCGAAGGAACGGTTCGTCCCCTCCAGGATCAGCTCCTGCACACGGTACCGCTCTGCATGGCGGGTTGTCCCGGCCACACGGATATAGGTGCCCGCCAGGATGCCCTGGCTCTTGATGTAGTAGGGCCGCTGCATCCCGGGGAGGATCTCCACCACGATGATCGCTTTGCCGTCGATCTCCTGCACCGCAATGTTCGGGGTGATCTGGGGCTCACAGCTGTCAGAGATGGCGTTGGTGATGGCGTCCATCTTCTGAAAGACTTCCTCCTTGGAGAAGCCGGTGACGGTCCAGGTGCCATTCTCCACGCCGAACACCAGCCTGCCGCCCTTCCCGTTGGCAAAGGCCACCGCGGTCTTCATATAGGTCTCGCTTTTGGGCGGGATGTCGCTCTTAAACTCCACATTGTCGGACTCGCCGGCAAAGATCTCTTCTGCGGTCATCTGACCACCTCCCTCGAATCGGGCCATCGTTCTTTAAAACTTGTTTCAAAAGCTAAATATGGTTAGTCCAAATTGAGTAGCTTTTATATTATAACATATCATCTATTTCTTTAAGGACTTCTTGTTGGAGCCTATCACTAGCGCTTCTATCATAGTAGGCGTTGGTCCCGCAAGAAGGACAGGTATAAGTTCCAACTCCGGTTTTTTGCCCCTGTACAAGCATCCTTTTAGTATCCCAACAGCACGAACAATAAATTCGCTTGTCAGGGTCATCGGCCAATGTGATATAGGCATCATCATGCCGCTCAATTTTTGACGCAATCTCGCTCGTTTCCTCCAGTTGTTTAATCTGGTCACGGAGCCTATGATTTTCATCCACCAAATCAAATATCTGCTTTTGTGCATCAATCATTTTTTCTACAAGAGGAATATTATCTGCTTGCTGTGCAACAGCAATGCCGTCCTTGATTGCCTCATACCATCCCATCGTTTTCACCTCACTATATTTTCGCCAGAACAGGGTACTTCTTTCCGTCGCTGGCGGTCTGGACCTTTTCGTAGTTGACCTTCACCCCGTCGTCCAGGTCCAGCTCGATGCGGCTCAGGGCCAGGTGGCCGATCATCTCGTCGTACTCCCGGCACTCCTTCAGCTGCTTTTGGAGCTTTTCCTTCCGCTTGGTGGAGGCGGCCACCTCCCGGGGGTTCTTGCTGTTGTCGATCATGTCCTGCATCCGGTTGATCTCCGACTCGTAGACCCGCTGCATCTTGTGGAGATAGTCCACCCGGAGGATGCCGATGGTGTCCGGCGTGTAGCGGTGGAGGTAGATCAACGCCTTAAAGCCGTTCTGTTTGCCGCTGTCGAACAGCCAGTAGATGGGCCGCTTCTGGTAGGTCTTGCAGTGGTCCTTGAAAAAGTCCTTGAGGAAGTAGCTGCGGATGATCTCCCGACTGCTGTCTCCCTTGTTACCCAGAGCACCCGCGATGAAGTCCAAGTTTTCCTCCAGGGTGTCCACACCGTAGACCGCCTTCACCCAGTCGCACAGGCGGGTGACGATGTCATCTCGTAAATATTCCTCGTCGGTGATGGGCAGCACGTTATCCTCATCCGGGAGGAACAGCGCACTGGGATCCCAAGGTTCCACACCCTTCGCTTTCACTGCATCACTCAAGATGTCAACAATCGTGCCATAGTCCCAGTGCCCTCCGGCGTACAGCAGCCCATCCTTGTATGTAGTGTACCGCCCGAACAGACACCCCACGGCGTAGGAGAGCAGGGAGACGATCTCGTCCCGGAGGGTGCGGACATAGTTGCTGCCCCTCATGCTCTCGGGGACATCGTCCTTGGTGTTGAAGATGCGATGTACTGTGACGTCCTTGTCTGCCACATCGGGATTCAGCTCGTCCTGGAGGCCGTAGATGTCAATGAAGATCCGGTTCAGCTCCTCCTCGTTGGCCTTGAGCTGCTGGAACCGGGCTTCGCACTCCGCCTGCCAGGCGGCGAATTTATCGGAGATTAAAGTTCCCATATATTTTTTCCCACCGCTTTTTTCTGCGCTTGATTTTGTCTACTTTCTTTTTCATTTTCCCAAATTCTTCATAATTATGCTTGTTATTATTTTGCTTGTCTTCATTATGTTTGTCATCTGAATCTTTCTGTTTTTCCTCAATGATAGGGAGAAGCTTACCGTATAACTCAATAATATAGTTTCCCGCCATAGAATTAAGGGTGTTCGCATCATACACCTTAGTATTTACTCCTACCGCAAAATGCTCTAGGAGAGCCAATCCCTTTGTAATTTGTTCCCATCGAGAATCCTTCAATTTCTTTGGCAAAGACGGATTCTGAGGGTGCAGATGCTCTTGTAATATATTGGAAATTTGTTGCTCATCTAACTCACCTAAATTTCCATATTCTTCCGTATGAATTTTCCCATCCAAATCATCAAATGCATGTATTGTGGCTTCTTTCCTGTTCCGGCGTCGTTCGTCAAAAAAGGTAATAACAGAAAAAATCAGAGCCAATATAGAAATGCAGATTGAACCGATTGAGATGAAATCGTTGATAGACATATATCCTCCTTTCAAATTAACGGATGCCGCTTGAAATCCCAAGAGGTTTCATAGGAGTCCCAATCCCCCATAGATATTTCTACAAGCGAATCTACAACTTTGCTTACATTGTCAATCTTATCCTCAATTATAGGGATGGTTGCAACATCTCCCGACTGAAGTGTGAGCGTGGGGTTTACAATCTCAGAAAACGCTCTTACTACACAAGAGTTTAACATTCCCAATACATATTCTATCTTGCTTTCTGGAGGAAAGCAGACTCCCGATGCACTTTCAAAAAAATAGCCTTTCCCCATAATACGAAATGATGGATGTGTCGTAATCCTTGACCACGAAATACCCTGAGTAAATAAATTACTTGCATTACGAATGGTTGCCCTGCCAGTTGACTTGATTTCTGCGCCTTCATTCTGCCAGTTAATTAGATAACTATGATTGCCGTACCATTTCCGATAATCGCCTCCTTTTAAGCAAGGTAACCACTTTTCTGGTTTAGAGGCTATTTCATACCATAGCCGAAGGAATCTATCATTGTCGCCGAGTGTTGAACCTTGTTTGGGTGAGGCATAAGTATCCATAGGTTGCCCAACCATATAGTCCCAGATAACTTGGTTACTTGCCCAATATGCCACCGGCGCCCCCGGGATCTTGGAGAAGTTGCTCTGCTGAGCGGTGTAGCGGTTCTCCCCCGCCAGGAACATCTCCTCCTTCCCCTGCTGGGTGGTGGGCTCGATCAGGCGGCAGTAGGTGCCCTGGTAGCCCTGGATATAGCTCCGCCGCAGCACAAAGCTGGTGGTTTGCACCACCTCGCCGCCGATCTCCTCAAAGGCCCTGGGCCCCAGGTGGGCCATGTTCACGATGTCCACGGACTGGAGCAGTTTCGTCCGCAGCTTCTCAAAGCTGCTGAGGAACATCCAGGAATGCTGGGTGATCATGGCCTGGTAACCGTCTTTCTTGGTGAACCGCCCGCAACGCTCCATGAAGCAGGCGAACAGGTCGCCCTTGCTGTCCGGGTAGTTATCTTTAACAAATTTGTTCAAGGCCGCGTTGCCGTTGCTCACCGCCATATACGGCGGGTTAGTCACCACCACATCATACTGCTGGGCCAGCAGCCGCCGGAAGTTCCAGGCGTTCAGCTTTTCCCCATAGTTCCCGTCAAACAGGGTCAGCTCCTCCGGCGGCTCCGGCTTGGGTTCCAGCTCATCCACCGTCAGCAGGGAGCCGTACTCCTGGCCGTCGGCATAGCCGTGAGGGGCGTACAGATTGGGCTGAATCCCCCGGGTGAGGATGCGCCGGTCGTACTGCCGGGCCTTCATCATGACCGCGAAGTAGGCCAGCTGGGCCGCCCGGTCATCGATGTCCAGGCCGTACAGGTTGTGCTCCAAAATGCTCTGGGCGGCGTCCCGCTGGCTCCACCCCTGGCTCTCGTAGATCTGCATGAGGACTTCAAAGGCGTAGACCAGGATGTGCCCACTGCCCATGCACGGGTCGATGAGGTGGATGTCTTGGGGATTCAGCTCCCTGCGCCGGGCCCGGATGGCGGCCAGCTGGGCCTCCGCCTCTGATGATTGCTGGGCATCAAATATGTAATACTTCCATTTTAAGAGTAGCCACTCATTTAAATCTCCCGGAACTTCATCGTCATCACCCAGACTATTTGCCGCATTACGCTCCAGCCACAGCCGCCCCAGGGAGTTCTCCACCATATACCGTACGATCCAGTCCGGGGTGAACAACTGGGTGACGGCGGGGATCTCCTCTTTGGTGATCTTGCCGTTCTTGGCAAAGGCGGCGTTTTTTGGCTCGGTGTTGTAATACTGGTACAGCCAGCCGATGATCTCCACCTGACCGCCCTGTTCCACATTGAAGTCGTCCTCGTCGATGTCGTGGGCCAGGCGATAGACCACGCCCTCCTGATCCACCACGGAGAGGTTCAGCAGCAGCTCGGTGTAGTCGCTGGTGGGCTCGAACAGGGCCGGGAGGATCTCGCTCAGGGCGTTGCACTGCTTGACGAACAGCAGCCGGAACAGCTCGTCCAGCTGATTGTCCGTCTTCAGCCGCAGGATGGCCTCCTCCTCGGCGGGGGAGAAGTCCAGCCCGGCGTCAAAGGGGGTGGTCACCAGGTCCGGCTCCACCTTGCCGCTCTCGGAGGATAGGACCCGGATGTGGGAGGGCAGGTAGTCATTGACCTCCATAAAGCGAATGGCGATCAGCCGATTGAACCAAGTGTAAGCGACTTCCTCTAGGATGTACTTGTAGGCCGTGGGATAGTCGCTCTCCTTCTCCTTCTGGCGGATGATCTCCACCAGCCGGTCACGCTGGCGGATGGCATCGCCGGAGATGGAGTATGGCTCAGCTGTCCCGATGTCATAGAACTCCAGGGCTGCGGTGGACTGGGGAAGGGCGGCTTTGATGCCCTCCGTCGTGATGCCCATCAGCCCAGCCCGGTACTGGATGTCCGCAATGAGCTTGTTCCGCGCCCAGATGGCGAAATTTTTAATGGCTGTTTTGTTCATCGGCCTTTACCCCCGACATATCATAGCTTCGAAGCAAGATAGTAATAGTACATTACATTTTTCTTTGCATCATCTTTTTTCTCTGTTACCTCTGCCCGTGCTTTATTATAAAGATCGGCAATTTTCAAAAATCCCGTCGCGGCCTCATTTGATACGGCAGCTATCCCGGCTACGAGGATAAAATTATTTATGAAATTAAACACTCCAAATATGTCAGTTGATGTCGTAATTGCTGTTGTCAATCCTGCGACTGTGTATCCGGCCTTTTTCCGTAGTTCCTCATCTGCCAAAACCTGACTTCCTAAATTCTTCAATACGCTCGTTTGAGTCAACGCTTCATTGATTTCCTGCACTCGCGGTATCACCTGAGTATTATAGAGTTGCAAGCAGTCGTATTGAAAATTGTTGTCCCAAGGAAGAGATTGTATCTGACCTGAAAAATCATATATTGCTTTGCGAAAATTTGTAAGAGGGATTTGATTCTCTTGCTTTAGTGATAACAATTCATCTACAGACGCAGCTTCCAATGTCGGTAATGTCATAAGAATTTCTGACGCAATGCCTGCATGACGCAGTACCTTTTCATCTAATCTGCCGATATCAAGTAATCTTGTTTTGATTACAGAGTCTATCAATCTGCTGCTCACCTTGTCAAAAAGAGGATACGCTACGCCATTATACATGGCATTCATCAGGTTGGCAAAATATCCTCCACATAGTTCATTAACATTACAGCTATCAGATCCATAGTCATAGACGGATATGATGTTTCGCTCCAAGAGGTTTTTGATTTCCTGCGTCCCGGGATGAATTAGAAGCTGCTGCATACCAGTCTCTAATTGTTCACGGCATTGCTTTTCAACCTTCTTTATTTCCATCTGAGCAAATAGTTCTTGCTTCGAACGATGCTTTTTCTTTTTCAGAAGTGGTGCGTAGACTTTAAGCTGGGAATCAATATAGTTTAGTTGTTGAAGTAATTCCTCGTTTCCATCTGGCTTCAGTGACTGCAAGAAAGTTCTCAAGGCTGGGATCATTGCATCTAAATCTTGTGCGTTAAAAACATGATCTGGAAGGTATTTGTATAGGGCATATTCTGCCATCCCAATCAATTCAATTTCATCAGCATAAAGAATAGAACTCTTAATCAGTTTCAAATCTTCAGCCAAGTCAAGCGAGTTGGACACGGTTCCTATTGTAAATTTCATATTAGTAGTCAGTCATGGCACCTTCTTCTTTAGAACTCCACATTCACGATTGTGTCCCCATCCAACTGCGCCTCCAGCACCCGGCGCAGGTTGGAGATGTACTTGTCGATGTCCTCCTTGCTCTCCAGACGCCAGGAGGCTGTGCCGGTCATCATCTTGATGGAGACATTCTTCGTCCTGCGGATTTTCACCGGTGCGGGAGCCGGTTCCACCTCAGCGGCAGGGGTTCCGCTCTGCTTGGCATCCTCTGCCTTCCGGCGGGCCTCTTCATCGGCCTTCTGCTGCGCCAGCTGGTTATCCAGCGCATCCATCTCATTGAGCAGCCGGAGCTTGAGGGCATCCGCCTTGTCCGCGTAGCTCCGAAGGGAGGACACATTGTTGCAGTGCTCCGCCCCATCCCGGATCTCCTGGAACTGGGCAAAGTAGTGATCGCGTTTCTGGTCGTTGTATTCCTTGATGGACAGGACCTCCATCACGCGCTGCCGTGCCTGGTCAATAGAATCCAGGACAGGGGCAGACTCCTGCTGCAAGATCTTGACATAGCAGGACATGAACTTCTCCCGCAGTTCGGGGAGTTTGGGAATACTTGCATAGGGCTTTTCCTGACGGACGATGGCGCGCATCTGCGCCACGATATCCTCCAGCTCGGAATTTACGATATAGGTCTTACTGTCATCGTAAATTGCCAGCATATCCAGAGCGCGGCCAAAGATGGTCACTTGCTCACCGTTGAAGAACGCCTTGACCGGCTCATAGTCCTCCGCAAAGTCGTAGAAGTCATCCCGTTTCTTGGACACGGTCGCAAAGAAGTCCATGGCAGACTGGATCTGCACGACAGACAGCATCAGAGCTTTCCCCTCCGCAATGACCTTCTTCCCCGGATAGCGGTGCTCCTTATAGTAGACTTCCAGCCGCTCCAGTTCATAGATGGTGTTCTGCGCATACCGCTGGAAGTTCTTCATGATGGTATCCTCGTCCTCCGCCGAAGTGGCGGCCCCAA
>OGYF01002339.1_pt1 | contig 14412 bp, 10 predicted proteins | sample 1576451 | NCBI WGS metagenome assembly OGYF01 (sample SAMEA3541505, study PRJEB24748) | human gut metagenome | biome: human gut; feature: human-associated habitat; material: faeces | place: China | collected 2012 | reverse complement strand
TGGTGGAGCTGTTCCTGCGCCACCCGCCGCAGGGCTTTGCCGCCGCTTCCGAAGCGGATCTGCCCGTCTTCGGAACCGATTTCGATCTGCTGACCACGCTGGAACCCGCGATTCTGGCGAAGATCCGCAGGCTTCCCCTGTTCGGGCTGTGGTCGCGCCTGCTGCGTTTCCCGGCCCGTTTCGCCGGGACCACGGCCACCGAATACGCGCCGCTCCCGAAGGGCTTGGAGCCGGGCGCGCTTCTGGACGGCTTCCGCGAGCGCTGTGCCGCCGGGCAATCCCTGCTGATCGTCAAGGACGTGCCGGAAGTTTCCCCGCTGCTGGGTGCAGGTGACAACGAGGCCGCCATGCGGCTGGCCCGGATCGCGCCGGACAAGGGATTCATCGTCGTGGAAGGGCAGGCGCTGGCCTACGTTCCCATTGATTTTTCCAGTACAGACGAATACCTGTCGCGCCTCTCCAAGAGCCGCCGAAAGAACCTGCGCCGCAAGCTGAAGTCGCGCGAACGGCTGGACATCGAAGCCGTGCCGTTGGGGGACGCCCGGTTCGGCAGCCTTGATGTGCTGGAGGAGCTGTACGGCCTCTACCTCGGCGTCTACGCCCAGAGCGAAATCCATTTCGACCTGCTGACGCGGGATTTCTTCGCGGGGCTGCTGCAAAGCCGGGAGATCGGCGGCGTGGTATTCTGTTACCGCCATGACGGGGAACTCGTGGGCTACAACATCTGCCTTGAGCACGGCGGGATGCTCATCGACAAGTACATCGGGCTGCGTTACCCGCAGGCACGGGAGCTCGACCTCTATTTCGTGAGCTGGTTCGTGAACCTCGAGCACGCGCTGGAGCGCGGCCTGCGCTTCTACGTGGCTGGCTGGACCGATCCTGAAGTCAAAGCCGGCCTCGGGGCGCGGTTCACGTTCACCCGGCATCTGGTCTGGGTGCGCAACCCGATCCTGCGCCGCATCCTGTACATGTTCCGGCATTGGTTTGAGTCCGACGCAAAGGCCGTGGGCGCGAAGGCGGCTGATAAGGATACGGATCATGCATGACCCCCGCGAATCCTTCCGGCCATCCCCGCCGGTGATCCTCGATTTCGACGGCTCGGTCCTGCCTGTGGCGGAGGGCGAACGCCGCATCCCGCTGGGCTCGTGGCAGGAGGCCATACGCTTCGGCTGCACGCGCCGGGCGTTCAGTGCGCTGGAAGCCCATCTGGAAGGCGTGTTGCCTGTGGATTGCGGCTGTGCGTTCATGGGCAGCGGCGACTTCCACCACGTCACGCTGATCCCGCTGCACCGCCTGTGCCGCCGCCTGCCGCCCGCGTCCCTTGATGTGGTCGTTTTCGACAACCACCCGGACAACATGCGCTATCCCTTCGGCATCCATTGCGGTTCGTGGGTGTCGCACGCCGCCTTGCAGCCGAGCGTCCGGCGCGTCCATGTCATCGGCATCACTTCGGGGGACATCGGCCTTGCCCACGCGTGGGAGAACCGCTTGACGCCCTTCCTGCGGCGCAAGCTGACGTATTGGAGCGTCGGCACGGACGCGGCGTGGCTGCGCCTGATCGGGCGGGCGGAGTGCTGCAGAGCATTCGGATCGGCGGACGAACTGGTGCGCGGGCTGCTCCCGGCACTGGCGGATGCCGGGAACATCTATCTTTCCATCGACAAGGACGTATTCGCGGAAGACGTGGTGAAGACCAATTGGGATCAGGGCGTCTTCCGGCTCAGCCATACCGAGGCCGTGCTTGCCGCCTGCGCGGGCAGGGTGATCGGCGCGGATGTCTGCGGCGACGTGTCGGATTACGAATACGCGAGCCCCTTCAAGCGGTTCCTGAGCCGCCTCGACGGGCAGGAGCCCTGCGATCCGCAAGCTCTGCGCGGCTGGCAGGAAGGGCAGAGGGCTGTAAACGCCGCCTTGCTGGAGAGCCTTGGAAAGGTGTTGCGAGAGCCCGAAGCTTCTACCCGCGTTTCCCCAATCCTCCGCCGCTTCTTCTAGAAACCGATAAAAAGGGTGAGGCCGAGACAAGAGTTTCGTGCCGTCCCTTGGGTCGTATGCATAGACTGAAAAAGCCCCTTTCCAGCATTCCCGAACAGCCTTTCTCTACGAGAGAGAAATTTTCCGCCGTTGCATCGGGAAAACCTTTATGTTAGAGTGGTTATAGATTGAAGTTTATCTTGTTATTTCAGTTGATTGCATTTTGCAAATAGAGGTGATCCGTATGCTCTCTCTCTCTCTCTCTCTCTCTCTCTCTCTCAGCGCGTAATTAGCTTATTTTATAGTATAAAAGAAAAACGTTCCAGAGCCGTTTCATCCCGGCTCCGGAACGTTTTTTATTTTTTGAATTCGCTCGCCGGACCCGAGAAGGGAAACCGGCATGGCGGGTTTTCCAGAGTGGTAGGATAAAGACAGATTAAGGAAAGCAGTAGCGTGTCATTTTTCGTTGAATTTGCAGCAGTTGTGAAAGAGCATTTTCCGATATTTATGAGTAGTTTTTCTCCAAAATAAAGAGATTTTTCCCTCGTTGCACCAAAAAAACCTTTTGTTAGAGTGATTACAAATTTGATATAGTTGATTTATCTTCGCAAGTTACATTTAAAAATACGGGCGATCCACATGCTCTCTCTCTCTCTCTCTCTCTCTCTCTCTCTCTCTCTCTCTCTCTCGGCGTGTAATTAGCTTATTTTATAGTATAAAAGAAAAACGTTCCAGAGCCGTTTCATCTCGGTTCCGGAACGTTTTTTATTTTTTGAACCCACTCACCGAAGTCGGGAAAGGGAACTAAAAATGGTTTCTTTTTTCAGAGAGGGGGGAGCGGGGAGTTTTGTGCCCTTTGCCGGGGATACCCTCAAAAAGCAGGCGGAATCGCTTTGGCACATGGCGGAGGATTTGGATGACTCATTCGACGAGGTCATCCGTTGTCTCTTGTCCATTTCCGGGCGCATCGCGGTCACGGGTATGGGGAAGAGCGGGCATGTAGCCCGTAAAGTGGCTGCGACCCTCGCTTCCACTGGTTCGCCCGCCTATTTCATCCATCCCGCTGAGGCCAGCCACGGGGATTTGGGCATGGTGTCGCGGCATGACGCGGTCATCGCCTTTTCCAACTCAGGTGAAACGGCCGAACTGAGCGATATCATTTTGTTTGCGTCGCGGCATGGAGTCCCGATTACGGGGGTGACGAAGCAGGGCGATAGTTTTTTGGCCCGTCACGCCGATCATGTCCTTTTACTCCCCAATGAGCCGGAAGCGTGCCCTATCGGATGCGCTCCCACTACGTCGACGACGCTTCAAATGGCGCTCGGAGATGCCATTGCCCTTTCCCTGCTCAAGGCAAGGGGATTCGGCGCGGAGGATTTCCATCGGTTCCATCCGGGGGGAAGGCTTGGCAGGAAGCTCATGACCGTGCGCGAGATCATGCACGTTGGAGAAGCTCTCCCTTTAGCGTCCCTCGACAGTCCGATGACGGAAATCCTCTGCATCATGACAGGCAAAGGGTTCGGCTGTGTCGGCATTATGGAGAAAGGCATCCTTGTCGGCATCATTACCGATGGAGACCTGAGGCGGCATATGGACGGCGGTCTGTTGGGGCTGACCGCCGAACGGGTCATGAGCCGGAATCCGATCACGGTCGATGAACATTGCCTTGCCGCCAAGGCGCTGGGGATCATGCAGTCCAGCAAAATCACGAGTTTGTATGTCGTACGGAGCGGAGAGCCCGTCGGCATTTTGAATGTTCATGACTGCCTGCGGGCGGGGGTTAATTGATGTCTACGATGTTGCGTTGCCTGATGGTGGGATGCCTGACGGTCGTTTGCGGATGCGCTGTGCAGCAGGGCGGACGCGGGGAAAAGAGCGGGGTTGCGGCGCAGGAAACCAGGTATGCCGGATTCGCCAGCCAGCTTGGGGAACAGATGGAAGGAACCATTGCTTCCGTCGAGAAAACGCCTTTTGGAGGGCCCGCTGAGGTTTCAGTGGGGCGTCCGTATGTTTCCGGGCTCCGGATGCTGTGCCGCAGGGCCACATTGACGGATCCCCACAGGGAAATGACGGTTGCCGTTTGCCGCCGGCCTTCGGAAGAGTGGACGCTTGTGGAACCGATTTTTGAGCCGCTGCCGAGGTAATCCATGTCGTCGGGTTGGATTGTGCAGGGAAGGGTGATTATGGCCCTGATCCTCCGTGAAGTGCATACGCTCTATGGCTCGTCGCGGCTCGGGTATCTGTGGGCTGTGATCCAGACGATGTTCGGCATCGGGATATTCTGGGGGATACGGGAGATAGCCGGGGCGCGGGCTCCGCACGGCATGTCCGTTTTGATGTTCCTGCTTGCGGGGTTTGGCCTCTGGGCCACATTCAGCGAAACGCTTACCAAATGTATGAGTGCGGTCAGCGGCAACAAGGCGCTTTTAACCTTTCCGCAGGTAACGCCGCTTGATTTGATGCTCTCCCGGACCGTTGTCGTGTGGGGGACGCAGCTTTCTTCCGGATGCGTGATTACAGGCATTGCGGCCTTTTGTGGCACATCCCTTTATGTCTCCGACTGGACGGGGCTTTTCGCCGCATTCCTTCTGACGCCTTTGCTCGGGCTCGGCTGCGGGATGCTGTGCGCTTCATTGGCGGTCTTTTGGCCGACGTTGGAGAAAATCGTGCCCATGATACTGCGCATCTTGTTCTTTGCATCGGGCATTTTCTTTTCCGTTTCGATGTTTCCAAAGAACATTGCGGACATCCTGCTGCTCAACCCGGTCATGCAGCTCATTGAATTGCTGCGTCAGAGCTTATCGCGCGGATACGTGGCTCCCACTTACGATTACCTCTACATTGTGGCGTTCTGCGTGGTTTCGTTGTGCCTTGGCGGATTGTTGGAGCGTTATGCGCGCAAGAGGGCCGAGCAATGATTGCGTTGCATAACATTGCCAAGTCCTATCCCCTCCCCCGAGGGAAAAAGGTTGTGCTCGATGATGTGAACATAACCTTTCGTCCCGGTGAGAACATGGGGATTCTCGGCCTCAATGGGGCTGGGAAGTCGACGCTCATGCGGATCATCGGCGGCGCGGAACTCCCCGACAGCGGAAAGGTCGTCCGCAAAAGCCGGGTGTCGTGGCCCATCGGCTTTGCGGGAGGTTTCCACGGGAGCCTCACGGGTCGGGAGAATTTGCGCTTCACTTCCCGCATCTATGGTTCCGATATCCGGAAAGTAACTGAGTTCGTGGAAGATTTTTCGGAGCTGGGCCCATATATGGATATGCCGGTGCGCACGTACTCGTCAGGTATGAAATCCAAGCTGGCGTTCGGCCTCAGCATGGCCATCGGTTTCGATTTTTATCTCATCGACGAAGCCTATTCCGTGGGCGACGCGGCCTTTCAAGCCAAAGGCGAGCGCGTTTTTCAGGAACGCAAAGCCAGTTCAACACTCATCGTCGTTTCACATAGCGTTTCAACAATACGTAAAAACTGCGATAACGCTGCGGTTCTCTTTGGGGGCAAGCTGATGTGCTTTGCCAACCTGGAGGACGCGCTTACCCGCTATCAGGAAATTTGTGATGCTCAAAAGCGATAATCCGCCGCCTCTCACCCTGGCCGTACAGTCAGGCCGTCGATCTTTTTCCAGTGCGCGTGCCTGCTGGGGCAGGCTGCCGCGAAAAGGGAAGATTTTTGCGTGTGTTGTACTGCTGCCCACAGTAGCGGTGTTCCTTTATTACCTGCTGTGGGCTTCGCCCATGTACGTTTCCCAGACGCGTTTCGCTATTCGCAGCGCTGATTCGTCTGGAGGCGGGTTGGATATCGCCTCCGCACTGCTCCGCTCCTCGTCTTCGACGGGGGCGGACGCGCATATCGTAGTTGAGTACATTCAATCGCTAGATATCATTCATGATATTGATAAAGAACTCGGCGTTGATCTGCATTTTTCCGACAAGGGCCACGACGTCTTTTCACGCCTGACGAATAATCCGACTCAGGATGAGCAGCTCCGGTATTGGAAATGGGCGGTCATTCCCGCCCTCGATCAGGATACGGGCATCATCACCTTGGAAACGAAAGCCTACTCCCCTGAAATGGCGCAGAAGATCGCCGCCGCCGTACTGGCCCGCAGCGAAGCCCTTGTGAATACCATGAACCTCCGTGCCCGGGAGGACGCCGTTTCACTGGCGCAATCGGAAGTCCAGAGGGCGGAGGCGCGCGTCAGGAAGGCACAGGAAGCTATGCGTAACTTCCGGGATGCGCATACCCTCCTCGACCCCAAGGTGACGGCCGCTGGTCTGCAGGGGGTGGTGACGGAACTGGAAGGTGAAGCCGTCAAACTGCGTGCGCAGCTGGCGGAAGCCCAGTCGTTCATGCGTTCCAGCGCTCCGGCGACAAAAGCGCTGCAAACGCGGTTGAAAGCTGTGGAGAGCCAACTTGATCAGGAAAAGCAGCGATTGGCGGGCCTCCGCTCGCAGGAGGGCAATCTCAACGCTGTGGTAGGCGAGTATGAGGATCTCACCATCGAAGCCGAGTTCGCCCAGAAACAGCTTGTAACAGCCATGTCCGCGCTTGAGTCCGCAAGAGTCCACGAAGTGGCCAAATCCCGATATGTCGTCGCGTTCCAGCAGCCTACGTTGCCGGATGAGTCCCTCTATCCGCGTCCTTTCCTTTTCACGGCCTATGTCTTTGTCGGCGCCCTGCTTCTTCTCGGGCTGGGTTCGCTCATCACCGCTTCTATCCGAGAACACGCAGGGTTTTAACCGATGAACCATATGATGCACTGGAAAACATACCTGGCTTTTGCGACCGGAAGCCTTCTTTTGCTAAGCCTTCCGCCGTATGCGGCGGGGGCGCAGAATACCGTCCAGCAAACAGGCGGAAGTGCTTATGGACAGCCGCTCGGTCGATCTTCCAATCCCGTTCCGGCGAGTTCGGGAGGTATTCCCGGCGTTCCTTCTTCCATGCCCGCGCAGCAAGCTCCGGGGACATACCGCCTCCCTTCGCAGGGCTCCGTATGGGGCAGCCGCGAAAGTTCGCCGGTCCCTACCGTCCTCGATGCCCCGCCAGCCTGGGCGCAATCGCCTCTGCGCGGTCCGGCTTCGGCGACGCTGCCTCCCTTCGGCGCCAATTTGTTTCAGGGGAATTTTGCCTCCACCTATTCGGAAAGTGTGAACGCCGATTACGTCATCCTTCCGGGAGACCGCATTGTGGTCCGTATTTGGGGAGCCAAGACGTATGACGATGTCCTGATGGTCGATCAGCAGGGGAATGTCTTTTTACCGGAAGTAGGCCCGATCCGGGTGGCCGGGCTGAAGCAGGGGCAGCTTCTGGGAGCCGTCCGGTCAAGCCTTGCCTCCGTCTTCACCGACAACGTCAATATTTACGTCAATCTCCAGAGTTCCCAGCCTGTAGCCGTCTATGTAGCCGGTTTTGTGAACCATCCCGGAAGATACGCGGGCGGGCCGATGGATTCCGTCATGTCGTATCTGGACAGGGCGGGCGGCATCACGCCCGAGCGGGGAAGTTATCGGCACATCAAGGTGATGCGGGGAAAATCCCTTATCGGGACGGTCGATTTGTATGATTTCGCCCTGCGCGGGGAAATGCCTTCCATCCGGCTCAAGGATGGGGACGTGATTTTGGTGGATGAACGTGGGAGCAGTGTCGCCGCTCTCGGTTTGCTTCGCCAACAGGCCCGTTATGAATTCATGGGCACGGCGACCGGGGCGCACCTTCTCGATCTCGCTACGCCGTTGAACAGCGCTTCGCACGTCAGCATCAGCGGGATACGCAACCGTGCGCCGTTCAACGTATACATCCCCATTGCCGAATTTGCGCAGTTTCAGCTTGCGGACGGGGACACTGTCGATTTCGTGGCCGATAAGCGTGGGCGCACCATCATGGCCGCAGTTACAGGGGCCATTCAGGGAGCTTCCCGGTTCCCCATCCGCAAAGACACGACCCTCAAATCGTTGTTGCAATACGTGGAAATTGAGCCGGCCATTGCTGATACGTCCGCGATCTATATCCGCCGCCAAAGTGTAGCCGCACAGCAAAAGGCGATTATTGCCGATTCGCTGCGCAGGCTTGAACAGAGCGCGCTCACGTCAACGTCTTCGTCCGTGGATGAAGCCAACATCCGGGTTCGGGAAGCGGAGCTGATTCAGGATTTTGTGCGTCGTGCCGCAACGCTGGAGCCTGACGGCGTAGTCGTCGTTTCGCGCGGGGGCACAGTCAAGGATCTCCTGCTTGAGGACAACGACGTCATTGTTATCCCGCAGAAAACGGATGTCGTCCATGTATCGGGGGAAGTCTTGATACCCAAGGCCATCACCTATGAAAAGGGTATGTCCCTCCACGAATACCTCGAGAGCGCGGGCGGCCTTTCGGATCGTGCGGACAAGGACAATATCCTTGTCGCCAAGCAGAATGGTGAAGTGGGCAAAGTCCAAAATATGGGCATAGCGCCGGGCGACCGTATCTTGGTCATGCCCCGGTTTGATTCCAAGAATATGCAGCTGGCTAAGGATTTCACCCAGATTTTGTACCAGATTGCCGTGGCGACGAAGGTTGCTGTGGGATTATAGAAGGAGATTATATGAAACGTATTCTGACATATGGAACATACGATTTATTACATTATGGCCATATCAATTTGTTGAAAAGAGCAAAATCTCTTGGTGATTATCTCATAGTTGCTATTTCTACAGACGAATTCAATAAAAATATGAAGAATAAGGTATGTATTCAGACATACGAAGAGCGTAAAACTATACTAGAATCTCTACGTTTTGTTGATCTTGTCATCCCAGAAGAAAACTGGGAGCAAAAAATTGAAGATGTTAAGCTATATAAGATTGATACATTTTGTATGGGGAGCGACTGGGAAGGAAAATTCGATTTTCTGAAGAATTATTGCAATGTTGTATACCTACCACGGACAGAAGGTATTTCCACAACACAGAGAAAGGGACGCATTGTTCAGATGTTTGATTCTCCTAATATAGGATAATATATGTTTTTTCATGATGTTAAAGATTGCTACTATATTGCAACAGGGAGTTGTGGGTATCATTATCCCTCTAAGTTTTGGAGGCATTCCTTAATAGGAATGCCTCATTCTGAAACAGCATGGCTATGGGCTTTGTGGGGGGAACATTGTTTGTTGCGTGGAAAACATAAAAAATTGAAGTATGTTTCTAAAAAGCATACGGCCTTACTTTATTATTATGCATATTCTCTCTATCTTCAGGGGCTTTTTTGTGAAGCATCGGCTATTATATGTCACTTTCTGAAACTAGCCCCAGAACATAAGGAAGCCATATATCTATACTCAGACTGTTTATACAGCATGGAGAAAAGAGGAGAAGCCGTTTTAGCTCTTTGCGTTCCTCAAGTCTTGAAAAGGCGTAAGACATGGATCAAACTCGCTAATCTTGTAGAAGACCATGCTGATTTTTTTCGGCTTCAAAAGCTCTATGCAGAATGTGTAAGTCATTCACTTGTTTCTTCGGATGATGTGGTAGTTCTAGAGAATATGGCGATGGGGGCACAACGCGCCGGGGAGTATAAGACAGCGGAGCAAATCTGGCATCATATTGTTGGAATACAGAAAAAAGGAACGCTTCAAACCAAAGTACAGCTGAATCAGCTCTTTGCGCAAGAGGCTCTTGCTGCATTTGTTTCAGCTACGAAGAAGGTGGGGTTAGAGGTTTTTCTGATAAGCGGCACATTACTAGGCTTTGTACGCAGTGGTAATTTTCTACCTCATGATACTGACCTTGATATAGGCATTTTTGATGGTTTTGAGCCTGACCATTTGAAAAAAGGCATCTATGCTGCAGGTTGTTTTTCCATCATGCCCCAGCGTTCACCTCATTGTCTCCGTGTGCGCCATGTTAACGGAACTCCTATCGATATTTTTACGCATTACCGAGACAAAAATGATTTTTGGCACGGTGGAGTAAAAGTAAGCTGGCATAATAGTCCCTTTACGCTTAAGGAAATACAATTCAAAGGCATTCCAGTCCTTATTCCTGATAATCCGGAAACATATTTGGAAGAGAACTATGGGAAAGATTGGAAACTGCCTAAAGAGAAATTTGATTCTGCTGTGGATTGTCCGAATTTAAAGATCGAAAACGAATATGAGTTACGCATACATCATATGAAAAATGGAAGAATTTTATCTGCAATGGAGGATAAAGATGATTAATCTTTTTTCGTTAATAAGAGGTTTTTATTACGACTGCAGGAAAAAAAATAGTCTTGCACTTTCTTATTATAAAAAAAGCAAATCTACTTTTCCTTTTGTAATGTATCGTATTGGTACACTTTTTGTCCAGCAGAAGCAATGGAAGCAAGCAGAGAAATTCCTTGAACAAGCTCTGAATGGTTTGAATAAGAAATCCTTTTGTGCATATCGCCTTGGTGTGGCACTTGAACGACAGGGAAGGAAGCAGGAGGCGGCCAGTTTTTTTTACCAGGCACTGAAGCTTCGTCCAGGATGGTTGCCTTGGGTAGAGCATTATCTTACCTGCCGATTGGCTGTGGGAGAAGATTCTATTAATGAAGATGATATGTTACTTCTTGGGGCTAAGGAAGCGGATGCGTGGCATGGCATAGCAGCCTTACGAATCAAAAACGGTAAGCCTTATCAAGCTATTCCCGCCATGGAGCGTGCATTACAACTCTCCCCCAAAAAAGGTATCTGGTGGTATGAGTTAGCAACTTGTTTGGAAAAGCTGGGACGAACGGAAGCAGCCGAAAAGGCATATTTGAAAGCTAAAGATGGTGGTATAAAAAATGAAAAACTATTTTACCATCTTGGAATGATACAAGAAAATTTAGGAAAAATTAAAGAGGCTACAGCTAACTATGAAGTCGCATGTAAACTTGGCAAGAAAGACCATAAATACGGTGCTGGCCTTTTGCATAAAGCTGATGGAAATTGGCCGAAAACGGTAGAAGCCTTTTCTCGCTATGTTCATAAGTTTCCCGGAGTAGATGCACTGGCCTACTATAATTTAGGAATGGCACTAGATTTTTGCTGTGAATGGGAGAAAGCCTGCGAGCAGATGGAGCTGGCAATAGCGCTTGATGGAAAAAAGAAACCAGATTGGTATGGTCGTCTTGGTGTGCTGTATGAGCGCTGTGGGCAAAGGAAAAATGCTTGTGAAGCATACCGTCAGGCTATTAATGCTGGCGGTAGTAGGGAGTTTTATTTCAGGCTGGGTTCCTGCTTGGAAAAGATGGGGGAATACCAAGAGGCATGTAAAGCCTATATTCAAAGCCAAGACTACGCGGCAATTCCTTTTTCCAGTATTAAAAATTTGAAGAAAAAGCTCGCGAGAGCGGACTTTAATCCATACCTTGCATGGAAATTGGGCGTTACTTTGGCAGAAGTAGGATGCTATCAGGATGCCTGTGTCGCTTTTGCACAGACGCGCCGTATTCTTCCTGTCAGCCCTTACGGACTTAGTGATAAAAAAATAAAAGAGAACCCTTCGTTTTGTAGAAATACCATTTATCTTAATTTTTGTAAAACACTTCCCATAGATGAGCACTGTATTCTTTATGAAAGTTTCTTGTCTAATACTATGTCATGCAGTCCTTATGCTATATTTAAATACATATATAATAGCAGCGAGTATGCAGATTTTCTTCATGTGTGGGTTGTTAATGATATATCTTGTGTGCCTCCTCAGTTTCGAGAAGCAGAAAATATAGTTTTTATATCTAGAGAATCTGATTCTTATCTACGCTACATTGCAACAGCAAAATATTTGATTAATAATGTGACATTTCCTTCTTATTTTATACGTCGAGAGGGACAAATATACTGTAATACTTGGCATGGAACACCACTTAAAAGTCTTGGAGACGCCAATAATTTTGGTCAATTTGCTTATGGAAATGTCAGTAGAAATTTTTTACAAGCAAGCTGGCTTATTCAACCTAATAGATATACTGAAGATATTATGCTTGATCGGTATCATGTTCGCTCCATTATTTCCGGACAGAGCGTTATTTCAGGATACCCTCGGCAAGATCTCATGCTGAATATATCTGCTGAAGATCAAGAAAAATTGAAGCAACAATTAGTAGGTGATGATAATCGCCCAATTTTGTTATATGCACCCACTTGGCGGGATTATCAAACGCTCGAAGTGCAGGAGCAAAGAACGCGTGATACATTGGCTGTCCTTTCGGAATCTGGTTACCATGTTATTTTCAAGGGGCACCAATTCCTCGAAAAGAAATTTCGAAAATTAGGATTTCCTATACCCCCTGTTTGGTTAGACACTAATGAGCTATTGTCTGTTGTCGATATTGTCATTACAGACTATTCCTCAATTGGTATTGACTTTCTGGCCACCGGTAGACCTACCATTTATTATGTGGATGATGTTGAAGAATATATGAATGGTCGTGGTCTTTGTGTACCTGTTGAGGAATTTCCTGGCATAGTCTGTCGTTCACTTGGAGAGCTCAAGAGGACATTGGATAATCCACTACCTGTACTCGAACTTGAGGATTGGCAGAAAGAGCTTTTTGTATATGATGACGGCCATGCAACAGAACGTGCTATAGATTTTATATTTCATAAAAAACCAAAACCTGTTGAGAGTACTCGACCCGCAGTATTATTTTATGGTGGTACATTATTACATAATGGTATTGGGACAGCATTTATTAGTTTGATAGAGAGTATTGCAGATGCAATAGATGTTTATATAACAATTGATACATCTAACTTACTTGATGATACAAGATTATCATTAATTAAGCATTTATTGTCTAAGGTTCATATTCTCCCGCGTTGCGGAGATATGCTGGTAACACTAGAAGAGGATTGGTATATTCAAAAATGGAATAAATATAATACATTCTGTAATGATAACTTTAAAGATGTCGTAATGAATTCATACAAGAGAGAGTGTTACCGACTTTTTGGCAAGTCTCACTTTAAAGCTGCTGTAAACTATGAAGGTTATAATGCTTTCTATACAAGTATTTTGGCAGCAAGTGGAGAGCATGTAGATCGAAAGATTATTTATCTTCATGCTAATATGGCTGCTGAGCTTTCAGCAAGACATAGTTATTTAATTAAAATATTTGGTTTATATAATTTTTATGACAGTGTTGTCTCTGTTTCTAAGGCAACAAGTGAAATAAATAGAGATTCATTAGCCATTACATGGGGTATTGAATCGATAAAATTTTCTTATGTTGACAATTTACTAAATATACAAAGTGTAATTAATAAATCAATACAGAATCTTTCTGAACAGGAAATGCTATTTTTCAATCGAAAGCCTATTTTTATTACACTTGGGCGTTTATCTGTAGAAAAAGATCATGCAAAACTGATCAAGGCATTTGCTGAAGTTGTAAATCAATATCCAGAATCTAAACTTCTAATTCTTGGAGATGGATATTTACGTCTTGAACTTATGGCTCTTATTAATGAATTCAGATTAAATGATAATATATTTCTTATGGGACATATCAATAATCCTTATCCATGGCTTGCCAAAGCTGATTGCTTTGTACTGTCTTCTAATCATGAAGGCCAACCTATGGTTTTACTGGAGGCTATGGCGTTGAATCGCCCGATAATAGCAACAGATATTCCAGCAACACGTGGAATGTTAATGAATTCCTCTGCAAAATTAGTTGAAAACAGTATAAAAGGTCTCGCTACAGGGTTACTGGAAGCTTGTCGGGAAATGCCTAAACCTGTAGAAATAGACTTTAATAAATATAATAAACATTGTGTTGAGCAATTTTATCATATATCTAAAATACCATATTAGTATTATTAATATGTAGATTAATATTTTAAAAATAAGATGGTACTATGCAAGATACACTGTATGTTAAGATAGATAAAGAAAATATATTACAAGAAATTATTGTTGATTTACCAAAATATGAAGTTCATATTGATAAATCACAGATCGGAAACTCAAACGAAGAAAGACTAAAATATAATATTCTTGCTGTGGCAAGAAAAAATAGTTTTGTCAAAAAATTTGTAATTGAATTAGCAAATAATGGTTTCTTTTTAGTCGATCACAATATAAATACAGGAATATCCATATTTAGATCGTTAAAAAAGCATGAAGAATTCATTCACTCATTCCGTGATGAAAATGTTTTACTCTGGAACAAAACTTATTATACCCTTGAAAAACCCATTTCCTTAGGAACTATAAAATCTAATAGATTATTAGTTATATTTTCTTCTATTGCAGATTTTCCCCTAAATGCTTCTATATCTAGACGTTCATTTTATAAAAATTGGATTAAAGTTCAAAGCTATATTCCAAAAAATACTTACATACTACGTATTGCTGATATAGGTGGTGTATTGGGAAGTTTTTATCTGAATAGTAATTTTGATAGTAAATTTGAAAGCAGAATACAGTTACTTATCGAAAATATATCTAA
>OGYF01002335.1_pt1 | contig 14423 bp, 7 predicted proteins | sample 1576451 | NCBI WGS metagenome assembly OGYF01 (sample SAMEA3541505, study PRJEB24748) | human gut metagenome | biome: human gut; feature: human-associated habitat; material: faeces | place: China | collected 2012 | reverse complement strand
TACAGACCGTTACCGAACGTTTTATCTTCTATTGTATGCAGGTCCCCATTATACAACAAGGGTTTATCGCATCCATGATAAAAAGCTTCAAATCCGTTTAAATCTACCTCTCCTTTATATTGCTGTTTCCCTAAACGCGGATGCAGGATGATGTGGGATAGGGGAAGTGTGTTCAGTAACGGTAGGAGTGCAAGGCATTCATTGGCGTTTTCCCAGCCTAATCTGAGCTTGACTGAGAAACGGATTTGAGGATATTTTTCTGTGGCGGCGGTCAGTAGTTCTTTTATTTCTTCGGGATACGGCAACATTCCTGCTCCGTTATGCCGTTTGGCCAGCATGGGGAAAGGACACCCCAGATTGATGTCTGCTTTCTGGTAATTATGCTCGATAAAAAGGGATACAATCTGTTCCAACGTGCTTGGTTGGGGGGCAATCAGTTGGGGGATCAGGTGTATATTCCGATTGTTTTCCGGGTTTATATCGCGTATGTCTTTTCGGCGGATTTCACCGTGTTCCACACGTACAAAAGGAGAATAATAGGTGTCGATACCGCCGAAGATACAAGCATGTGCTTGTCGGTAAGCAGCATCTGTATATCCTTGAAGAGGAGCGAAATGGATAGGCAATAAATTCTTGTTCATAACCGCAAAGATACGTTTTTATTCTTTATCTTTTATAGGAATAACCATATTCCAAGAGTGTGACGCATTCTCGAATCCGCCGGGACCATCCATAGTGGCAAAGAAAATGTAAGTAGGTTTGCCGTTTTCAAAGAAAATAAAGGGGCGTTCCAGTTGCCCTTGCATCTCCACTTTTCCGTCTTCCCATTCTATGGTACGGGAATAGGCTTTGGGAGCCTTGTCTACTGTCCACTGGATACCGTTTTCAGAGTGTGCCATAACACCACCGCCCCGTTCTCCTGTAAATTTGGCTACATGGTCTTTGAATAGGATGTGATAGCCTTCGGTGTCTTTCCATAGGAAAGGGTCTTCGGCTTCACCTTGTCCGTCTACTTCAAAGATAGGCTGATTGTTGTTCAATACATGGTAAGGACCTTCTATTGCAGGAGCATAGGCTATTCCGAGACTCATTGCCGAATGTTCGTAATTGTTAGTGTAATGGCGCCCTTTGAAGATCATGAGAACTGAACCGTCTTCCTGTATGATTGGAGAAGGATTTGAGGTAAGGAAACTATAGAATGTACCCGGTTGGGTTTTGAGTATCGGTTCGTCCAGACGTTTCCAGGGACCATATGGAGAATCGGCTACAGCCAGTCCGATGCGCTTATTGGCGCGGGCAACGGTGCACCAGGGACTGTCTAAGGTGAGCTGCGCGTATGTCGGTTCGGCAAACGGGTGTGTAGATCCCATATAAATGAGATAATATTTACCGTTTTGTTTCAATATGCGCGGATTGTGTGTAGAACGCCCGTCCCAATACTGTGCACCGCGTGCGGGAAGTGCAATATCACTGAAACGATAAGGTCCTTGCGGTATATCGGACACAGCATGTACAATTTCAGACGCGACCATCCATCCCGGATGAAATGGTAATTTCTTGGGAAACCGGGATACGAACATGTGATATTTACCGTCATCTCCCTTTACTATTGAGCTGCCCCATACCCAATAACCTTCGGATGCAAAGGCAGGGGTACGTGGGGCTTTATCCAGGCGGTGAAACAAACGGTTTTCCGACTGCTGCTTTAACTCAACCAGGTTTTCTATTTTTTGCGCAGATGCTGTCAGAAGAATGAAAATATTAAAGAAAAGTATCAGCTTATATCTTTGCATGAATGTGATAATGTTATAGCGTTAATTGGATGTGAACAAAGATACAGGTTTTTCGTATACCGGGTATATTGTTTATAAGAAAAAGAGAGAAGAATCTCACGATCCTTCCCTCTTTACATGTTAAATTGATTAAGGTCTGTTTATCAGATTATTGATAATAAAAATAAGGTTAGAAGTTTTGTGGTATATTAATATCCTGCATTATTGGTCCAGCCGGCAAGGTCTACCTGTTGATAAGGTACCGGGAAATAGTAATGGTGATTTGTGTTGAAAGTGGAAGCATCCCATTCTTCAGCACGTACCTCTTTTACTTTTTCCAAACGTACCAGTTCGAACCAGCGTTTCATTTCTGCAAAGAATTCCCAACCTCGTTCGTTGGATACGGCTGCTAAGAATGCGGTAGGTTCGGTTGTTGTGGTCAGTTCTATTTGCCTGTCTTGATAACCGGCGCGTTTCTGTACCTCCTGGATAGCATTCAGGGCATCTTGGTTCACAGAGTTTGTAGCACGGGTAGAAGCTTCGGCGTACATTAAAAGAACTTCTGCATAGCGGTAAATACAAGTTATACCGTTTGATTGTGCACTTTTACCGGGGGCTCCTTCGTCATAATCATAGTACTTGGAGATGGCGGGAAGTTTGTCTGCACTTTCGGTATATGGGATAATCTCTCCGCTTTTTATTTTCCATTCTGTCATATAGTTCCATTCTTTGCGGTCATCATTGGGATACGCCTTGAAGAAATCTTCATTGCCGTAATAGTCTGCCCATCCTGCATTAGGAGAATAATCGCTCGGATAGTAAGATTTACCGTAGTTACTTGCTATCTTATGTTTGGCACTATGCTGCAGGGCAAACATTACTTCGTTGGTTTCTGTTTTCTTGTCTTCTTTCCATAAATCGGAATATTCGGCTGTCAGTACAAGACCGGCTTGGGCCTTATTGTCCATGATTTCTTTGGCTTGGGCTGCTGCCAGACCGTAATATTCGGTTCCTTTGTTTAACGGCCATCCTGCCATTGTCATATAAGCATCTGCCAAGCATGCTTTTGCGGCCCATTTTGAGGGAGTGCTGTTGCCGCTACGTCCTTTGTTGGGCAACCATTCGGTAGCTGTAGTCAGACTGGGAATAATCGCTTTATCGTATATTTCGGCAACTGATGTTCTTGGCATGGTGATGGTTGCCTCATCGTTTTCCAGTAATAAAGGCACATCGCCATACAGACGGGTCAGATAGAAATAGGAAAGACCGCGCATGAAATAGGCTTCGCCCAATACTTCTTTAAATGCTTTGGCTTCTTTTTCGTTGGTGGGGATAGTAGTTCCCTTGATAATTTTGTTGGAACTGCTGATGACCTTATAGAACAGGGTCCAAGTAGTTGAGAAGTCAGCATCATTAGCTGTAAGATTCGGAGTCAGTCTGCTATAATAAGCCAGTTCGTTATTGGCCTTGGCTGCACGGTAGGTAATATCATCCGCACATACATTGATGCGTTGCAGACGGCTGTTGAATCCGTAATTTCCTTGCCATAAATCGCTGTAAAGGGCGTCTGCCGCTTTTTCAAGGCTTGCTTGGTCTACCGTATTCCAGTATTCTTCTTCTGTGATAAAGGATTCGGGTTCTTGTGTGAGGTCTACGCAAGAGGTCGTCAGTAATAAACTTCCGGCAACTGCTGTTAAATATATTAATTTCTTCATGTTGTTCTTATTTAAGTAGGTTATTCATTAGAATGAGAAATTCAGACCGATTAAATAATTGCGGCTGTTAGGATAGGCTCCCCAATCAACACCTTGTACCAAAGGACTACCCATAGTAGCTTCCGGGTCCAGACCGGAGTATTTGGTGATGTGGAACGGATTCTGTACGGAGGCATATACACGCAGGTTGTTGATACCCAATGAACGGCAGGTTGCTTCAGGAAGAGTATAACCTAATGTGATACTTTTCATCTTGATGAAACTTCCGTTTTCAACGAAACGCGTGCTGAAGAAGTCTTTATTTTCAGTTCCGCCTTTCACGAATCCCGGTATATCTGTATTGGTGTTGGTCGGTGTCCAACGGTTCAGCAACTCGCGCATAGGGGTTACGCCTGCCATTTGTTGGCTCTTAATCAGGTTATATCCCATTTGGTGAGTGGCATTGTAGATGTCAAATCCATGGAAACCTACTACGAAGAACGAGAAGTCAAAGTTTTTGTAATTGAATGTATTGTTCCAGCCCCAGTTGAATGTCGGTTGTCCGCATCCGATAATGCCTTGGTCTGCATCATTGTATACGCCGTCTTTGTTGACATCTACATATTTGGAGTTACCCGGTTTTACTTTGTACACTTCTCCGTTGGTTTTGCCGTTTGTTTGACCATTGGCATCTACGAATGGAGCATTTACATCATCCTCCTGCCATACTCCTGCGAATGTGTATCCCCAGAATGAACCTAACTTCTCTCCTTCAATCATTTGGAATATCTGGTTTTGGAAGTTTCCGGCCTGTTGTTGGCGGTGGTTGGCTGTCGGAATCTTGTTGAACGTACCTTTGTTGTGAGATAACGTCAGGTCTGTGTGCCAGCTGAATTCTTTATCACTGAAAGGATCTGCACTGATTGTAAACTCAACACCTGTGTTCTTGATTTCACCTGCGTTATCAAGGATGGCAGTATATCCCATGTGTGAGGGCCGTGCCACTTCCAGCAAAATATCTTTTGACAATTTGCTATACCAGTCTGCTGTTAAGCGTACGCGACCGTTCAGAATACCGAAATCAACTCCGACATTGAACTGGTCGTTGCGTTCCCATTTTAGGAAAGGAGCAGCCGGTCGGTCTATCTTATAGGCGGTAGAAGAACTCCCGTTTGGAGTAGTAACGGTAACAGGCGTCATTTTGGAATAGATACGGTAAGCCTCTACAGCTTGGTTTCCTACGGAGCCGTATCCCAAACGGAGTTTCAGTTGGTCGATGAAACTATTCTCCTTCAAGAAATTTTCTTGCTTCAAATCCCATGCCAATGCAGCAGAAGGGAAGTAACTCCATTTATCTTTCAGACGTGAGGAACCATCGGCACGGATAGAGGCGGTAAGCATGTAACGGTTCATGAATACATAGTTGACACGTAACATTCCTGACATAAGGGTATTGATGCTGCGGTCGGATGCAATGGCTGCGAGGTTTGAATCGGACCATGCCAGATTATTGACACCGATCATGTCGATATAGTCTAAGTTATATCCTGTACCGGTATGGTTGTAGTTGTTGTCATAAGACTGCTCGAATACGGCAGTTGCATTGATACGGTGATTTTCATTGAATTCCTTTACATAACTCAAAGTGTTGGTATTCAGCCATGAAGTGTTCCAATAGCTACGTGCCTGTCCTTGAGTCAGACTGTTTTTGTAGGAATAATAACTGTCTTCGTTTTCTACCGAAGTATTCAGTCTGTTATCAAAAAGCACGCCTAGTTGAGAGCGGAAACTCAAACCGTCCAGAATATCGAACTGGACATAGCCCTGTATGCGGTTATTGATTGTTTTGTTAGAGTTGCTGGATTCCCAGATGTATCCCATAGGATTGTATGCCTTGCCACCATCGAAGAAGCTATTGTTATATTCTCCTTCTTCGTTTTTGGGTTCGATGGTACTTGGAAAGTACATGCTTTGCTGTATCAAGCCATCGTATTCGGTAATACGGGGTTTGCTTGTTTCACGATAGTGACCGTATATATTCAAACCTGCTTTCAGCCATTTCTTGATTTTGGTATCTACCTTTAAACGCCAGCTGTAGATTTGGCTTCCTGATTCTTTAATGATACCTTGGTCGTCCTGATAACGGAGAGAGGCTAAGAACGTTGTTTTTTCACCACCACCGGCAATGGAAAGTTCATAGTTCTGAGTAACTGCCGGGCTGCGGAAAATTTCTCTTGAATAGTCAAATCCTGCCTTGCCGGATTTGAATGCTTCGAGTTGTTCCGGGCTGTAAAAATGATTATCACCATAGCCAAAGTATTCTTTACCGTAATCGTTTACCAAGTTGGCATATTCGTACGGAGAGAGGTTATCGGGGTATTTGGCAACAGTTTTAATATTGGCAAATGCGTTGAAAGAGACTGTTAGCTTATCCTTTTCAGGATTTTTGGTCGTTACCAGGATAACACCATTGGCACCGCGTGAACCGTATACGGCTGTTGCTGAAGCGTCTTTTAATACCTCAATGGAGGCGATATCCGCAGGGTTCAATGACTGGAGAGAACCACCGATGAATCCGTCAATTACAACAAGCGGTCCTGTTTCTGCCGTAATAGAGTTGATACCACGGACGCGGATGGTGTTGTCGCCGCTGGGGTCACCGGAACCTGAGAGTACGGATACACCGGCCATACGCCCTTGCAAGGCATCGGATACATTACCTGTCGGGGTACTTTTTAATGCATCGGCTGTCTTTACGGAAGCCACCGCACCGGTCAAGTCACTTTTACGTTGAACGCCATAGCCCACTACCACCACTTCTTGCAATAATTGACTGTCTTCACTTAGCGTTACGTTAATATGCGTTTTGCCGGCTACTGCTATTTTTTGGGTCTGATAACCGATATACGAGAATACAAGAGTCGCATTGGACGGTACGTTGGGAAGTGTGTAATTTCCGTCAATGTCTGTAATACATCCGTTGCTGGTTCCTTCCACTTGTATGGAAGCACCAATCACAGGACCTAAATTGTCACTTACTGTACCTGTTACTGTAATGTTTTGTGCATTAGCTTGTGTGGCGAATAGCACAAAGAGCAACATAATACCTAATGTTTTGAATAGATTAGATTTCTGTTTCATAAATATTAATTTAATTGGTTATTTAAAAAAAGGCTTTTATCAGTCTTGTTCAAAATCGGAAAATCTCTTCGCAAAAGTATAGGCTAATAAAGGTAGAGATATTCACTAATTGTCCGCAAATAATCTGATATTGTACATTATCTGCGGACAATCGGTGCTCTGCTTAGTCCTTATTTACTTGGTTTTTGCAGCTTTTACTTTTTCCAGCAGAATAGCCAGCTCTTTTACTTTATCTGGGTGAGTTCCAGCCAAATTTTCTTTTTCGGAAGGGTCTACAGATAAGTCATAAAGTTGTGGTTGGGGATTGTTTCCCGTTTCCATTTTAGTCCAATGTTCCAAAGCCGGTTTGTCACTCGGTTCGATGTATTTCCAGTTATTCTGAATGATGGATAGAGTATTATTCAGGTTCTGTTGTACCACATAGTCGCACCCGATGGTGTCCGTGCCAAGGAAGTTGTTGAGTTGGTCGCGGCTGTCAGGGGCAACACCTGTAGGAAGTTCATGATTCAGCAGGGCTGCAAATGAAGCATATACATCAATCATGGAAAATGGAGCCTGTTGTTTGCCCGGTTTGATACCATTCGGCCAGCGTACGATAAATGGAATACGGGTTCCGGCATCGAATGCGCTATACTTGCCGCCCCGGTAATGTTTCATGGGGGTGTGGCCGTTCAGCAATTCAAAGGCCTGGTCTTGATAACCATCATCAATAACGGGACCGTTGTCGCTGCATAATACGAAGATTGTATTATCAGCAATATCCAGACTATCGAGGGTGTGCATGATCTCGCCGACTGTCCAGTCCAGTTGTAAAATAACGTCACCACGCGGTCCTAAACCACTTTTCCCTGCAAAACGCGGATGAGGGACTCGGGGAACGTGTACATCTTGTGTACCCATATACAGGAAGAAAGGTTCGTTTTTATGTGCAACGATAAAATCTTTGGCTTTTCCGGTAATGATATCTGCAATATCTTCATCCACCCAAAGAGCAGATTTGCCACCGGTCATCCAACCGATACGGGGGATACCGTTGATAATGGTATTATTATGCCCCTGGCTGGGTTTCATCTTTACCAATTCAGGATTTTCAAGCCCTGTAGGCCAGTCGCCCACTTTGTGCTGGTAGCTGACAGTAATGGGATCTTGGGGATCAAGCCCTACAACATGGGCATTTTCTACGAACACACAAGGAACCCTGTCTACTGTGGCAGGAATGATAAATTCATAGTTGAAGCCTATGTCTTGAGTATTCGGCCTGATTTCGTGATTGAAGTCCGTGCCACCTTTAGGACCTAATCCCAAATGCCATTTGCCGACGGCTCCGGTGTAATAGCCTTCCTCCTTGAACATATCGGCCATTGTGACACAAGCTGTATCAATAATCAGTTCGGAATTACCCGGTGCAATGCCTGTGTTCTCTTGCCGCCAGGGATACATACCTGTAAGCAGTCCGAAGCGGGAAGGGGTACTTGTGGAAGAGGTGGCATATGCATTGGTGAATTGCATACCCTGACCGGCAAGGCGGTCTATATTCGGGGTACTTATTTTAGTGGCACCGTAGCAGCTGAGGTCGCCGATGCCCAAGTCGTCAGCGATCAGGTAGATAACATTAGGCTTTTGCGGTTGGTCACTCTTGGCTTCTTGTTTAGACGGATTGCCACATCCTATCAAAAGGACCGTACTTGGAAGATACGGTAGAAGATTAGATAAATATTTCATAGCCTTTGGACTTTAAAGTTTTATTCCAAGTCCAAAGATATGCGCTATCTTCCGGTCTGTGTGTATAAAAGAGTACACACGGAATCATAAAAAGTACAAAAGTGCAGAATTCTTATTTTTCATTTACTGTTTCTTCCTCGTCTTTATCAGCTTCCTCTCCTTTGCGATAAGCCAGTGGGCTGACATGATAGATGTCCTTAAAGCACTTGCTGAAGTAGCGTGAGGAACTGAATCCTATCTTATCGGAAATTTCCGTAATGTTCAGTTCCGGATTATTGCGCAACATCAAAGCACCTTTCTTCAAACGGATAGTCAGTATAAATTCGTTTGGGGTTTGTCCTGTAATGGCCTTCAGTTTGGTGAACAGGTTGGTGCGCGCCATTGCCATTTCTCTGGCAAAGACATTGACATTGAATTCTGTGTCGTCCAGATGTTGTTCGATGATAGACATGGCACGGTCCAGAATGTCTTTGTCAATCGGATTGGTAGCAAGCATATGTGCAGCCGTTTGCGGTTGCTTGCTGAATTTTTCCTGTAAGAGGATGCGTGAATTCACCAGGTTGTTGCAGCGGGATATCAGTAAGTTTGTATTGAACGGTTTGGTTATGTAATCGTCCGCACCGATCCGCAATCCTTCGATATTCAATTCAATGGCAGTGCGTGCAGTCAATAACACTACGGGGATATGGCAGGTGTTGAAATCCGTTTTTATGAGTTTGCATAGTTCTGTACCCGACATTTTGGGCATGACCACATCGCTTACCACAATGCAGGGCATTTCACTGCGTACCAGTTCCCAGCCTTCTTCTCCGTTGGCTGCCATCAATATCTGATAGAATGGCTTGAAGATGTTGGCAAGCATTTCGCGGATGGACTCATTATCCTCTACAATCAATAGTTTGGCATCCGGAATACGTTTGATGGGAGCATTTTCTTCCAGTTCGGTTTTCAGGAAAGCATCTGCTTCGGATTTGGAAATTTCAATCTGATGTACGCAATCCGGATTCCGGTTGATTTGTTCTTCTGTAAAGAATTCGTTACCCAAGCGTAGTGTAACGATAAAGCTTGTACCTTTGCCAAGTTCGCTTTCTACACGGATGGAACCATGATGTAATTCTATAATACCTTTGGTCAAAGCCAGTCCTATACCGGTGCCGCTCTTGCCGGCATCAGTAGAACCGGTCGGTTCTATCTGATAAAAGCGGTCGAATATCTTATCTATCTCCTTTGCATCGATACCGCTTCCCGTATCTTTTACACAAATTATAACGTTATTCCGTTCTTCCTTTACACTGAGCGTAATGGTATCTTCTTTTTCCGTATGCTTGATAGCATTGGATAAGAGGTTATTGATAACTTTCTGCATTTGCTTCTGGTCGTACCATACTTCAATATCATCCGACTGCTTGTTGAACTTGAAATTGATTTGCTTGCTGCTGGCGTATTCAAGGAACAGCAGATAGTTTTCATACAGAAAATTCACGATGTTGTGCGGACTGACTTTAATCTTCATATGGCCCTGTTCCTGCTTGCGGAAGTCGAGTAATTCGGTTATTAGCTCGCGTAGCTGGATACTGTTTTTGTAAATGCCCAATATCTTGTTGTAGATGGCAGGTGTGAAGTTCTGTAATTGCAGCAAGGTTTCTACCTGAGCCACAATAAGAGTCAGAGGAGTGCGGAACTCATGCGAGATGTTGGTGAAGAAGCGCAATTTGGATTGGTTCAGCGCTTCTACATCCTGAATATGTTTCTGTTCGTATTTCAAAGATTCGCGTAGTTTGATTTTTGATTTGTAGGCGCGTATCAGATACCACAGAACCGCTCCCGTTATGATGATATATATGAAGTAGGCAAGTGTTGTTTTGTAGTACGGCGGCAATACATGAATGGTGAGCTGTGCTTGCGGACAAAGGTTTTCGTCTTTTCCTTCCGGCTTGATGAGCAATGTGTAAGTGCCTGCATTCAAATTGGTGTAAGTAATGGTATGCAGCCCTCGTGTGCTTGTCCATTCATTGGAAAAGCCTTCCAGTCTGTAAATAATATCGTCTTTGTTGGCAGGTATGTAATTGGATGTGGCAAACTCTATACTGAACATACTTTGGTCTGCATTGAGGGTTATCTCTCCGGTGTGGCATAAAGAGTGCTGCAAGATGCCGGTTTTATCTCCTACAGAGATTTCCCTACCGTTGACGATGAGCCGTGAGAGGATAATCTTATAAGGTTTTGGGGTAAAGTTCAGTTCCATTTCATGGAAAGAAATCATGCCTTGTATGCCTCCCAGAAATATTTCACCGTCGCAGGTGACACAGAGTGCATTTTCGTTGACGGCTGTCAACGGGAAACCGTTTTCAGCACTGTAATTATTAAAAGTCTTATTTTTGTAGTTAAAGATGGAGAATCCTTCGTTGGTGATGAGCAGTAATTTGCCGCTGCTGGGAGATTCTTGTGTTTCATAAATGCAGTCACTGGCCAGACCGTTCCTTTCCTTGTCGAAATTTTCAAAATCATTGGTTGCGGGGCGATATAAGTCCAGACCGCTACCCGAGGTGGAGAACCACAGGTTGCCTTTGCTATCTTGCGTTATATTGTTCACATTGTTATTACTGAGGCTATTCGGGTTGGTGGCATCATGGCGGTAGTTTGTCAGTTTGCAGGTGTCAAAACGATAACTGAATACTCCTTCTCCAGTGGCAGCAATCCATAGTGTACCCTCCGAATCGAATGTGACATCTGCTACCATTTTAATGGATTTTCCTTCTTTGCTATCTTTGAACAGTTGTTGGCATTGTCCGTTAGCGGGGTCAAAGAGGCATACTCCGTTTTGTGTGGCTATAATCAGCAGGCTTTTGTAGGGAATGATATCGCGGATAATGTCTGATGGAAGAGTGTTAGGATTACCTTCTTCCATGCGGTAATGGGTAAAATGCCCTGAGCGTATATCCAGTTTGTTAAGACCGCCCAAATGAGTGCCTATCCATATAATTTCTTTATCGGCATCATAATAAAGCGCTTTTACATTATTATGCGAAATGCTGTTGCGTCCTTCCTGTGGGCGATACCATTTGAATTCGCGTGTGCGGCGGTTGTAATAATTCAGTCCGCCGCCTTCGGTTCCTATCCACAGATTGTCGTCTTTATCCTCAATGGTGCGTCCTACAACCGGATTGCTCAGCCCTTTCTTCTCGTTGGAAGAGTAGGAATAACGGGTGTAGATTTCATATTCCGGATTGAAGTAGTTGACACCGCCGAAATAGGTTCCCAACCAAAGTGTACCTTGGTTATCTTTTACGATACACCAGATGGAAGAGTGGGTGAGCCCGTCGGCTTGTGTGTCATTGGCTGTATGGTTCTGGAATAATCCGGTTATTTTATTGTATCGGTTTAATCCGTTGAAGGTACCTATCCATATATTGCCCAGATTGTCCTCACAGCAGGCCCTGACGAAATTGGAGGAGAGACTGTGTGTGTCTTTGGCATTGTATTTGAAGTTTTCTATTGTTCCGTCTGCTTTTACACGGAAGTCCTTCTTCCCAACTGCCAATCCACAATTCACTTTCGCTGTCCTGATAAAAACTGGTAATATTTCCTTTCTGAATGGGATGCGTCAGTTCTTTTTTGTCAATATTTAGGCAGTATACGCCGTTGGTTGTTGTTCCCAGCCATAGTACGTCCTTATTGATGTGTATACAGACTATTTCCAGATTTCGGTCCGGGAGTTGATAATAAAGGTCGAAATTTCCAGTTTCCTCGTTATAACGGTATATTTCATTCTTTTTGCCGATAAAAAGTCCGTCATTGTAATAGATGCTGTTGATGTTGCCTTGTATTAACGTAGTGAATTTTTGGGTGGCAAGGTTGAATTCCGCCACTCCTTCGGTGCAGAGCAGATATATTTTCCCGTTATGATTGCCCGTAATGCGGGATACGGTATTGCAGAAAAGGCTGTTGGGATTGTTCTTCTGTAGCTTGTAGGTCTGTATATCGTCTCCATTGTAACGGTTCAACCCTTCGCGTGTGCCAATCCATAGGATGCCGTTTTCATCAACATATAAACTGTTTACGGAAAACTGAGATAATCCGTCGTCGGTGGTAAGGTGGTTAAAGGTTATGTTCTGCCCATACACATTTGCGAAAGCCGCACTCGCTAAAATAAAGAATAATCTGATGATAAGCTTCTGCACGTTGAGTCATTTTTAAGGTTTCAGTCACAAATATAAGGATATTTTGTACAAAGATTCTCATTTATTATTTGGATTTTGCGGTTATGTTTGTTTAAATGTATATTTTTGGATGTTCATCGGACAATAATAAACTTATTATATGTAATAAAGAGCGTATATTTGTATCATAAATTAATTTATTTATTATCATGAAAGACCTTTTATCTATCGTATCTCATTTTCAATTGCAGGGTACAGTTCAAGAAATCAATCCTTTAGGGGCCGGTCTTATTAATGACACCTATAAAGTAAGCACTCTCGAGGCTGATGCCCCTGATTATGTATTGCAGCGTATCAATCATGCCATTTTCCAAAACGTAGAAATGTTGCAGGCCAATATCAATGCCGTAACCACTCATATCCGTAAGAAACTGGAAGAGAAAGGTGAGAAAGACATTGAACGTAAGGTGCTGCATTTCTTTCCTGCCGATACAGGAAAGACTTATTGGCATGATGGTGAGAGTTATTGGCGTGTCATGGCGTTTATTCCCAATGCAAAGACATACGAAACGGTTAACCCCGAATATTCGTATTATGCAGGCGTAGCTTTCGGTAATTTCCAGGCAATGCTTGCCGATATTCCCGATAAACTGGGCGAGACGATTCCCGACTTCCATAATATGGAATTCCGTTTGAAACAGCTTCGCGATGCAGTGGCGGCCGATGCTGCCGGACGTGTAAAGGAAGTACGGTATTTTCTGGATGAGATAGAGCGCCGTGCAGAAGAAATGTGCAAAGCGGAGCGCCTGCATCGTGAAGGCAAGTTACCCAAGCGGGTTTGCCATTGCGATACGAAAGTCAATAATATGATGTTTGACGAAAGCGGCAATGTACTTTGTGTCATCGACCTCGATACCGTAATGCCCAGTTTCGTCTTTTCCGACTTTGGCGATTTCCTGCGTTCGGGAGCCAATACCGGTTTGGAAGATGATAAAGACCTTGCGAATGTGAATTTCAATATGGAAATATTCAAGGCATTCACAAAAGGCTATCTGGAATCGGCCAAATCTTTCCTGCTGCCGGTAGAGATAGAGAATCTGCCCTATGCGGCTGCTCTGTTCCCTTATATGCAGTGCGTGCGTTTCCTGGCCGACTATATCAATGGCGATACTTATTATAAAATTCAATATCCGGAACATAACCTGGTGCGCACAAAGGCTCAATTCAAACTGCTTCAAAGCGTAGAAGAACATACTCCGGAAATGCAGAAATTCATAGCTTCATGCATTTGAAAAGGTGTATAATGGCGGCGATGATGGGTTGCTGTGTCTTACCCTTATTCGCATTAACTCCTAAAAATAAGATGATGAAAGAACTGGATGTCAAGAAAGTGAGTATGGCAAATATACCGGTAGAAGCGGTGCCTGCTCTTTTGGATGAAGAAAAAGTGGCTTTTCAGCCGGTTAATACAGTGAATTGGGCAGCATATCCATACTGTCCGGACGTAAAGTTTCGTATTGCTTATACGGACAACGCTATCCTGATTCATTATAAAGTGAAAGAAGCCAGCGTACGCGCAGTAGCGGGCAAAGACAACGGGCCGGTTTGGGAAGATGCCTGTGTGGAGTTCTTTTCCATTCCTGCCGGCGACGGAATCTACTATAATATTGAATGTAATTGTATTGGGACTGTTTTGATAGGGGCCGGTCCTCAGCGTAACAACCGTGAGCATGCGCCGGTAGATGTAACGGCTCAGGTGCAGCGTTGGTCAAGTCTTGGTCGTGTGCCTTTTGAAGAACAGGTAGGAGAAGTAACCTGGGAGGTTGCTTTGGTCATTCCTTATACTGCATTTTTTAAGCATCAGTTAACCTCATTGGATGGTAGAACAATAAAGGCGAACTTCTACAAATGTGGTGACGAACTTCAAACTCCGC
>OGYF01002332.1_pt1 | contig 14432 bp, 9 predicted proteins | sample 1576451 | NCBI WGS metagenome assembly OGYF01 (sample SAMEA3541505, study PRJEB24748) | human gut metagenome | biome: human gut; feature: human-associated habitat; material: faeces | place: China | collected 2012 | reverse complement strand
AAGTATCGATATCTTTCAAAGGGAAGAAACGTTTTTGCTCTGCTTTCCCGTTTGGCCAACGATAATAGACAGTTACTCCCTTATGTTTTCTTTCCAATCTATTGATCAACTCAACATCTATGAATCCGTTTCCAGTAAGTTTATTATCATCTGTTATATGAAAAGGATTTCGAATCATTGCCACAAAGTAAAAAACAAAAGCAACAGGCATCATCAACAGATAATAATTATCGCCGCCTATCCCCATGACTATAAAAAGTCCTATTACCGCAAGAAAATAGACAGTAATAGGCAACCAAGCTGGCCAATAACTATAATCTCTCTTAAAAGTTGCTTTCATAACAATCCTTCATTACTCTTGATCTGAATATCCGGATTAATTTTCTTCAACAGCTTTACAAACTCTTTCTCGTTTTGCGGAGATATCAACATCCACATTTTTCCTTCTTTCCAGATAACGATCCTGTCCAACGATAAGGAATAACTAAATACAGGCAGAATGGAAGGTTGTAACGCCTCTATATCAGCAATGGCAATCTCTTTTTTAGGAAAGAAGCCGCAACGGAGCAGCAACATTCCGTCTGCCGTAATCACATAATAGGTATTAAAAAATACATGCAACGTCAATGCGCTGGCAACCAACGATGTAACAATAGCCGCTACATGCTGATGTAACACAGATATTACACATAATACTGCCAGCACAATGATCAATAAATGATACCACCAGCCGATCTTAGATTTAAAGACTCTATCCATTTTACGAATTTTCGCGCAAGATAGTCATTTCTTCATTTACTTGTTGTAAAGCAGCCACAAATCCTTCGGTATCGACCGGATAGACCGTGTTGGTGTACTCCTTGTCTTTATAAGGTTTAGTGTAATAAATCACGACACTACCAGACTCTTTTACAAATAACTTCTCTATATCCTTGATAGGGATCGCCACAAAATTACCTTGCGTCAGATAACCTTTATCGATCTTATAAGGATAAAATACCGGTATAATGAAAATCAGGATCAAAATATAAGCAATCAACTGTATCTGGTTCAAATAGAACAATCCAAACAGGATTACTATGCTGACCGCTATCGCAACATGCTTCGGGGTCACTATTCTCTTTCCAAACGTCTTCTTTTCCATAACCTTATGTATTAAAGTTAGTAATAAGCAATATTACGAATTTTTGCTCACATTAAAAATGTTTACCGGACTAAAATATTATCATGCAGAAAAACAAATAATACAAAATAACATCAAACAATACGATATTCTAACAAAAATAGAAAATAAGCACTATTTCAGTAACTTCAATTAATAAAAAAAGAGTCGTTCCAGCATTCAAAAATAAACATATATTAACACCAAATCCTGCTTTTTCTCTTTTTTCCTACTCCCAAACAAACTCCAAAATTCGTCTAAAGCAAAATATAAATCCATTTAAAACGAAATAATATTCATTTTAAACGAGATATTATTTCGTTTAAAGGGAAAAAAACGTTCATTTAGAGTAGAAAAAAACTGCTATATAGCAGTTTTTACACTCTACAACAACATTACATCCTGTTAAACTCCAACTAACAATATGTCTACAAAAATATTATTAAGACAAAATAGCAATACAATCAGCAACAAAACAGCAACATAAAGCAACCATTACGTCAAATATGCATCTTTACGATATTTCCTATCTCTCCGAGAAACGCATTAAAATCAAACGTTCAGACTCCACACTTAAATATGCGAACCACAGCCAGGGTAAAATAACATTTTGATAAAATCTCATTAAGAATAAAACAGACAAACTTCGGTGTGATCCTGATCACGACAAAAGGCGAATATCTCGGGAAACAAGAAGACAGATATTGGAAACGTTATCGGAATAGAATAAAAAAAGAGAGTGAATTCTAATATCCTTCAAGGAATTCACTCTCTTTTAAACAACACTCCCTATTGTTGTTTTAGCCTTTTAATCACCTTTTCCCTCAGGTAGTCGGGGAAATTCTCATGAAAAGGAAATCCGGAAGTAAAATCCGGTTCTTTTTCGAGAGCATTCCGATCATCCGGTTTATTTATAAAGTTGCCGTAAAAGACATTTCCATCAAACTGAGTAGCTTTACTGCTACCTGTTATGAACTTATATTGCAGATCATCGTTTATTACATAAAAAATATTTTTATTGAACACCGTATTTTCCGGCCAGGGTCCTCCCCAGTTATCCATGATAAGTACCGAACGGTCTATCTCCGGTGAAGGCTTTTTCATAATAACAATCACATTCTCTTCAATAGCGGTCTGTTTTGCCGGTCCGGAAATATGTATGACAGGAGAGAACCAGCCGGGACGTGTCGGATAAGCACGCAAACCGTCGTTGATACTTACATTATGACGGATTATCGTATTTTCCGTTCCTATATTATAAGGTTCACCCAAAGTATTGCCCTCGTTACACACCATCACAAAACCTCCGGCATTATCATGGCTGAAATTGTATTGGATAACGGTATTACGACAATTGTAATCCGAATCGAAAGCCTGCCCGTCCCATTTGGCATTCTGTCCGCTTACCTCATTAAACTGGATAATCGTGTTATCACAACTCCAGGGCCAGATACCGGCAGCGGCATCTTCTATCCGCAGAAGATCAGGACTATCCCTCACTATATTATGTTCAACCAATGCACCGTCGCAGGCAATAGGAACAATCCCGTCTCCCGGAACCTGCTCGATCAGGTTCCCCCTGATAACGACATTCAAACTGGGAAACCATTTATCACGACCACTATTACCATTACCGGTTATTCCATTCCGCTGGCAACGGTAAATATGGCAATTCTCTATCAGCAAATCAACAAAACGGGTCGGCACTTCATCTCCCCCGTTATGCCAGTAAATTCCGTTTCCGGCTCCTTCATTCTTTATACAACTTCCGTTCACATCCCTGACAGTCAGGTTTTTCAAATGGATATGATGTACGTCACCTTTATCCCAGGCATAAATAATAATACCATTTCTACCGGGATCCGGTTTTTCCCCTTTATTGGTAACTTCCAGATTATTCAACTCCCAATACTCAAGTCCTTCCAGTAGTATCGTATGTTGTTTCTGACCGTCTCCATGCAGGATAGGTTTCCCTCCGTCTCCGTATTTATCGACCATCACCGGTTTTCCTTCGCTCCCGCTACCTTTCGGTTCAAACTGCCCGACATATTCAGTCCCCGATTTAAATAAAATCCTATCACCCGGTTCAAAGACTTGCTGGTTCAGTTTATCGAGACTTTTCCAGGCTTCTGTCGGTGAAGACCCTTTATTCGCGTCATCTCCGGTTATGCTATCCACATAAAAGGTTCGCTGTGTTGAGGTACAGGCACATAATAACAATGCCAGTACGAAAGTGTACATTTTCATTTTCTAAAGTTCTATTGTTTCTAAATCGAGGTATTATAAAGAGAAGCCACCGTAAACAGGTTTAGAGTGGCTTCTCTGCTCATTCTATTCTTACCAATCAGGATTTTGTTTCAAAAGTGGATTTTTAAACAATTCTTCATTGGATACAGGATACAGATACATCTTGTCACTCCATGTACGCTTGTCTACAAGCTGACGGGTATAAATCAATCCGTCCCCCTGTTTCTCAATCTTCACCCCATAAATATCCATTGTCTGAGGAGCGATTTTCCATCTTCTGACATCCCAGAACCGATGATCTTCAAAAGCGAGTTCCACCCGGCGTTCATTCCTGATCCGTTCAAGAAAATCATCCGAAGCAACTCCCGGCATTCCGGCACGTGCCCTGACTTTGTCGATGGCTGCCCTTGGAGATAACGTAAACGTATTATCCGTATAGTCCGGATTGCCGTAGGCCTCATAAAGAGCTTCCGCATAGTTCAATAATACCTCTGCGTACCTGAAAAGTATCCAGACATGACGATCGGTAGTCGTATTGTTCGGATTCAGACTGATTGTTTCGACAACATATTTCTTCAAATAATAGCCTGTCGGTGTCGCACCATCCAGAGGCGCTCCGTTTTTACCGCCTACAAAAGTCTCAACAGCCGCATTCTTGAAAGTAGAGCCATTCGTCAGAACAGTCTTAAACAAGCGGGGATCCCTCTTTTCCGGATTGTACATATTATCGATATGTTCCTGGTTTCTCCAGTCGAACCGGCTTCCATCCTTCATTTCAAAAGCATCCACCAGATTTTGTGTAGGACAGGTTCCGGAGTTTCCTCCCTCATAACCGATAGGGAAATTCAGTTTTTCAAAATCATTTGAATTACCTCTGCGCGTTTCCAGAATCAGTTCTTTGGAAGCCAGATTATTCCATATCTGTTCATCTACCAGTTGATACCGCCCGTCCGATTCAACCTTATCGATCAGTTGTTTGGCCGCTTTAGCCGCTGCAATCCATTTTTCCTGACCAGCCGTCCCGGCATATAAAGGGCTGGCTGCATACAGTAACGTTCTTGATTTCAAGGCCATCACGGCTCCCTGGGTGATACGGCCCGTTTCATATCCCGGCACATCTTTATAGGATACAGGCAGCTTATCCATGATCTCATCGCATTCACTGACAATAAAATCAATCACTTTATCAAAATCAGAAGGAGTCACGCTATTCGCCTCATCGAGTTCCAGGCATTCCGTAATCAGCGGGACGTTCTTATACCGTTTGGCCAACTCGAAATAGTAGAAGGCACGTAAAAAACGAGCTTCATACGGATAGTACTGATATTGCTGCATCAAAGTCTCATAATTATCATTCCATTCAATATTGGTGAAGTCTTCCTGATAATTATTCAGAAACATATTAGCAGAGCGGATTGCGGTATAGTAAGCCCCACACATTATCGATTGTCAGGATCGGACTCCACGAACCGTTATTATACCGGATGATGCCCGATGTATTCCAAGCATATTCCGCTTCATCGGTCGCCGCTGCCCGGGTCGCTCCGTCAAAATTACCGAAATCGGCGGGTAGATATGAATATACAGTGGTAAGCATACCTTTTGCTCTTTCAAAATAGGTGAACATATCTTCTTTGTCAAATCCGGACGATTCATTATAATCCGGACGATTCATTATCTGGATTATAATTGCAGGAAGACATACACACTGCAAAAGCAAATATGGCAGATAATATTTTCTTATTCATAATGTCTATTTTTAAAAATCAAGAGTTAATCCAATGTTATATGATCTGAAAGATGGATAAGTAGCATACATTTGCTCCGGGTCCATATCTTTCACATGGTCAAATGAAAACAGATTCATACCTCTGGCAAACAGGTTGATATTGCTGAGTCTGATCTTGTTTACCCATGATTTAGGTAAAGTATAGGCCAACTCCACATTTCTCAGTTTCAGGAAATTGCCGTTTTCAGCCCAGATAGAACTTTCCCTGAAATTATTATCATTCTGTTTAGTTGTCAAACGCGGATACCGGGCATTAGTATTCTCCGGTGTCCAGCGATTTTCCAGATAATGTTGAGAGACGTTCTTATTACCGACCAAAGGACGGTACATACTTGACATATTTCTAACTAACGTATAGTTAGCTACTCCCTGAAAATCTGCTTTCAGGCTTACATTCTTATATCCCAATCCAATAGAAAACCCGTACATAATTTCCGGCAAAACAGTACTGTAACCAATAGCCACCTTATCATAATCATCGATCACCTTATCACCATTCTGGTCTTTATATTTTACATCGCCCGGAACCACATTGGAGAAAGACTGTGCAGGACTGCCCGCTATATCTGCCTCATCCTGAAAGAAACCGATAGCCTCCAAACCATAATACTGCCCGATCCGGTTTCCTGTATTTTTCAGGTAATCATACGGTTTATATCCTTCGTCCATATTTACAATCTCATTACGGGCAAAAGTGAAATTACCAGCCAGCATATAGGTGAAATCTCTGATACGGTCACGCCAGGAAAGACCGGCTTCAAATCCATAGTTCTTAACTTCGCCATCATTCAAAATCGGTGTGCTGACTCCCAACACGGAAGAGTAAATAGCAGAGGAGTTCACCAGAATATTCGTCCGCTTTTCATAAAAGGCATCCGCTGATAAAGACAACCGTTTGAATACTTCCATATCGATACCGAAGTTAAACTTATAGGCTGTTTCCGGCTTCAACTTCAAATTAGGTAAACGGAACTCGCCATTACCGGATACAGAGTTATTATTATCTCCGAAAAAATAGGAGCTGATGCCCGTTTTGAAATAATATTTATCATAATCATAAGCAAACCGGTCACTTCCGGTAATACCCCATGAAGCCCTCGCTTTCAGATAATCTATCGCTGTAACTTCTTTCATAAAGTCTTCGGAAGAAATGACCCAACCGGCAGAAACGGCAGGAAAAAATGCATACTTATCAGAACTTCCCAACACACTCGACCCGGAATAAGTCAACACCAAATCAGCCAGATACTTGCTTTTATAAGCATAGCTTGCATTTCCTATATAACTCTGCCGTCTATACGTATTATTAATTCCTTTCAGGGAATTTTCTTCCTGATGATAAATGACCGCAGCATTCAGTTGATGCATATCCTGCCAGTTTTTTTCGTAATTGACTTTTGCCTCAAACGTTGTTACACGGTTCTGATATCCGAGGCTGGAACTGAAAGACAAATCCGTTTCCTGTCCGTAACGTGTACGGGTTATGTCGGTAATAGTACCTCCGTTATCCCTGACCGGCTGCAAACTTTCATACAGATAATTCTTTGTTTTATTATCCCAATAGCTGGCCCGGTTATCATAAGCAATAGCAAGCTCTGCACTCAGACCGGAAGTAAGAACCGACAGGTCCTGGATAATCCGTAAGTCGGCATATAAAGCCCGGTCATTTCCAACGGAAAAACCTTTAGCCACCGATTCTGCAACAGGATTTTTGCGTACATTATCACCGCCCCATACACCAGTACTCGTCTTTACCGGGAAAGCCGCTGCCGGAACATCATAGATCATCGGGAACAAAGTCGAATACTCCGTTGCCGGACGATTATGTTGCGACAATTCACCCAACAAATTCAATTTTACCAGCGTGAGTTTTGTCGCATTAATATCGAGGTTCGCCCTGGCACTCAGTTTATCCCACGACATCTGACTGGAATAATCCGGGCTGAAATAGTTCTCATTCATAAAACCGTTATCGCCGATGTAATTGATTGCAGCAAAATAACTCACATTCTTTCCCCCTCCGGTAAAAGAAGCATTAAACTGATGAGTCGTTCCTTTATTTTTCAATACTTCATCCTTCCAGTTCACATTCGGGAAAAGCTCCGGGTTGGAACCCGTACGAAAAGCTTCCAGATCAGAATTGCTATACAAAGCAGACAGTCCGTCCATCCGTAAAGCTTCGTTCATTGCCAATGCATACGTATATCCGTCCGCCATATCGGGGAGACGAAATGGAGTATTTATCCCGAACTGATAGCTTGCATGCACTTTCATTCCTTCCAAAATACCGCGTTTGGTAGTCACCAGAATGACACCGTTTGCACCCCGTACACCATACAAGGCCTGCGATGCAGCATCTTTCAGAACCGTAACACTCTCTATCTCATCCTGTGACAAGGAACTGAGGGGGCGTTCAAAACCGTCGATTAGAACCAAAGGAGTTCCTGCCCCCATCGTGGCAAGACCTCTCACATACATTGTCGGATCATTATCCCATGCTACAGTCGAGCCTTGCAGACTGAACAATCCGGGAAGTTTTCCATACAGGGAATTAGCCGGATTAATATCAGACGTTTTAGAATCATCCATATATATCGTGGAAACTGCCGCCGTACTTTCTTCGCTACGCCCGGATAAATTGAATCCACGGTTTATCATTTTTGTATCCTGTGCATAGGAGAAAACAGACACAGACAAAAATGCAGCTACATATATTTCTTTTATTATTTTCATAACCTGCTTTTATGATTTATCAAATGAATTACCATCCCGGATTCTGGACCAATCCATAACCTTTATTAATCTCTTCAGGCGGGAATGCACACAAATACCATTTGGGCGACCAGTTCTTCTTCCAGTAACGTTCGGCCAACTGCCATTTTTCATATTTATAAGAACCGTCTGCCTGACGCCAGATTTTTACACCGTACAGAGGTTTGGTAAAATCTTCCGCACGTTTCCAGCGGACCAGGTCAAACCATCTGATCTCTTCAAAACCAAATTCCACGGCACGTTCATTCAGTACCATTTCACGGAATTGCTCCTGTGACAGATTACGCTGCAACTTCGGTAAACCGACCCGTCCGCGGACTTTGTCTACCCACTCATAAGCTTCACCCGTACGTCCGAGTTCATTCAAAGCCTCCGCATAGCTCAGATAAATCTCAGCCAGACGCAAGTAAGGCCAGTGAATAACCGAACCGGTCAGAGTGGCATAATCATGTTCACGAAGGAATTTACGCATAACGGAACCGGTACGGCAACGCGTCGAATTTTCAGTATTCTGTTCTTGTCCGCCGATATAGGTTTCAGCCGTACGTCCCTGCCATTTGTCGCCATTAATAACAAGAGTTTCATACAACCGGGGATCTCTGCCATCGAACGGATTGACGCCCTGCGGTATATTATCCCAGTCTATATTAAAAGACGTTCCGTCGGCATTACCGAACATATCCATATAATTCAATGTCGGACAGCTACAACCATACCAGCCGGCCGACTGCATAAAATAAAAATTTCCATCCCAAATATCCGGGCAAGTATAAGCTACACGCGTAGATATCAGCACTTCACCGTTTCTTCTTTTATACCATGCATCCTGAAAATCCTGCCGGTAATCCCCTGTCTCAACCAACTGGTAGTTATAAGAACCCGAGTTGTTCGCCTGTTCGAATTCTTTACAGGCATCCACAACATCCTGCCAGCGTTGATCGGATTTATTTCCATACCAAACCATCAGGTTCGTACTGGCTTCGCCATCCAGATAAGGCTGGTTGTCATTAAACAAAGGACTAGCTGCAAATAATAGCACACGCACCTTTAATCCGAGTGCAGCAGCCTTGGTGAAGCGCCCGTCTTCTTCCACCGATACCTGCCAGGGAAGTACGGATGCGGCTTCATTACACAAATTGACGATAAAATTAACCGTCTTTTCAATGGTTTCACGCGGATAATTATAGTCATCGCCCGGATAAATAGCTTTATCAATCAAAGGCAAGCCGCCGAAATGACGCATCATTTGAGTGTACTGTACTGCTATCACCATCTTGGCTTCACCCTTACGGATAGCCTTTTCTTCTGCTGTCATATCCGGTACCCGGTCTACATTTTCCAGGAAAATATACGCTTTACGGATGGCTTCCCAACTGCGTTCTTTTGTGTAAGCATACATTACATCATAGGTGTCGGCAACCGAAGCATTATATTGTCCGTTATAATAATGGCGTTCCGCACCACATCCCCATCCCAGATAAGACTGGCAAAGGTCGGTTGTCGATTCAAGCAGATCCACTCCCAGTTTGTCTTCGGCAGGGTCCCAACTGTACATAACCCCATAAGGTAAATGTCTGTAAGCCGCAGCCAGCGCACGTTCGGCATACTGCTTGGAGGCAAAAATCGTATCCAGGGTAACATCAGCTCCCGGAGCCTTTTCCAGAAAATCATCGCCTATCTTCAAGTCGTTACATGAACCGAAATAGAAAGAGGCGGCTATTATAGATATTGGTATTAATAATCTTTTCATACTATTGTATCATTAGAAATTTACATTCACTCCAAAATTGTAAATACGCGTATTGGGATACTTGTTCTTATTACTGATTTTTGATTCCGGGTCGATAAATCCCAGATGGTCAAATGTCAGCAGGTTATATCCGTTGGCAAACACCCTGAGTTTCTGGATACCGACTTTCTTCAACACATCCGTATTCAGCGTATATCCTATCTCCAGGTTCTTCAGACGCAGATAAGAGGCATCTCTCACCCAGAAATCCGACATTTGCGAATTATGCATTCTGTTGGTTTGAGTAAAACGCGGGAATTGGGCCGATTGTCCTTTCTCTTCTGTCCAACGTTCCTCGACCATCCATTTCATCAGGGGAGCGTCACCGGTATTGAACGGACGGGTAAAGTCTTCTTCCAAACGTCTGGAAACGTTAGTTGCCCCTGTCCAATTCATCGAGAAGTCAAAACCTTTATATTCAAATCCGGCATTCAGACCGAAAATATATTCGGGATTTTCTCCATAACCGAAATAAGTTTTATCATCTCCATCGATTACTCCGTCATTATTCAGGTCTTTGAACAGAATATCACCCGGTTTAAATGTTCCCGACTGCGTAGGGATTCCCGTGATTGTCGAACCATCCTCATTAAAGTCTTTTGCCTCGAAGAAACGATCGAAAACATATCCGTAATTCAAACCAATAGAACGTCCTGTTTCATACATATAAGGTTCATTCTGTGGAATTTCATCTTTATAAACAATCTCATTTCTGGAAAAAGAGACATTTCCTTTCAGCCAGTAGCGGAACTTGCTGCCAATTTTATCGTTCCATCCCAAAGAGATTTCATATCCTTTATTGTTCACTTTACCCAAATTGACAGCAGGCAGGTCGGCTGCAACGAATCCCGGAACTGTATTTTGCTGAATAAGAATATCTTTACGTTTCTCAAAAAATACATCCAGAGAGAAACTCAAACGCTGATCCAGCAGATTCATATCCAAACCGTAGTTTTGTTTGGCAGCCTTCTCCCAGGTAACATCCGGATTTCCCAAAATCAGTTCCGATGCGCCCGGATAAGCCTGCGGAGTATTCACTCCCCAATAATATCCGCCCGAACTGGCTGAATATGAGTCCGGCAAATACAAGAAACGTTTATATTCATTCAATATGTCGTTACCTACCAGACCGTAAGAAGCTCTTAATTTAAGGAAGCTGATAAAATCTACCTGCTTCATAAACTTCTCTTCCGATATCACCCAACCGAGTGAGGCAGCCGGAAAAAATCCGTACCGTTTACCCGGAGCAAAGTTTTCCGAACCATTATAACCGGCATTGAAATCGACCAGATAGCGGTCTTTATAAGCATAGGTGACGCGCCCAACCAATCCCAAATATCCTTTCGGGATATCCGTATTAGCCTTGGGATAATACTGTTTGGTCATATTATACAAGAGCAAGCCGCCGACTTTATGATCCCCGAAAGTACGGTCGTAACGTAAGCTGGCCTCTACATACCAGTCACGCGTTTTGGTACTCCAGTCCTCCGACGCAGACAAAGCACTCGCTGTACCTTCAAGCTGATACACAATCGTATGATCAAAATTAGGATCATCAATAGCCAATCCCGGATCGGTCAGACTGGATTTATAAACCGGAGTATACGATTCCATCGAGCCGTTCCATGATTTACTTCCCGTATAAGAGGTATTGTAAGCTCCTTTAATATTAAAAGAAAGACCTTTGGTGATGAAATCCAGTTTCTGTGTTAAATCCATATCCAGATTCATCGTATTTTGCGAAGCCTCTGTATATCCCTTTCCATAATACATGGAGAACAGGTTACGCATTGTCATCGGGATATAACGGTTTTTAATCTGAACCAGATTTCCATCTACAAAGCCCGGGCTGGAGAATGGTTGTACACGGAGAATCTCCATCCATAAATTGTTTTGTTCGCCGAATTTAGGATCCTTCTTTGTTTCCAGACGGCCACCCAACCCCAATTTCAAAGTAGTGCTCTTAGTTACGTTAATGTCGAGATTCGCCCGGTAGTTATAACGATTGTTTTTATAGTTCGGATTATAACTTTCATAAAATCTCTTCAGCAAACCATCCTGATACAGATAACCCAAGGAAATAAAAAACTTCACATCCTTCGTTCCTCCCGAGATATTCAGGTTATGCTGGGTTTGCAAAGATGTTTTCTTAAACATCAAATCTTCCCAGTTCGTATTCGGGAACATGATCGGATCGGCATTCGTCCGGAACATATCCAATACATAAGGCGAGAATCTCAAATCGTTGGGACCTAAATCGGGATTGTCGCTCAATTGCATTTCATTGAAATATTTGGCATGGTCATAACTCCCCATCATTTCCGGAACACGCATCGCTTCACTGATACCGACTGAAGAAGACAGCGATATTTCCGTACGTCCTTCTTTTCCTCTGCGTGTCGTTACCAGGATAACTCCATTCGCACCCCGTACACCGAATACGGCCGTTGCCGAAGCATCCTTCAAAACAGTAATATTCTCTATTTCATTAGGGTCCATGCGGAAGAAAGAACGTTCCACCCCATCCACCAGAATCAATGGTTGTGAGCGGGCGCCATCCAAAGAAGCAATACCTCTGACAAATATTTCCGGGTCTTCAGCTCCGGGCTGTCCGCTATACTGAACGGTTGAAATACCCGAAACAGAACCGGCCAGCATATTACCGATACTGGACGTGGGCGATTTCAACAAATCTTTTGTGTCTATCGAAGAAACAGAGCCGGTCACAGTCAGTTTCTTCTGGGTTCCATAAGCGATAATTTGCACCTCTTCCAGCAATACATTATCGGAAGTCAAAATAACATCTATGACTGTTCGGTTACCAACCTTTATATCCTGAGGCGTATAACCCAGATAAGAAACCTGAAGAATATCATTATCCGTACATTCAATTTCATAATTTCCATTCATATCAGAAAGAACTCCCTGGGTCGTTCCTTTGATAGAAATCGTGGCTCCTATCATTAATTCGCCAGCATCGTCGCTGACCGTTCCCTTTACCAGCTTCTTTTGTCCTTTTTGCTGGGTTATAGACGGGACATTACTATCCGGACCGGAAGCAAAGGCTGGATTGTTAGCTTCAGCCTGTACATCTGGTCGTATAAACAAAATAAGCAGCAACAGTACGCCGACCTTTTGAAGGGGACTACCTACCAGCTTATACTTAGCCTGTACTTGATTCATAAGTTTAATCGTATTTTTAGTTTAAAGTCAAATTCACCAATCATTTTTCTAAGAGTCCGTCGATTAGACGGAGGTGGTCCTTTCTGCATAATAATTACATTTTTTTTCATCTGATTTCAAATTTAAGATATACCGACAAATGTATAGTCTGCTTTCAAAAAGGGCGTCAAATCCTGTCTAAAAGTATTCCTCTATCGTATAATCATTTATTAATCAGCAGATAACAATCAATGGTTTTGAGTACAAATTCACTCTTCAGGCTATTATCCTTGTTGGGAAATTCATTGTTTAGCCGTATATTTGTAAAAAAAGTAAAACTGAATTATGAAATTTTTTTCACACATAGCATATATTATTCTACTTTGTCTTTTACCTGGTATCGGACAATGTAACAACGCCAGCTATTACTTCAAACAAATAGCAATCGAGCAGGGATTATCACAATCGAGCATCAACTCTATTCTATGTGATCATAAAGGAATATTATGGATAGGAACAAAATCCGGATTAAACTGCTACGACCAACATGAGCTAAAAAGCTTCTTCAACGAAAAAGACAATAAATATTCGCTTCCCGGTAACCACATACAGTTTGTTGCGGAAGATTCACTCAATAATCTTTGGGTTTCTACTAATAAGGGATTGGTTAAATATAATCCGGACTATAACCACTTCGACCCGATCATAAAAGAAAAGATATTTTCTTATCTCTGTATACCCGGAGGGATTCTTTTCGGAGGAGAAAAAACACTCTACCGATTCGACTACAAAAACAAAAATACCGAACGTATCCTTCTCCATACGGAAAATCACCTACGGGAAACCGGAGAATACTCCATTCTCAACATATTAAAGATAGAAGGAAATAAAGTATTACTGAATACAAAAAAACATGGGCTGCTCACCTATAATTATACGACAAACGAAATTTATAAAGATAACTCGTTGCCGTTTACCAATACCGTATCCGCCATTTTTATCAATGAAAAAGGATATATTTACCTGTCACCATACAGACAGGGACTTTTCTGCTACGATCCGAAAGGGAAATTGATCGCCCACTATAAAAGTGAAGACTCTAAACTCAGTAACAATATCATTCTCAGTATTCTGGAAAAAGACGGAAACATATGGATAGGGACAGACGGAGGAGGAATCAATATTTATCATCCCGACACAAAAGATTTTACCGTCTTACAACACATTCCGGGAGATGTGAATTCACTTCCCGTCAATTCCATCACTGTTCTCTATATGGATAATGAAAATAACCTCTGGGCAGGGAGCGTGAGAGGCGGTATATTCGGAATTAAAGAAACTTATATCAAGACATTCAAAGACGTAGCCTTAAACAACACCAACGGATTAAGCGAAAAAGCCATTACCAGCCTGTACGAAGACAATGACAGTCTTTTATGGATCGGGACAGACGGCGGAGGAATCAATGTATACAACCCATTTACCGATACATTCAAACAATTCACCTCCAC
>OGYF01002331.1_pt1 | contig 14433 bp, 16 predicted proteins | sample 1576451 | NCBI WGS metagenome assembly OGYF01 (sample SAMEA3541505, study PRJEB24748) | human gut metagenome | biome: human gut; feature: human-associated habitat; material: faeces | place: China | collected 2012 | reverse complement strand
GTTCGGGGGTCATATCAATTTTGTCAGACATTGGGAATTCCTCCTATATGATTTCATCTTCTTCGCTAGATATCATCTTTCGTTTCAAAGCAAAACATTTCCAGACACCGTAGAGGGTGATGCCGGCCAATACCGCCAGGATGGTCCACCAGAAAAACGGCGGATAGCCGCTGGCCGAGGCCAGAGGATAAGTGGCCGCCCACCCCGCGAGGACCGCCGCCATGAAGATCAGTCTGACCAGCCAGGCGGCAGGCTTTCTCTGGTCCATCCGCCAGACGAAAAAGGAAACCAGCCACATCACCGCGATAAAACCAGCGATCATGCAGTCCAACCTCGCGTCCGTCAGCCGTTCCGGGGGAGCGCCCCGGTCCAGCTGCTGAAAGTAATTGGACAGCTTGTGGACCAAATTGATCAGCCAGATCACCGCGCAGGTCAGGTCCAGCCATCGCACCCAGGGCTTGCGTTCTATCTCTTTCATGGCAGGCACTCCTTTCCGTCCGGTCGTCTCTGCTTCCTTTCCGTCTGCGTGGGGATGGGAGCGCCGTGCTCAGGAGCCGGGGGACTGGAACGGCGTGTCCCCCAGCCCCTCTTGGGCTAGCATGTTTTCCAGCACCGTGATGTCGGTGGAAATATCCAGGGCCTCCTCGCCGTACAGGGCGTCCAGCTGCTTGTCAAAGGCCTTGCAGATGGTGCCCATAATGTCCTCGATTTTACCTTTTGTGCCGTCAATGTTGGACCCGGACACCCCGGCTGCGTCCATCCGGTCATAGGCGTTGAGCAGTTTCAGGGTGGTGGGCAGATAATAGTTCAAAAATTTCCGCAGCTGGGGCAGCTTGGACGGCTTGTCCACCACCGCATCGATGATCTTGCCGGTGATGTTCTCCAGGTGGTCAATCTGAGTGGAGATAACCGCATCCTCGATGGTGTCGTTGAGCCGGCGCATCTCGGAGATGGCCCGGTCCCGTTCGGCGATGAGCGCATCGATGGCCGGATCGCCGGTGGAGGCGGACTTTTCCGCTCCCTTGGGCGGCTGCTGGGGCTCAGACTCTGCCCGCTCCGGCTGGGCTGCCGGCTCCGGCTCGTCCTTCAGCACATAGCCCCGGTCGGGCCAGATCATCTTGCCCACGAAGTAAACGATGGCCGATGCCAACGCCGCCATGATATAGTGGGCAGGCCGGTACAGGGGCAGAAAGACCGCCCATACCAGCCAGGTTACACCCACCAGATAGATGGGCAGCACGCTTTTTCTCTTCATAAAGGCCACGGCCAATTCTCCTTTCCAAAGGGGATGCCTTTATTATCATCCATTGTTATTTTACTCCCCGGACACAAGTGGTGTCAAGGAAAAGGGCGGGCAGTCAATGATTGACTTTTTCGCTTTTTTTCGCTAAAATATATGTTTATCACACTCTACATTGGTAAGGAGTCCTCCCACTATGATGATGTTAGATGATTTCAAAGCAGCCCGCAAGGTGCTGGACGGCGTGCTCCACTCTACCGATCTGATCGAGAGTCCCTTCTTCTCCAAAGCCACTGGTAACCAGGTGTATATCAAGCCTGAGAACATGCAGGTCACCGGCGCATACAAAATCCGGGGAGCCTACTTCAAATGCTCTACCCTCACGGACGAGGAGAAGGAACGGGGACTCATTACCGCGTCTGCCGGCAACCATGCCCAGGGGGTGGCTTATGCAGCCCAAGCCGCTGGGGTGCGGGCCACCATCGTCATGCCCACCACCACGCCCTTGGTAAAGGTGAACAACACCAAGGACTACGGCGCAGAGGTAATCCTCCACGGAGAGACCTTTGACGACGCGGCGGCCTTGGCCGCCCAGCTCAGCCAGGAGAAGGGATTGACCTATGTCCATCCTTTCAATGACCTGACCGTTTCCACTGGCCAGGGCACCATCGCCTATGAGATCTTTCAGGATCTGCCCGACGTGGACGTGATCCTGGTTCCCATCGGCGGCGGCGGGCTGGCCGCCGGCGTGTCCACCCTGGCCAAGCTACTCAACCCCTCGGTGAAGGTGTATGGGGTGGAGCCCTCCGGTGCAGCCTCTATGAAGGCCAGCTTGGAGGCGGGCCATGTCGTTACCCTAGACCGTGTGGACACCATTGCCGACGGCGTGGCGGTCAAAACTCCTGGCGACCAAGTGTTCCCTTACATTCAGAAGAATGTGGACGGCATCATCACCATCGACGATGACGAACTAGTAGATGCCTTCCTGGATGTGATGGAAAAGCATAAGATGATCGTGGAAAATGCCGGCCTGCTGCCCATCGCCGCCCTAAACCACTTGGACTGCACAGGCAAAAACGTGGTCAGTGTGCTTTCCGGCGGAAACATGGATGTCATCACCATATCTTCCCTGGTCCAGCATGGGCTTTTAAACCGGGGGCGTATCTTTACCTTCTCCGTCCAGCTGCCCGACCGGCCCGGTGAGCTGCTGCGGGTGGCCCAACTGGTAGCCAGCAAAAACGGCAATATTATCAAGCTGGACCACAACCAGTTTGTCAACATTAACCGTCAGTCCGGCGTGGAGCTGACGGTGACGCTGGAAGCTTTCGGCCTCACCCACAAGCGAGAGATCCTGGACAGCCTGCGTCAAGCCGGGTACGATGCCAAGGAAACCCGGCCCAGCGACCTTTACCATTGATCGGTTGTCTCTCCACCGCCGCCCGGCGGGAGTTCCCGCCGGGCGGCTATTCCAGTGCGGCCCCGTCCGTCCTGAGCGGCGCCCGGGGGAAGCCTGGGAGTACCTGGGGAGACCTCCCGGGCGGCTTGACGGCCTTCTCCGCTTGGTGTATCCTATGTGGGGGGCAGGCCCTGGGTGCCCTTCCGAGGCTAGGTCAAGCATACCATAGTTTTCTGATATGTTGAGAAAAGGCGGATGAAATTATGATTAAAATTGCCCCCTCCATCCTGTCAGCTGATTTTTGCAATCTGGAGGCGGAGATCCATCGGGTCCGCTCCGCCGATTGGCTCCATGTGGATGTAATGGACGGCCTCTTTGTACCCAATATCACCATTGGCGTTCCGGTGGTCAAGTCCATCCGAAAGCACACCGATATGTTTTTGGACGTACACCTGATGATCGATAAGCCTGTGCGCTACATCGACGCCTTCGCCCAGGCGGGAGCGGACCTGCTCAGCGTCCACCTGGAGGCAGACCATCCCACCCGGATTGCCGAGGCCTTGCGGGCTATGGAGGCCAATGGGGTCAAAAAGGCGGTGGCCCTGCGGCCCATCACCGCGCCGGAGGCGGTGCTCCCCTACTTGGAGCAGTTGGACATGGTGCTGGTAATGACGGTGGAACCCGGCTTCGGCGGGCAGGCCTTTATGGAGCACCAACTGGACACCATCCGCCGGGTGCGCGCCTTCATCGACCAGTACAACCCCGCCTGCGACCTAGAGGTGGACGGCGGTATCAACCCGGTCACCGCGAAAAAGGTGGTGGAAGCCGGGGCCAATGTGCTGGTGGCAGGCTCAGCGGTGTACGGCGCACCGGACATTTCCCTGGCCATTGCCTCTCTCCGGGGCGAAGCGTGACGGCCAGGTGTCCTGCCTAGGAAGCGTTGGCTGCCCGGGACGGCGTTCTTCTTTAGAAGGCGCTGTCCAACTCCAGTTCGTAGCGCTGAGGGAGGACGAAGGCAGCGATCCCCAGGCGATATACCAGGTCACCGGACCTGACGGAGAGACGGTATACGGGGGCTTCTACTATGGATTGGGATTGGATGTTCCCCCTTCCCAAGCGCCTGTCTTTACCTATGGCTATATCGAGCATATTGCCCTGGCAGACGGACAGCTCGTCCTGTCCTCCGCCTTTTCCGCCGGGCTGTCTGCCGACCCCTCCCTGTCCGGCCTGGGCACTCTGTCTGCCCCCTTTACCTACGACCCCGACTCCGGATCCTTCTCGCTGGTGCCCGACTTCACCCTGTCTCTTTACGAGCCGGTGTCCCCATCCCGCTGACGCCGGCAGCTCCACTCTTCACTCTCACTGGGAGGTCTCCCCATGGATTATTTTCCCCCTGCCCTTGAAAATCTTGTGGAACAGTTCGCCAAGCTGCCCGGCGTGGGCCGCAAGAGCGCCCAGCGGCTGGCCTTTTTCATTCTAGACCAGCCCGACGACGAGGCAAAGGCTTTTGCTGATGCCATTGTGTCCGCTAAGACGGCCATTTCCTGCTGCCCGGTGTGCCAGAATCTCACGGAGGGGGACGGTCCCTGTCCCATGTGCGCCAGCTCCCGGAGGGACCACACGGTGATCTGCGTGGTGGCCGACCCCAAGGATGTCATCGCCATGGAGCGTGGTCGAGAGTACCATGGCCTGTATCACGTCCTTCACGGCGTTATCTCCCCTATGAACCACGTAGGACCGGATGACCTGCGCATCAAGCAGCTTCTGGAGCGGGTGACCGCCGGGGGGGTGGAGGAGGTCATCATGGCCACCAATCCGGACACAGAGGGAGAGGCCACCGCTATGTATCTGTCCCGCCTGCTCAAACCGTTTGGGGTCAAAACGACCCGGCTGGCCTATGGTATCCCAGTAGGCAGTCACTTGGAGTTTGCCGACGATGCCACATTGATGCGGGCTTTGGACGGCCGCCGGGAGATTTGAGGGTGGGTACGCCGACCTGGCAAGAGCATGAGCGAAATCGGCCTCAACCTCCTGACACAGCTTTGAATCCGTAGATCTATAGAGCGTGAATTTTAAGTCCTGCGGCACATTTCGCCTGTCAGGATTATCGGGCCATCGGCGTACTTCTCCTGCCCGCAGGCAGAGATTAGAGCATAGACTCTATTTGAGCTTCGGCTGACAAATTACTTTGTCGTTGCTTTTGAAAAATATTTTGAGAAGTCTCTTTACAAATCTTATTTTTCTGCTATAATATACAAGCACGCTTCAACAGGGCAGGTGTCCTGCCAGTTCAGTATATTTGATAGCTTTTTGGCTTCCTTGTGGTGCATTATTTTTCTCCATCAGGTTATTCACATTACCATAAAAATTTCATTGCATGGTCATATAGCACAAGCAAATTGGCATATTGGAAAAACAGTGCGCTCCACAATCGCCAAAATAATTGAATATGGGCCTATAGCTCAGTTGGGAGAGCGTTCGGTTCGCATCCGAGAGGTCGAGGGTTCGAATCCCTTTAGGTCCACCATGAAGCAGACTTGCGTTTTACAAGTCTGCTTTTTTCATTCTTCCGTGTCATATAAATGGCTGGCTCTTCGCTGTCCATTCCCTCGCACTCGGTTCCCAAGGTCTTGAAATCCTTGAATGAGACATTAAACCCCACCTCTAGCGTATAGTCCCGATGCACATAGACAGATTTTATTAACATATAAGAGAAAGCAGATGGGGTGCCTTTGGGCGCTCCATCTCGTTTTTATCATACACTTAGACAGAGCTGAGTCCCGCCTGCGCTTAAAATTCTGATTGTAATTGAATATCGCACTTTCTGCGTTTTGTTCGTTCTATGTAATAGAGAAGAAAAATGTTTCATCAAGGGAAAAGCAGAAACAATATCAAGATGATGCGGGATATTTATCAACAAGCGGCAGATAAGCTCTACATGAAAAGTTGTAAGATGGCCGCACGCCGAATCGAGCGGCTGTGCAACCTCTGTTGGGATCGGCTTCAAGAAGATGAGGAACTATTAAATCGAATCGTTGGCAGCCGCACAAAAGAACTGGATGCGCCGTCAGAAGTCATTTTTCTTCTGGCTTGCTATATAAAATACGAAGAGCCTTTCCGGGAAGTCCTTGAGCATAGAGCGGCTCTGACATTCTAGGAAAGGCTTTTACTGGTTCGTGGGAATCACTACATATAAGGATGCATTTTCTCGGCATTTCCAGCCCGGTGATGACCGTATTGTTATAGCCGCTGGCACAGTGGATGACGAGCAGCTGTCCGTCCTTATCCCAGCCGCTTACAATACCCACATGGGAGTCCTCCGGATAAAAACACCAGGTCCCCCGGTAGGCCTGGCCTCGGTCGATGGACTCACAATAGCTATGCTAGGCGGCGGCTTTGCCGCCGTAGGCCAATAATTTCCTGTGGTTTGTACCTAACTTTTAATCAGTCCCAACTTGGGACTGATTAAAGTTATTCGATCTAGTTTATTTGCCGGAACCAAACAACTCTGTTAGGGGTGATTCCAATAGACTATTCCTTGTGGGCCTTGTTGCATGACATCTGGGACATATGTAGTTGTGACTGCCGCATGGTAAAACCGCTGCGAAACGCCATGGCGGGATGTCACCGAGATTGCCCGAGGAAGGGATGAGGCAATAAGCCTTTGTCAATTTTTCCCCAGCCGCATAGGATGGAAAAGAAGGAGGGTCTATCCTATGCCAATCATCTATCTTTCTCCTTCCACACAGGAGAACAATATGTACGTTACCGGGGGCAGCGAGGAACAGTGGATGAACCGGTTGGCCGATGCTATGGTCCCCTATCTGGATGCCTCGGGCATCCAATATACCCGCAACACCCCCGACATGACCGCTGTGTCCTCGATCCGGGCCTCTAACGCCGGTACTTATGATCTGCACCTGGCGCTGCACTCCAACGCAGCCCCCGCAGACCGCTACGGCACAGTCCGGGGCATTATTGTATTCTATTATCCCGGCAGCGTTAACGGCCGCCGGGCGGCAGTGCTCATGGCGGATAATCTCAAAGCCATCTATCCACTTCCTGATAAGGTGCGGGCGGAGGGAACAACCGCCATTGGAGAGGTGCGCCAGCCCCGGGCCCCCTCTGTGTTTCTAGAACTAGGCTATCATGACAACGCCGATGACGCAACCTGGGTTACGGGACACCTGGATGAGATTGCCCGGAATTTGGTGTTGTCCCTGACCGAGTATTTCGGCATCCCCTTTTTGTATCCCACCGCACCCCGTTCCGGTGTGGTGGACGTTAGCTGGGGCTATCTGAACATCCGCGCTCGTCCAGATACCACTGCGCCGGTGGTCGCCCGGGCCTATGACGGGGCACCCCTTACTATTATCAATCAATGGCAGGACTGGTATCTGGTTCGCTTTGACGGCGTGGTGGGCTATGCCAGCCGGGACTTTGTTACCCTGGTGTCATGAAAACGTCGGTGGAACTTCCCAGGGGAATTCCGTCCGACCGGGTCTGGTTGCCTGTGGATGGACCGGACAGCATCCGGGTGGCGCTGCTCCAGTTGCCGCTCCTGAACCGAGAGAGGTCTGCTTACCTCCTTTTGGGAGAGCGGGACCAGGTATGAACCATTTACAAATTGTTCAAAGTTCTTTTAAAAACTGGACACCACTTTTCTCTGGAGTATGGTATCTTATACTCGTCAGAAGCAATGACAAATCCTCCCCCTCTCTTTTTTGAACCGATGGCAAACGCCCGCTGAAAAATCAGCGGGCGTTTGCTGTACAAAAAAATCTTGCGATTTTTTGAAATTTCCTCTTGCAAAAAAGCTTTTGGTATGTTAATATATTTAAGGCTCTTCTGAGTGGACCAAAAATATCCGGGTGTGGCGAAGTTTGGTATCGCGCTTGACTGGGGGTCAAGAGGCCGCAGGTTCAAGTCCTGTCACTCGGACCATCAAATTAGACTCAAAACCGCAAGGTTTTGGGTCTTTTTGCTTTTCAGGAATCCAGCGTAGTATTCGATCTAGAACAAAGTACCTGCTCTATGATTCTATTCATTTTGTCCGACGCCGCTTCTGCCGCTTCATGGAATATAATTTTAATGCCATAACTGCATCGTCGTGTCCCAGAAATGCTTGGAGCTTTTTGGGCGGCAGTTCTTCGTACTGACAAAGCTCAAATAGGGGACGGCAGCTTTCCTCGTATAAATAGAAGCGGTAACCGCAGGTGGCATCAATACCGTGTTCCTGGTCATACGGGAGCAGGTGCGCCAGCTCCAGCGTGTCGTCAAAGAGGTTGGTACACAGCGGATAGGCGATGGCTAAAACCCGTCCGGCCTGTGCTGCCTCCAGCCAAAACAAACCGTTGGCCAGGCAGTCGCTGCGGAGAGCGGGACCCCAGGGAGTTTCCTCCGGGACGGGAAAGGCGCCGAAGTATTCTGGGCAGACCTCCATGCCAAAGACTCTGGTGCTGGTCAGGGACTCACCGCAGGGCAAGGGGATGCCGTGGTCTGCCATATACTTGTAGACCTCATAGGCCACCACATGGCGGCCCTTGTCGTCGTAGTCCAGCAGGCAGATGTACGCGCTGGGGACGGCATCCAGAGGCGTGCAGTAGGAGAGCGCCTCGGTGGAAACAGCGGGAGAGTCCGCCGTCACCACATAATATTCCCGGGGAAAGCACGGCCTGGCATCATGGAGGCTGGCGGCGACATAGTATACCCCGGGGCAGATCATTTCCGCATGCGTGATGGTGCCATATGACGGGGGCAGGCAGAAGGGAAGGTCTGAGGCTGGAATCTGTTTGACAGACATGGAAAACACTCCTTGTTCTTTTATTTTTTTGTCGAAGGGAAGCATTGTCCCTGGATCAAATGCGGCCGGAATCGTCCGGCCCAGGCGGAAGAACCATCCCCGACTGCGGGAACGTGTATGGGAGGGGGTCCCGGTCGAGCTTGGCGAGCAGCAGGCACTCATCCCGGGTCAATCCCGGCCAGAAGACCCGGATCAGGGCGTAGGCAATCAGAGCGCCAAGGCGGGAGATATGCTCCGCGGCGTTGACGCTGGAGAGAAATTCCCCGGAGGGAGCGGACGGGCACAGACGGTGCAGAGGAAGAGATGCGGGGGCGCCGATGGAAAAGACCGGGAGGTCCAGCTTCGCCCAATCCATTGAATCACCTGGGGAGGCCGGGGTTGTCCCGCCGGCGGTGGAAATCTGAATCTCTGAAAAAAGCTGGCCCGGCTCATCTGCCGTCAGGGAGTCCACCAGCAGGAGGCAGTCCGCGCCGCACGCCTGGACAATGCCGGACACCAGGGCATCCGTTTTGATGTTGTTGACGCCGTACACGCCGGGAATGAAGGCGCATACGTCACGAAAGGCGCTCGCGCCGGAGCCAAGCAGAGAGGTAAGGCCGAGCGGAAGGGTGTGGACAACCTCCGGCCCGAGGCAGTCGGCGGGGAGTTTGGGGTTTCCCAGGCCGCAGACCAGCAGCTTTTTCTGGAAATGGGGCGTGAATACCCGGGACAAAAGTGCGGCCAAACATTCCCCCTCGCAGCCGATCAGATCATGAGGTTCCGACTGGGGTTTCATTTGCATGGTAATATAGCGTCCCGCCGCCCGGCCAAGCTGGGCGGCGGCTTGTTCTGTCTGGACCTCCACTGTGGTCACTTGACAGCCGTGGAGCGTTTCGTCATGGACTACGGTATCCTCTGCGGCAGACATGAGACACCTCCTAAAATATGATACAGGCGTGATGTGGAATCAATAATATTATAGGCACAAGGAGAGAATAAAATTTAACCATCTCAATTACTCGTATTCAGGTAATTACGGGAATGATTATTGCTATCATGAACACACTATCCTTTGGTTAAGGAGTGGTTCAGATAGCAGCGGTGGATTATAAATATGCTCAAATTCTTGTTGACCGGATTTTGACTCTTTGTAAATCAAAGGGAATATCAATCAACAAGCTTTCAGAAATGAGCGGGGTCAGTCAATCTACTCTGGATAACCTGATAAACAGAAGGACGTTTAATCCTAGAATTCGGACACTCCATCGAATTGCCCTTGCATTTAGTATGACGGTAGGGGAGTTTTTGGATTTCAAGGACCTAAATGATTACTCGTTTGAAGATTTATCAGATGATTGAGAACAGGCACCATGACCATGGTGTCTGTTTTTGCATTATATCACGAAATGCGGTGTATTGCTACTGTTTGTTCTACAAACTTGTGTGTATTCCTTGCAAGAAAGTTGGGGGCTACACTGTTACATAAAGGTGGTGCAGTGCTATGCCGAGAACAGCGAAAAATGTGAATATTGAAGTTGGGCAGAGGATTAAGCAGCAGAGAACAGCCCAAGGGTTGACTCGTGAGCAGTTAGCTCGTGTTACTGGGTATAGTGCTAACTTTATTCAGGAGGTCGAGCGCGGTCGTTCTGGATTATCTTCTGAATCCATGCGCGCCTTTTCCACTGCGCTCAAGGTTTCCGCTGATTGCTTGCTTTTTGGCAGTCCCCCTGCAGGTTTCGAATATCTTTTTGCGAAATTAGACACAGTATCACAGGAAAAACGAAAATATATTATTGCGATTCTTGAAGCGGCAATCGCATGTGCTGAGTCGTAGACTGGGAAAGGCCGGTGCTCCAGAGGGCGCCGGCCTTTTGGTTTGCCTGTCCGATTGCACAACATGCGGGAGAACGCTATTCTGATTTTTGGAGCTGTCGATCCATGCGGAATAGACGAGCGCCCCGCACTTCCGGCATGGCCGCATGACCGCGCGGTTTAAATAGTTTTTGCAGTCGTCACACAGCGTTTTCCGGCCCTTGGCCGAGAACAGGTTCCCACAGTTCCTGCACGCCTGCCTTTCACACAGCCATCCTCCTATCGAAAACCAGAATAACACAAATTATAGAGGGAAATTTATTTTTCCCATAATGGGAGAAACCCCATATACATGGAAGGGACAGAGATTACTTCATCTGATTTGGATATAGGCGACACTATGAAACGGACCCAGGGCAAAGATGGATGTAACAAAAGTACAGCGGTTGGATGATGAAATGTAACTTCGGATTTTCCGCACAACAAGATAAGGCGGGAGCATCATTGCAGATGTTCCCGCCTTTGTGGGTTATGTTAAATTGTTTTCCAGAACAGACAGCTGGTGCGTTAACTCCGTAGGGAGCTTGTCGCCGAACTTGGCGTAGAACTCCTTGATGCCGGCCACTTCCTGGCGCCACAGCTCCGGGTCCACCTTCAAAAGCTCTCGGAGGGTGTCCGCAGTGATATCCAGGCCCTCCAGGTCGATGTCCTCCGGATGGGGCATATAGCCGATGGCGGTATCCTCCGCGCCCACCTCGTCAAAGCAGCGTTTCATGATCCACTCCAGCACCCGCAGGTTGTCGCCAAAGCCCGGCCAGATGAAGTTGCCCTCGTCATCCAGGCGGAACCAGTTGACATTGAAGATTTTGGGCTGGTGCTGGATTTTTTCGCCCATGTCCAGCCAGTGCTGCCAGTAGTCGGCCATGTGGTAGCCGCAGAAGGGGAGCATGGCCATAGGGTCCCGGCGGACCACACCCACGGCGCCGGCCGCGGCGGCGGTGGTTTCCGAGGCCATAATGGAGCCCACGAACACCCCATGCTCCCAGGAGCGGGACTGGTATACCAGAGGGGCGGTTTTCGCCCGGCGGCCGCCGAAGACGATGGCGGAGATGGGCACGCCCTGGGGATTTTCAAACTCGGGGGACAGGCAGGGGCAGTTCTTAGCCGGGGCGGTGAAGCGGCTGTTGGGGTGGGCGGGCTTTTTCTCGTCGCCGCGATGCCACTCCAAGCCATTCCAGTCGATAAGGGTCTCAGGAATATCGTCCCCCTTGGTCAGTCCATCCCACCACACGGTGCCGTCGGCGGGGTTGTAGGCTACGTTGGTGAAGATGGTATTCTTCTTGGTGGATTCCAGAGCGTTAAAGTTGGATTTTGCGTTGGTGCCGGGGGCCACGCCAAAGAAACCGTACTCCGGGTTCACCGCCCACAGCCGGCCGTCGGGACCCACCCGGAGCCAGGCGATGTCGTCGCCCACGCACCACACCTTCCAGCCCGCATTCCGGTACCCCTCGGGAGGGATGAGCATGGCCAGGTTGGTTTTACCGCAGGCGGAGGGGAAAGCGGCGGAGAGATAGCGCACCTCACCTTGGGGATTCTCAATGCCCAGGATGAGCATATGCTCGGCCATCCAACCCTCCTGGCGGCCCAGATAGGAGGCGATGCGCAGGGCGAAGCACTTCTTGCCCAGCAGCACATTGCCGCCGTAGTTGGAGTTGATGGACATGATGGTATTGTCCTCGGGAAAGTGGGCGATGTACTTGTTGTCGTTGTCCAGGTCGGCATAGGAATGCAGGCCCTTGATGTAGTCGCCGCTGTCTCCCAAAGCATCCAGCACGTCAAAGCCCACCCGGGTCATGATGGTCATATTGAGCACCACATAGATGGAGTCAGTCAGCTCAATGCCGTACTTGGCGAAGGGGGAACCCACCACGCCCATGGAGTAAGGGATGACATACATGACGCGCCCCTCCATGGAACCATCAAACAAAGCGTACAGCTTGGCATACATCTCCTGGGGAGCCATCCAGTGGTTGGTGGGTCCGGCATCCTCTTCCTTCCGGCAGCAGATGAAGGTGCGGTCCTCCACCCGGGCCACGTCCAGAGGGTCTGTGCGGTGGAGATAGCAGCCGGGCAGTTTCTCTTGATTGAGCTTGGTGAGGATGCCCTCCCTCACCGCCTGGGCGCGCAGGGCTTCCAGCTGTTCCTCGCTTCCATCGATCCAGACGATAGATGCCGGGCGGGTACGGGCGGCCATTTCATCGATCCAGGTTAAAACGGCCTGATTTTGGGTTGGTGTCATAGTTTCCGCCTCCTGTATGTCGCTTTACTGCATGAAAGACATTGACTACATTGTACGGGAAAGCAACGGGAAATGCAAGCTAAATTTAGCGTGCCTGCAAAATATTTGCCAAATTAGAAAATTCATCCAAGCTCAGCCGTTCTCCCCGGACCGTCTCCGAGAGACCGCAGTCCGAAATGGCCTGACGAAGCTCATCCTTGGACAGCCGGCTGCCATAGGCGGCGGACAGGGCGTTGAGTAAGGTCTTGCGCCGCTGGGCGAAAGCGGCCTTCACCAGCCGGAAGAGAGCCTCCGGATCAGCGTCCACCGGGGGCTGGGAGCGGGGAATGAGCCGGATGACCGAGGAGGTCACCTTGGGGGCGGGGAGGAAGCACTCAGGCCCCACGTCGAATAGCAGCTCACATTGGGCATGGTACTGGCAGAACAGGGAGAAGGCCCCACGGTCGGCGCTGTCCGGCTCCGCGCAGATGCGCCTGGCCACCTCCCGCTGGATCATGACGGTGATGGACTGGAAGCAGCCGGCTTCCAGCAGCTTGGTGATCACCGGGGTGGTGATGTTGTAGGGCAGATTGGCGCACACCATGGGGCGAAGGCCGGGCAGCTTCTCCGCCACCAGGGCGGGGAGGTCCAGCTTCATCACGTCCCCCGGCACCACTTCCACATTGTCCCGGTCGGCCAGGGTCTCCGCCAGAATGGGCAGCAGGGAGCGGTCCAGCTCCACGGACACCACCTTGTCCGCCAGTTGGGAGAGCTCCCGGGTCAGCGGGCCGATGCCCGGTCCGATCTCCAGTACGCCCACCCCAGGACCTGCCCCGGAGGCTTTGGCAATCTCCCGGGGCACCCAGGGCTCAATGAGAAAGTTTTGTCCCATTGACTTGGAGAAGCGGAAGCCGTGGCGGGAGAGCAGGGCTTTGATGTCGTTGATGTTGCACAGATCCATGGTTGTGCCTCCGTCGTTTGATGATATCCCATACACTATAAGGGAGAAACGGGGAGCCCGTCAAGAGAAGGGAGGAAAAGAGTAAAAAAATTGCTGGTTTGCCCAATATTTTGCGCTGTTTTCCGTCCTGATCTGTGACAGCAGGGGGAGCGCATGTTATAATGAAACCGAAGGAATCCCCCGCACTTGCCGCCTTGCCGATGACCATACTGTGAGGAGGGATTGGAATGAAAGGAAAAAGGAACCGCCTGAAAAAGCTCTGCCTTGCGTGCCTGCTGCTGTCCCTGTTCTGCCTGCCCGTCCACGCCGATGTGGCGCCCAAACCCTCGGTGACGGTTACCTTGGAGGGTCTGGAAGGACGGACGTGCTGGGGGACGCTCCTCTCCGCCCAGGAGTCCACCGGTCCCTTCGGGGTGGTGGATTCCCTGGACCATCTTGAGGGGTATACGGCGGAGGAGCGGGAGGCCAGAGAGCAGTTTTTCCGGCTGGGGAAGGAGAACGAGAAGGGGCTCTATTTTCTCGACTACATGTATGACTGCTCCGACGGTCAATTCAGCTGGACCTACTACCCGCCCTCGGAGTTTCAGCTGGCCCTGTGGTTTCCCGATACCAAGACCCTGCTGGTCAGCGAGATGGAGAAACGCTACGCCTTTGACAGCTACTTTACCCTGTCCCTGGAGGAGCTCACACTGACGCAGGGGGAGCAGACCGAACTGGCCATGGCCCACAGCTACCCCTATGGAAAGGAGCTACTGGCCTTTCTGGGCCGTGTGGCCCTTACCGTTGGAATTGAGGTGCTGGCCGCGCTGCCCTTTGGCCTCTGGAGCCGCCGGCAGCTGAAGATTATCCTGAAGACCAACATTGCCACCCAGGGATGCCTGAACCTGGGCGTCAATCTGTTCACCTATTTTGGCGGAGCGCTGGCGGGCATGACCATGCTTTTCATGACGCCGGTGTACCTGCT
>OGYF01002329.1_pt1 | contig 14451 bp, 11 predicted proteins | sample 1576451 | NCBI WGS metagenome assembly OGYF01 (sample SAMEA3541505, study PRJEB24748) | human gut metagenome | biome: human gut; feature: human-associated habitat; material: faeces | place: China | collected 2012 | reverse complement strand
ATCTCCCCGAACATTCTGTTAACTATCTTACCAGACTATACAGACCTCGACGCACCGATGCCGCATTAGCGGCACATAATCTTCACGAATATTTAATTTTAATACCGTAGGAGCAGCCCTTGCGGCTGTCCGCTGTCGGCGCAGCCGATACAAAATCACATCGGCTTTACGATTGAAATTTCACGCCCCAAAACACACCGATATTCCTCCAATTTTCACCGCTCTGTTGCCAATTTTCGCCGATTGTGCTATCATTGAACCGACAAAAAAACGGAGATGATAAAAATGACCGTTACCGAAAGATTCCTGAAATATGTGACATTCGAAACCACTTCCGACGAGTCGAGCGATACCGTGCCCTCGACTGCGACCCAGCTCGTCCTTGCCGATTATCTCGTCGAGGAGCTTCGCGGCGCGGGAGTCGCCGATGCGATGCGCGACGAAATGGGCTATGTCTATGGGCATATCCCTGCGTCCGATGGCTGCGAAAATTGCCCTAAGATAGGGCTCGTCTCGCATATGGACACTTCCCCCGATGTCAGCGGCGCGAACGTCAAGCCGCAGATAATCAAATTTGACGGCACGAACGCCCCGATGGTCGGCGATGAATATATCGGGCGCGAGCTTATAGTTACCGATCACACGACTCTGCTCGGCGCGGATGACAAAGCGGGCGTTGCCGAGATAGTCGCCCTGTGCGCCGAAATCAACGCAAATAAAAATATCCGCCACGGTGCGCTGAGCATCTGTTTCACTCCCGATGAGGAGATAGGCTGCGGCGCGGATCACTTTGATTTTGAGCGCTTTAATGCCGATTTTGCCTATACTGTCGACGGCGGCGAGGTCGGCGGTATCGAGTGCGAAAACTTCAACGCCGCAGCCGCTGATATTACGGTTCACGGAGTCAACACCCATCCCGGAACCGCCAAGAACAAGATGAAAAATGCCGCCCTGTATCTCGCGGAGTTCGTCAATATGCTCCCCGCGTGGGAGACCCCGGCGCATACCGAGGGACGTGAGGGTTTCTATCATTTGGCGCGTATCGCCGGCAACGAGACCGAGGCGAGCGCGCATATGATAATCCGCGACCACGACAAGAATAACTTCGAGCGCCGCAAGAAGTTCGTCGCCGATACCGTCGGTTTCCTGAACGAAAAGTATGGCGAGGGCACTTTCGAGCTGAATATCAAAGACAGCTATTATAATATGTTCGAGATAATCGAGAAGCATATGGATATCGTCGAGCGTGCCGAAAAAGCTATGCGAGACGCGGGCGTTGAGCCGGAGATAGTGCCGATACGCGGCGGAACGGACGGCGCACGTCTCTCGTTTGAGGGTCTGCCGTGTCCGAACCTCTCGACCGGCGGCATGAATTTCCACAGTATCTATGAAGCGATACCCGTCGACGCATTGCCGAAGATGGTCGAGGTGCTGATAAATATTGTGTCCGTGACCGACTGAATAAAATAAAAACGCCGGAGACAGGGAATCTTCCCGCCTCCGGCGCTTTTATCAATATGGCTCAATGTTGAATTTGAGATTCTTTGTAGGGGTGCGGCGACTCGACGACCCTATGCCACCGTCGGCGGCACTGTTTGGAAAGCAGAAAAAAGCAAGGTCAAAACTACGCTTGACCTTGCTTTTTGCTTTATCAGTATTGTTTGCCCTCGCCGATGCGGCTGAACGCAAGTATGATGCAGTCGATACCGAACAGCACAAGGTATGCGCCGACGATGTAAGCAACCGCCGCAACCGAGATGTTCGGGCTGAATATCATCACGATGCCGAGCACAAGCCCGATGATGTTGACAATCATCGTGAACCAGTAGACGAAATTGCCCGCGATGAACCGAATCGTGTTCAGGTGCGAGAGCCTCGAGAGACAGTGCGCGATGAACCATATCGGGAACAGGAGTGAGAGCACCCATTTGCCCGCGTTGGGATAGACGAGCAGCATGACGCCCGCCATGACGCTGAGTATGCCCGAGATGAGCGACACAGTCGGACCGAAGCCGAGATGCTTGTCAACGCGAACATAGAGCACAACATCCGCAATGCCGGTTATTATGGCGATTATGCCGTAGATAATAACGAGGGTCGTCACCGCATTGTCGGGATAGACAAAAGTGAATATTCCGAGCGCCGCGAGCGCAATGCCGATTATAAGCTCCATCCATCCGAAGCCGGAACGCCTTTTCATTCCTCTTCGCCTCCTTTGTTGAGAATGGACATGAATTCTTCGCCGGTTATGGTCTCTTTTTCATAGAGATATTTTGCCAGCTCGTCGAGCTTTCCGCGGTTGTCCGCGAGAATTTTCGAAGCCTTCTCGTGCTGGCGCTTTACGAGTTCAACAACCTTGCGGTCTATTTCATTCTGCGTATCGGCGGAGCAGGCGAGTGAGGCGTCGCCGCCGAGATACTGGTTCGATACAGTTTCAAGAGCAACCATGTCAAAATCGTCGCTCATGCCGTAGCGGGTTATCATCGCGCGGGCAAGCTTTGTCGCCTGCTCGATGTCGTTCGATGCGCCTGTTGTTATCTCGCCGAAAACGAGCTCTTCTGCGGCGCGTCCGCCCGTAAATGTCGCAATCTTGTTTTCAAGCTCTTGCTTTGTCAGCAGGTATTTGTCGCCCTGGTCGACCTGCATCGTGTAGCCGAGCGCGCCGGAGGTGCGGGGGATTATCGTTATCTTCTGCACGGGCGCCGAGTGCGACTGCATCGCCGCAACGAGCGCATGACCTATCTCGTGATAAGCGACAACTTTCTTTTCGCTGTCCGAGAGCACCGCGTTCTTTTTCTGATATCCCGCAATGACCGTCTCAATGCTCTCTTCGAGGTCGGATTCGTTGACGACGGTTCGGTTGTTCCTGACCGCGCGCAGCGCCGCCTCATTTATAATATTCGCAAGCTCCGCGCCCGATGCGCCGGATGCCATTCTTGCTATCGTGTGGAAGTTGACGTCGTCTGCCGTCTTTATCTTCTTTGCATGGACTTTCAGTATCGCCTCGCGTCCCGCAAGGTCGGGCAGCTCAACGGGTACGCGCCTGTCGAAACGGCCGGGGCGGGTGAGCGCGGGATCGAGTGTCTCAGGGCGGTTCGTCGCCGCTAATATGATAACGCCGATATTTTCCTGGAAACCGTCCATCTCTGTGAGCAGCTGGTTGAGGGTCTGCTCGCGCTCGTCGTTGGAGCTGAACTGACCGTCGCGCTTCTTGCCGATGGCGTCGATCTCATCGATGAACACTATGCAGGGGGCTTTCTCTTTTGCTTGGCTGAAAAGATCCCTGACCTTTGAAGCGCCCATGCCGACGAACATCTCAACAAACTCCGAGCCGGACATCGAGAAGAACGGCACATTCGCTTCGCCCGCAACAGCCTTCGCGAGCATTGTTTTACCTGTTCCGGGAGGGCCGACGAGCAGAACGCCCTTGGGCATCGACGCGCCGACGTCGGAATATTTCTTTGGATTGTGAAGATAGTCGACTATCTCCGAAAGGCTCTCTTTCGCCTCGTCTTCACCCGCAACGTCGCTGAAATGTATGCCCTGGGTCGACGGGACATAGACCTTCGCGTTGCTCTTGCCGAAGCCGAACGCCATGGAGTTTTTGCCGCCCGCCTGTTCCATCAGCTTCTTGCCCATATACTGGCCGAGTCCGATAAAAATTATCAGCGGGAGCACAAAAGTCAGCAGGAAACTCACCAACGGCGAGGTCGTCGTCTCGATATCTTTTGAGAACTTCGCGCCGGAGTCGTAGAGCCGCTGAGTCAGCGTCGGGTCGTTCATCGCGCCGGTCTTATAGATTTTTTTCGCGTCGTCCTTGTCGGTGAAGATTATCTGATCGTCATCGACCTCGACATTGCCGATTTTTTTCTGCTCAATCATGCTCATGAATGTGCCGTAGTCGACTTCCGTCACCCGCGCCTTGACGAGCAGGGGAGACACAATCACATTGAACAGCACAATGACGAGCAGCGCAATGCCGTAGTAGAATATCAGAGGCTTCTTTGGGGATTTCACTTCTTTCATTTTCCGCACCTTCCTTTTTTAGGATTGATGTTAATTGAAAATATATATTAATTATACTCTTGCGTCAATATAAGTTCAATACAATTAAAGAATAACAGCAAAAAAGCAATGCTCGCGAATTTGCTTAATATAGTTTCAAAAATGTCATTTGCAAATTGGAATTTGCGGAACACTTGAATTATAGCAAAGCAAAAGCGGGCGACTCGACTAACACTTATAATCAGACTTACAATAGCCGCGCCGCAGTGTTTGATAGCTTTCTTTGAGAGGGCTGAACGGCTTGCAAAGCAAGACGCACGAGCCCGTATTGTTTGAGCGAAGCGAGTTTACGGGCGAATGTGCCGAGCGACAGACTGAGAGCCGCGAGCTATGTACTGCGGCGCGGCGTTGCGGGGGGCTCGGGGTGAAACCTCGAGTCTGCCTTTTCTTTGCAGGCGTTTCTTTTCTCAGACAGAAAAGAAATGCCGAAACGCGGGTAGTGTGAAAAGTTTGATTATAGAGGGACGCGAAGGTAGTAAGCCAATTATAAACAAATCAAAATTGTTGTATCGGCTGCGCCGATAGCGGACAGCCGCAAGGGGTCCCTACGAGCGGTCGGTAAAACAAGCCTTTTCAAAGATTTTGTGCCGCTCGCGCGGCATCGGTGCGTCGAGTCGCCGACCCCTGCAAAATACAAGACAATAAGTCACTACAAATTTTGCGGTCAAATAATATTCGCCCCTACTGCATATATTTGTTGCTTTGAGCGAAGCAAAACACCCTCTCAGTCTCGGCTTACGCCGAGCCAGCTCCCCTGCAGGGGAGCTTAAATAGTTTTTGCGACAAATCCGATTTGTCTCTCCGTATCCCCACATCGCGGCAAAACAAAAACAGCCGCAGCAAAACAAATCGCTGCGGCCGGTTTCATATATTTTTTACTCGCTGATTTTTCTGACTGTCTCCATGACATAGTCACCGAACTCGCTGCAGGTGCAGCCGTCCTCGCGGCCTGTGATTTTGAGCTTCTTGTCCTCGTACATGCAGATGTCGAGTGCTCTCTCGAGCAGATCGGCCTTCTCCTGCTCGCCGATGTGGGAGAGGAGCATCACGCTCGCTCTGAGCATCGAGCAGGGGTCTGCGTACTGCGCTCTGCCCTCGCGAACCATTCTCGGAGCCGAGCCGTGGATAGCCTCGAACATCGCGTAACGCTTGCCGATGTTTGCGCTGCCGGCTGTGCCGACGCCGCCCTGGAACTCGGCAGCCTCGTCGGTGATTATGTCGCCGTAGAGGTTCGGGAGAATGAAGACTTTGAAGTCGCGGCGGCGCTTCTCGTCGATGAGCTTCGCCGTGGTGATGTCGATGTACCACTCGTCGGTCACGATGTCGGGATATTCCTCGCCGACCTTTTTGCAGAGGTTGAGGAACTTGCCATCCGTGGTCTTGATGACATTTGCCTTTGTGATTATCGAAACGCGGCCCTTGTTGTTGCGGCGCGCGTAGTCATATGCGAGTCTTGCGATTCTGTCGCAGCCCTCGGAGGTCGTCACGACGAAGTCGAGCGCGAGGTCGTCGGTAACATTGACTCCCATCGAGCCGACGGCATATGCGCCCTCGGTGTTCTCGCGGAAGAAAGTCCAGTCAATGCCCTGCTCGGGAACCTTGACGGGGCGGAGGTTCGCAAACAGATCGAGAGCTTTTCTCATCGCAACGTTTGCACTCTCAATGTTTGGCCACGGATCGCCCGCCTGCGGAGTAGTGGTCGGGCCCTTGAGGATAACGTGGCAGCTCTTGAGCTCCTCGAGCACGTCGTCGGGAATAGCCTTGTTCGCCTTGACGCGGTTTTCGATGGTCAGTCCGTCGATGACCTTGAATTCAATCTTGCCTGCCTTTACTTTATCGTCAAGCAGATATTCGAGAACTCTTGCGGATTCCTTGGTGATGACCGGACCGATGCCGTCGCCGCCGCAGACGCCGATGATGATCTTGTCGAGCGACTTGAAGTCGATGAAATCGCCCTGAGCCTTTATTTTGTCCGAACGGTCGCTCTGAGCGCGGATGAGAGCCTCAAATTTTTCGACGGCGTTCTTGACCTGTGCCTCTGTCATGTTTATCTTCCTCTCTTATTTGTGTGATTCTCTTGTGTAGTTGAGCAGACCGCCTGCGAGAATTATGTCCTTCTGCCTGCCGGAGAAGCTGTAGCAGAGCTTGTAGCTCTCGCCCTTTGTCTCATTCTTGAGAACAGCCTCGCCGCCGTTTTCAATAGTCTCTCTGATGCCGTCGAGCGCGAGCTTGTCGCCCTTCTCGATGCGGTCATAGTCGGCGGGGTCGGCGAAGGTGAACGGCACGATACCGGCGTTTATGAGGTTCGCCTGATGTATGCGCGCAAAGGACTTTGTGATAACGCTCTTTATGCCGAGATACAGCGGAACAAGAGCCGCGTGCTCTCTCGAAGAGCCCTGACCGTAGTTGCTGCCGCCGATGATGATTCCCTTGCCTGCCTGCTTGCAGTGCTCGGCAAAGTTCTCGTCGCACTGCTTGAAGCAGAAGTTCGACAGGAACGGTACGTTCGAGCGGTAGGGGAGAATCTTTGCGCCTGCGGGCATGATGTGGTCTGTTGTGATGTTGTCGCCGACCTTGAGAACGACTTCTGCCTCGATGCTCTCGGGCAGTGCGTCGCCGTTGGGGACGGGCTTGATGTTCGGACCGTAGACTATCTCAAGATTCTTGGCCTCTTCCGGAGAAGCGGGCTTGTCGATGAGATTGTCGTTTATTTCAAAGTGGTCGGGCATTGTGATGTGCGGCGCCTCGCCGAGGGTTCTCGGGTCGGTCAGCACGCCTGTGAGAGCGGAAGCCGCGGCGACCTCGGGGCTGACGAGATAAACGCCCGCGTCGGCAGTGCCGGAGCGTCCCTCGAAGTTGCGGTTGAAGGTGCGCAGGGAGACAGCGCCGGAGTTCGGGGACTGACCCATGCCGATGCACGGACCGCACGCGCACTCAAGCAGTCTTGCGCCCGCGCCGAGGATGTCGGAGAGTGCGCCGTCCTCGGAGAGCATTCTGAGAACCTGCATCGAGCCGGGGGAGATAGTGAGGCTGACACTCGGGGCGACGCGCTTGCCCTTGAGGATAGCCGCCACCTTGAGCATATCGTAGAGCGAGGAGTTCGTGCAGGAGCCGATGCAGACCTGGTCGATCTTTATCTCGCCTATTTCGGAAACTTTCTTTACATTGTCGGGCATGTGGGGCATTGCCGCGAGGGGTTCGAGGGTGCTGAGATCTATGTCGATAACCTCGTCATAGACTGCATCGTCGTCTGCCTTGACCTCAACCCAATCCTGCTCTCTGCCCTGAGCGGCGAGGAAAGCCTTCGTCACTTCGTCCGAGGGGAAAACAGAGGTCGTTGCGCCGAGCTCCGTGCCCATGTTGGTTATAGTTGCGCGCTCGGGGACGGAAAGAGTCTTGACTCCGTCTCCACCGTATTCGATTATCTTGCCCACGCCGCCCTTGACGGACATGATGCGAAGAACTTCGAGGATTATATCCTTTGCGCTGACCCACGGCGAAAGCGCACCGTGCAGGTTTATGCGCGTCATCTTGGGCATAGTTATGTAGTATGCGCCGCCGCCCATCGCAACCGCGACGTCGAGTCCGCCTGCGCCGAACGAGAGCATGCCGATGCCGCCGCCGGTCGGAGTGTGACTGTCCGAGCCGATGAGCGTCTTGCCGGGGATGCCGAAGCGCTCAAGATGCACCTGATGGCAGATGCCGTTGCCGGGGCGTGAAAAAAGCAGTCCTCTCTTTTTCGCGGCGCTCCTGATGAATCTGTGATCGTCCGCGTTTTCAAAGCCGGTCTGCAAAGTGTTGTGGTCAATGTATGCGACCGAAAGCTCGGTCTTTACTCTCTCGACTCCCATGGCCTCGAATTCAAGGTATGCCATGGTGCCTGTGGCGTCCTGAGTGAGAGTCTGATCGATCCTCAGACCGATCTCGCTGCCAACGGTCATGTCGCCGCTGAGCAGGTGGCTTTTTATAAGCTTTTGTGCAATAGTGCTGCCCACTTGTATCCCTCCGTATAAAAATAAAATTACCTTTAAATTTTATTGCAATCCGCGGATTTTGTCAAGGTGCGCCGCGCCAAATATATACCTGTGTATATTACATTTTATAGGGGAAATTGATATATGACGATTTTTTATGTTGCCCGAAAGCTTTCTGCGTGGTATAATTAAATGTAATCTGCCGCAGCGCGCTGTGCTATGGCTGAATTATCAAAAGTTATTCGGGCATACTGTTTGTCGGGAGTGAATTCGATGAACAGAAAAAAACACGAAGAACAAAAAGACGGCATATTGGAGCCCGTCGCGCCGACCCCGAGCGTCAGTGAAGAGGACGGAGATTCGTCCGACAGCACGGACAGGGAGCTTCGCCAGATAGTCGAAACAGGCTCGATAACCGTTGACAAGCGCGGGCATTATATCCACTGCCTGACTGTTATCGGTCAGATCGAGGGTCACTATGTCCTGCCGGCGCAGAATAAAACTACAAAATACGAGCATGTCATTCCGCAGCTTGTCGCGATAGAAGAGAGCCGCGATATTGAAGGCTTGCTCATAATCCTCAACACCGTCGGCGGCGATATCGAAGCCGGACTCGCGATAGCGGAGCTTATAGCCGGAATGAAAACGCCGACCGTGTCCCTCGTCCTCGGCGGCGGACATTCGATAGGCGTGCCGCTCGCGGCTTCGAGCGCGTATTCGTTTATCGCGCCGAGCGCCACCATGACCGTCCACCCGGTCAGAATGACGGGACTTGTCCTGGGCGTGCCGCAGACTATGTCCTATTTTGAGCAGATGCAGGAGCGTATAGTGAGATTCGTCGCCGATAATTCGCGCATCTCCGCCGACCGCTTCCGTTCGCTTATGCTCGCAACCGGTCAGCTCGTTATGGATGTCGGCACCGTGCTCGACGGCGAGGCGGCGGTCAAAGAGGGGCTTATAGATTCTCTCGGCTCTCTCTCCGATGCCCTCGATAAGCTCTGCGATATGATTGAGGAGCAGAGTGAAAAGAAAGGGGAGAACGAGTGATGCTCTACACAGTTGTTTCTCCCGCCGAGATTTTTATGCAGCCGCCCGCGGATATCTGCGAGCATCAGACTCCGTTTGGCTGCGTGATGTGTTCAAGGACAGAAAAAGGTGAGGTCGTTGAAAGACTTGTGACGACCGATCCGTTTGAATATCTGAAACCGTGTTATTCACCCGGCGCTTTATATTCCGCCGGAAAAATGGAAAAGGGGTAATATAATCATGGAAATACTCAAGGCAATACTGCTCGGCTTTCTGCAGGGCGTGACCGAATTCCTGCCCATCTCATCGAGCGGGCATCTCTCGGTCTTTCAGCACTTCTTCGGCAATGTCGGCGGCACAAGCTCGCTGCTGTTCACGGTGCTGTTACATATGGGCACTCTGATAGCCGTGTTCGTCGTTTACTACAAGACCATATGGGGTCTTATCGTTGAATTTTTCAAGACTATAAAAGATATATTCACGGGCAAGTTTAAGTGGAGCGAGATGAACGAGAACAGGCGTATGCTCTTCATGTTCGTTATCTCCTGCGTGCCTCTGCTGTTCCTGCTCATTCCCGTCGGCGGTGACAGACGCATCATGGATGTTCTCGGCGGTCTTGCCGATGACAATGATATATTGGTCGAGGGAGTCTGCTTCCTCTTCACCGCAGCTCTCCTGCTCGTCGGCTCATGGCGCGCAAAGAAAGTCAAGGCGCGTCCCCAGATAGGCACGAAATCCGCGTTTGCCGTCGGCGTGGCTCAGGCTTTCGCCGCCGGATTCCCCGGCATCTCGCGCTCCGGCTCGACCATCTCGACCGGTATGATTTGCGGCGTTTCAAAAGAGTATATGGTTCGCTATTCGTTTATCCTCGGCATACCGGCTATCCTTGCCGCCAATGTCATGGAGATAAAGGACGCCGTAGCCCTCGGCGAGCAGATAGATATCCTGCCCGTTATTATAGGCGTTGTCACCGCCGCCGTCGTCGGCTTTGCCGCGATAAAGGCTCTCGAGTGGCTCGTCAAAATCGATAAGTTCAAAATTTTCGGTTACTACTGCCTTGTCCTCGGCGTTGTTGTTATCATCGCCGGCATAGTTGAAAAGGTCAGATAAGTTCGTTCAAATTTCTAAGGAGGGCCTTAATGGCTGCGAAAAAGACTGCGGCAAAGTCAACGGCCGCTAAGAAGAAAAAAACAACAACTACAACGCCAAAAAAAGCCCCGGCTTCAAAGCCTGCGGCTGCAAAAGAGCCTGTCGAGCAGACTCCCGAGCATCAGTCCTCGCGCCGCCAGAAAGCGGCTATCGCGCTCATGGCTGTCGCGGCTCTGCTTATAGCCATGGCGTTTATCGAGGGCGAGAGCGCGTGGCGCGCCGTGCATAATTTTATGTTCGGCGTGTTCGGCACGTGTACATATATCTGGCCCGTCATGCTCATTTATGTCTCGGTCATGCTCGCCATGAACAAGACGTTCGGCTCGATATCGTCGAATCTTATCGGCGTCGGGATATCAATATTGCTGCTGTGCTCGGCGATACATATTTTCTCGAACCCGTCGGAATACTTTTCGCTCATGACCCTCGGCGATCAGATAAAGACCGCATGGAGGGATTATGACACATTCCCGAGTGCAGGCGCGCTCGGTGCGCTCGTTGGCGGACTGCTTGCCAAAATGGCAGGCAAGGTAGGCGCGGCGATAATAAATATTATCCTGCTGATAGTCAGCATAATGTTCCTCACGGGGCTCACTCTGTCCCGCCTCGGTACATCTATCGCCAAGCCCATAAAGCGCATGAGCGAGGATACCAACGAACGCCTTGAGCGCGGAGCTCAGCGCGTCAGAGATGAGCAGGAGAGAGCGCCGTCGAGAGATAAGCGCAGGGAGAAAAAAGAAGAGGAGCCCTATGTCAGCCCCCGTCCGTTCCCCGTGCCGCCTCTGCCGACCGATGCGCCCGCAGCTGCTGCAAAGAGCCGCAAAAAATCCGCCGCCGATGAAGGTCCCGAGCCCACCGTGTTCCCGCGCAAGCCGATTCAGACCGATGTCGGCATCGATGATATAGTCAACCGCGTCAACGCCGCATCGGCGACCGCGAAGATAGCCGAGGGCGTGTCAAAGGCCGCCGCCGTTGTGGACGGCAGACCCGCCTGCGTGCCGCCTCTGCCGACCGAGAGCGCGAAAGACGAGCTTGAAATGCTCGACATAAGCAAGAAGCCCGCCGAGCCGAAGAAGCCGAAGAGGAAAGAGCCGGAGCTCCCGCCCGTCAAAGAGCCTGATCCCGTGCCCGATGTGCCGGAGGAGGACGAGGAAGAGCCTGTTATCGAGAGTCAGCCGACTTATCGCAAGCCGCCGATAACCTGCCTTAGAGAGCCCATCCATGACGGCAACGACAACTTCTCCGATGAGCTCAAATCAAACGCGCAGAAGCTGCTCGACACGCTCGAAAGCTTCAACGTCCACGCAAAGATAACTGAGATAAGCCGCGGCCCGTCCGTCACAAGATACGAGCTTCAGCCGGACGCGGGCGTCAGAATAAATAAGATAACAAACCTTGCGGATGATATCGCACTGCGCCTTGCCGCGTCGGGAATAAGAATCGAAGCACCCATTCCGAACAAGGCGGCGATAGGCATCGAGGTGCCCAACAAGCTGCGTTCGATGGTCTATATGCGCGAGATAATCGAAACTCCGCAGTTCAAGAACGCTCAGAGCAAGCTCAATGTCGTCCTCGGCAAGGATATCGCGGGCAACGCCGTCTGCGCAGATCTCGCGAAGATGCCGCATCTGCTCATAGCGGGTACTACGGGTTCCGGTAAATCCGTGTGCCTGAACACAATGATAGTCAGCATTCTCTATAACGCGACTCCCGACGAAGTGAAGCTTCTGATGATTGACCCCAAGCAGGTCGAGTTCACGGTCTATAACGGCATCGCGCATCTCGCCGTGCCCGTCGTGTCCGATCCGCGCAAGGCTTCGGGCGCTCTCACATGGGCGGTCAACGAGATGGAGAACAGATATAAGATACTCTCCGAGAAGAATGTCCGCGATATAAGAGGATATAACAAATTAGCCGAGCGCGACAAGTCACTGCGCCCGATGCATCAGATAGTCATTTTCATCGATGAGCTTGCCGATCTTATGATGGTCGCGCCGAATGAAGTCGAGGATGCGATATGCCGCCTCGCTCAGAAAGCGCGTGCCGCAGGTATGCACCTTGTCATAGCGACTCAGCGACCCTCCGTCGATGTTATCACAGGTATTATCAAAGCGAATATCCCCAGCAGAATTGCGCTCTCCGTTTCTTCGTCGGTCGATTCGAGAACGATACTCGATATGTCCGGCGCGGAGAAGCTTATCGGCAACGGCGATATGCTCTTTAGCCCCATCGGCGCAAACAAGCCGACCCGTATCCAGGGGTGCTTCATCTCCGACGAAGAGGTCGAGGATGTTGCCGACTTCATCAAGCACAACGCCGAGGCGGAGTACGATGAGGGCATTATGGACGAGATAAACAGGCAGGCGGCAATAGCCGGTTCTGCTAAGAAGAACAGTGCCGCAGGCGGCGATGACGGCGAAGAGCCGGGCGATGAGATGTTCCCGAACGCCGTCGAGGTCGTGCTCGATGCCAAAATGGCTTCAACAACTCTTCTCCAGCGCAAATTGAAGCTCGGTTATGCCCGCGCCGCAAGGCTCATGGACGAACTCGAGAGCAAGGGTATCATCGGACCGTTCGAGGGCAGCAAGCCCCGCCAGGTGCTTATAACCAAACAGCAGTGGATGGAAAAATGTGCCCTGTCGGATGCTCCCGCAGACGACGAGACCTGATCGGAGGAAATTATGGCAAATCAGAGAAAAGGCGACTCCGCCGCACAGAACAAGCGCACGAAGATAATCGTCACCGCAGTCGTGATAGCCGTCGCGCTGCTGATAACCTTCGCGCCCTATATGAATCTCCCGTTCGATATCCCCACATGGGGCGAGCTGCTCTCGGGCAATGAGCAGACGATACAGAGCGGCGACGCACTCAACCAGCCGTTTACCGTCCATGTTATAGATGTCGGTCAGGGCGACAGCATCTTAGTCAAGAGCGGCGACCACGCCATGCTGATAGATGCGGGCGAGCGCGGCAACGACCAAAAAATACTTGATTATCTCAAGGCGAACTCCGTCGAAAAGCTCGATTACATAGTCGCCACCCACCCCCATTCCGACCATATCGGCAGTATGCCCAAGGTTATCGAGGGTATAAAGGTCGACAATGTTATTATGCCGAAGCTTCCGAAGTCCATGGTTCCCACGACCTCGATTTATCAAAAGCTGATAAAAGCGGTCAAGGCCTCCGGCGCCAAAGTCATCTCCGCAAAAGTCGGCGATACCTATACCCTCGGCGACGCAAGGATAACTATAGTCGGACCCGTCGGCACGCCTGAGGATCTCAACAATGCCTCTGTAGTGATGAAGGTTGTCTACGGCAAGAATTCGTTCCTCTTCACAGGCGATGCGGAGGCAAAGAGCGAGAAACAGATACTTGCAAACGGCGCGGATATCAAAGCCGATGTTCTGAAGCTCGGTCACCACGGCAGCAGCACATCGACGAGTGAGGAGTTTCTCAAGGTCGTGTCTCCGTCGCTCGCGCTCATCTCCTGCGGCAAGGATAACGATTACGGTCATCCGCACAAGGAGACTATAGAAAAGCTTGAGAAATATAATATCCCGTATGAGCGCACGGATATAAAAGGCACGATAGTTGTTGGCTCGGACGGCGATCATCTTTCAACGGCTTTCCCGGATAACAAGACCGCTGAGAAGTGAAAAAGGAGGCGGAATAATGGAATATTACGCCATCGACCGTATCGAAGAAAACTACGCAGTCTGCGAAAAAGACGGCGAAACAATGGTCAATATCAGCCGCGCTCTGCTCCCCGACGGAGCGGGTGAGGGCAATGTCCTGCGCCGCCTGCCGGACGGCTCGTTCGTGCTCGACCGCGAGGAAGAAGAACGCCGCCGCAAAGCAGCACTCGAACTCATGGACGGTCTGTTTGATGAATAATTTCCCCATTGATTTTTGGCGGGGTGCTTATAGAATATAAAAACGATCTATGGCTCATAGGTCGTTTTTTGTTGCTGCAAGGTGTATAGATGTGCCAATTTTATCGGTTTGATAGATTTGGATTTATAGCAGAATCTATTTGGCTCCCCTGTAGGGGAGCTGACTCGGCGAAGCCGAGACTGAGGGGATATTTCGCTCTGCTCAAGGTCATGCGGTAGGGCGGATATTATCCGCCCGCGAAATCTGCCTGAATTTTTTGATACGCAGCTTGTAGGGTGCGGTGACCTCTGTCAAGCCCAGATAGTGAACAAAATGTTCGGGATGATTGTTTACACTTTAAGAT
>OGYF01002318.1_pt1 | contig 14497 bp, 18 predicted proteins | sample 1576451 | NCBI WGS metagenome assembly OGYF01 (sample SAMEA3541505, study PRJEB24748) | human gut metagenome | biome: human gut; feature: human-associated habitat; material: faeces | place: China | collected 2012 | reverse complement strand
GATCGGCTCCTTCATGGTGTCCATTCCGCAGCGCGGGCACATCATGTGCATGCCCGCTTCCTGCCGCGCTTTCAAATCGAGCAGCTTTGCCCGCGCCCGTTCAGTCATTTGGATCACAGGCGTCCTCTCCCTTCCGCTGCTGAATCTCCCTGCCCGGCAGTTCGCCGGTGACAAAGGCGTGGTACACGCGCCCGCCGTCCCGCGCCCCGGCCAGATACATCTCCAGCGCCAGCGCGGCGGCGTAGCCCGTCCACAGATCGTCCCGCGCGGTCAGCTCCGCGTTGGGGTACGCCACGGTTTCGTCCAGCGCCGCGTGCAGCTCGCGCACCGCCCGGTCAAACAGGGGGCTGCGCTCGGGGTGCGCTCTCAAATCCCGCTCCACCGTGTCAATGCGGTTGAGTGCGACATCCCGAATCCAGTCCATCCACGCGCTCATGGCTCCGTCCCTTCCTTCGCCGCCTGCCGTTCCCGGCTAAGCCGCGCGTACTTCTCCCGGTGCGCCTGCATGCCCGCCTCGTTTTTGAATGCGGCATAGCCGCCAAGGTGACCCATGAGCGTGCGGCGCAGTTCCCTGTGTTCCCTGCCCGCAAAGCCCAGCCGCGTCAGCAGGCTGTTGGCGTGGTACTTCTCGTTTTCGGGGTCCGCGTCCGCCTTGAAGAACACGCGCCTGGCGGCTTTCACGTGCCGGAGCACCGCTTCCAGAAGCGCCACGTATGCCTGCAGGCGGGCCGGGTCGCGGTCGTCCGGGGCCGTCTCGAAGGCGAGCTTTCCTTCCCGGAGACGGCAGCCCTTCAGCGTTCCCGCCGCAAGGCCCTCCGCGAGCCGGGCTTCGAAATCGGCCGGGGTCTGCGCTTCCTTCAGCCGCTCCACCAGCTGCCGGTCGATGTACAGGGCGTCGCTTCGCATCATCCGGCGGAGGATGTGCTGATTGCTGTACAGCGTATGCAGAAGGTTCTTCAGCTGCGGAACCGTCCAATCCTCCACCGGGAAGCTGAGTTCCATCTGCGTGGTTTCGGAGTCCTGCTCCGTCGGTTCCGCCTTTGCCGCGGGCGCCTCCGCTTCGGAATCCACCGCGTCCGTCAGCCAGCCTCGTTCCATCAGCATCGGCCTGAGCGTTTCCAGCAGCGTATCGTCATCGCTTACGATGCTTCCGTCGCGCTCAACCGTCAGGCCACCGATCCTGTAGGCACAGGTCGGTGTGCGTAGGTAAACCGCCGGGCTGCCAAGCCGCTCCGAAATCGCCCGCACCATCTCCCGGCGGTCCGCGGGGTTCGTTTGTAGCGTCATGTTAATCCCTCCGTTCGTTTCGGGTAGTGACATATACGCTCTGAACCGATGAAAAGTCAAGCGGTTTCCGGATATTCTTTGTCATCAGACACAGCGGAATAAAAACTGCCCTCCGGAGCGCTGCTGATCTCCGAAGGGCGGTGTGTGTCCTTTTCTGACGAGTGTAATGATAGCACAGATCACGACTCTCAAACCATATCAAAAGCTATCATTTTTCGCCGGGCACAAGAATTTTTTTCAAAGCCTCGCCGTGCAGGCGGTAGATGGTCGGCTCGCTGTAGCCGAGCTCCTCCATGATCTCGTTCCACGGCTTGTAGCACAGATACCGCAGCTCCAGAATCAGCTGCTGGTCCGGGTCCGAAACGGCGTTGATTGCCCGGCGGGCCTCGGCCTTCAGGTCCACCAGCCGGTCGATGTCCTTGTTGATCTCCCGCTCCAGATCCACAATCTTGCAGATGGTGTCCGCCATCCGCTCATGGCTGGGGCTATCCGGCCGGGGTATGTCGGTCAGCGTCGCGGTGCAGTTTGTCGCCGCCTCCCGCAGGCGCATCACCTGCGAGAGCTTGCTGCCTATCCTCTGGTCGATGTGAAACGCCTGGGACAGATATTCCTTTGCCGTCATTTCCATTCTCCTCTCCCCCATCCGCCTGACGGATGATGGTCTTCACGTCTTCCACGCTCTCCACCCGGCGGGCGATGCCGCCGGCAGCGTTGATCCTTGCGAGGGTCCGCTTCTGCAGCGGCGTCAGCCTGCCGCCCGGCCGCTTCACTTCCAGCCCCAGAAACCGCCCTCTGTAGCAGCAGATGATATCCGGGACGCCGGACGTTCCGTACGCGCCTCCGTGCTCCTTCCAGAAGAACACGTCCTCGCCCAGCGTGGCCAGATACCGCCTGATGGCCGCAACGATGTCCTTCTCAGGCAAGTCTTTCACCCCCCGACAGGGTGTCCCGTTCTTTCACGGCCTGAATCTTTGCCTTCACCGCCGCCATGAGCGCGTTCTGGTCCGCGGCCTTGTTCCGGAGCGCCCGCATCACCTGTTCGTCCATCGTGCCCTTCACCACCAGATGGTGCACGACCACCGTATTTTTCTGGCCCTGCCGCCAGAGCCGGGCGTTCGCCTGCTCGTAGAGCTCCAGCGACCAGTTCAGCCCGAACCACACGATGGTGCTGCCGCCGTGCTGGAGATTGAGGCCGTGCCCGGTGGAGGCGGGCTGGGTCGCAGCGACGGGAATCCTGCCGGCGTTCCAGTCCGCCATGTCCTGCGCCGTTTTCAGCTCCCGCACGCCGCCGGGGTTCTCCGGGCTGTACGTTCCGAACCGCTGCCGGATGCGCGCCAGGTCGTGCCGGTAGTTGACCATCACCAGCACGGGCTTGCCGTTGGCTGCTTCGATCAGGTCTTCCAGCGCGTCCAGCTTGCGGTCGTGGATCACGCGGACGTTGTGAAACTCATCATAGACCGCGCCGTTGGCAAGCTGCAGGAGCTTTCCGGCCAGCGACGCGGCGTTGAGGGCAAGCACATCCCCGTCCGCATAGGGCAAGAGCATGTCCCGCTCCATCCGGCGGTACAGCTTTTCCTCTCTTGCGGACAGGGACAGCTCGACCATGTTATCCACCCGCTCCGGCATCCTGAGGTGGTCCGCCGCCCGCATGGATACGCAGATATCGCCGATGCGCCGGTAGATGGCTTCTTCCGCGCCGGGCTTGAGCTCGCGCCTGTAGAGCGTCCAGCTGTTGGGGGTGTCAAAGTACAGGTCCAGATAGCTGCGCATCGTCCTGCCCAGCCGCGCGCCCCGGTCCAGCAGATAGATCTGGGGCCAGAGGTCCTCCAGCCCGTTGGGCGCAGGCGTTCCGGTCAGCCCAACGACGCGGGAAAACTGGGGCAGCACTTTCTTGAGCGCCAGAAAACGCTTGGCGCGACTGTTCTTGAAGGATGACAACTCGTCGATTACCAGCATGTCGAAGGGCAGCTTTCGCCCGGCGTAGTGCCGGACCAGCCACTCCACGTTCTCGCGGTTGATGACGTACAGATCGGCCCTCCGGCTCAGCGCGGCGATGCGTTCCTTGGGCGTGCCGAGCACGCGCTCCAGCTTCAGGCCGCCGAGATGCTCCCACTTGTCCAGCTCGGCAATCCAGGTATCTCGCGCCACACGCAGCGGCGCGATAATCAGGACGCGGCTCACCTCGAAGCTGTCATAGAGCAGATGGGCTACGGCGGTCAGGGCAATGGCCGTCTTGCCAAGCCCCATGTCGAGAAATACGCCGCATTGCAGATGCGCTTCGATGAACTCCACGCAGAAGCGCTGGTAGTCATGCAGGTCGCGCTCCGCAAGCGGCCGCGCATCACGGGGTCTATGTGCGTTCATGGGATATCAGCTCCATTCGTAGTGTGGTATAAGCAGCTCCCCTATGCGGTAGCAAGGTTTGGCGCATGCCATGCCTTGCAGCCACATAAGGGAGCGGGGGCATATCGTGAGAAGTCGCCGCGGAACCGGCAGCCCTGTTTTGAGCGAAACAGGCGCAACGTACATTGCCTCGCGCGCGCAAGTGCATACGGGCACATACACGCTCGTTTTTTGCTTTTTTCTTCTCTTTTTCAAAACCTCTATAGAAAAGATGGCAAATGGCAAACACGGGAGTTTTCTTCCTATATATGCCTGCGTTTGCCTTCCCCGATTGCCCTGGTTTGCCATCATCATTGGCAAGCGTCCGCCGTGTCTTTTCGGCTTGCCATCGCACATGGCAAACCGACCGCAAGCGCGGAGGCAATGCGCTCCGCTTGCTGCGGCCAGGTCCCTACCTGCGCACGAAGCACCGCTGGATGCCGTAGAACGCGCGCTTCATGGATGCGCTCCTGTTCCCGCCGTACTTCTCCCACCCGCCGATCTTCATGAGCATGCCGAAGATATCGTAGGTATCGCTGCGCCGGATGGCCGTGGGTTCCTTGCCGAAGCACTCCGCCCAGATCTCCACCGCGCTGACCACCGTGCGCCGCACCGTGCCCGTGCGGCCGCCGCCCGTAAACGGATCACCGCGCAAAAACCCGCGCCGCTCGGACAGGTCCATCCTGTCCCAGTCCTCCGGCAGCAGCTTCTCCAGATACTCCGCGATCATGCCCTCGCGCACATCGCTCTCCAGCGCCTCCGTCTGCTCCGCCTCCGCCATCCGCTCAATCTCCGGCGGCAGATACAGCGTCTCCCCTTGCTGAAACAGCCTGTACGCCTCCGCCCAGAGCTGATCCACCACCTCCGCCACCTCCCACGGGCGATGCTTTCCCGACGTGGTGCAGGTCACCGGCCAGAAGCGGCGGTTGCCCGTGATGTCCCGCAGAAAGCCGTCGCCGTTGTTCGTGCTGCCCACGATGATGCACTGGCGCGGGTGGTCCTCCACGCTGTAGCCGTAGGAGTGGCGGAACTTGTCGTCCTGACGGGTGATGAACGCCTTCACCGTCTCCACATCCACCTTTTTCAGCCCCGCCAGCTCGCCCAGCTCCAGTATCCAGTAGCCCTGCAGCTTTTCCGGCGCGGCCTTGTCCTTCATGTCCCCGATGGTGAGGGAATCGCTGAACCACTTGCCGCCCAGCCTCGCAAAAAACGAGCTTTTGCCCATGCCCTGCGGGCCGTTCAGCACCACGACGCTGTCAAACTTCACGCCCGGCCGGTACACCCGCGCCACCGCCGCCACCATCATCTTGCGCGCCACGGCGCGGGTATAGGCGGTATCCGCTACACCCAGATAATCCACAAACAGCGTGTCCACGCGCGGCACGCCGTCCCATGCGGGCAGGGATTCGATGTAGTCACGGATGGGATGGTAGCCCCGTTCCGCCGCGATGGCCAGCAGAATGCCCTTGAGCTTGGACGGGGTGTAAAGGCCGTAGACATGCTCCAGATAGATCTGCAGCGCGCCCAGGTCCGACTCGTTCCAGCCCGCCTTGATGGGCACCCACGGGACGGAGCTGCGGCCCTCCGCGTCCCGGCGGATGTCGATGCCGCTGCGATGGATGTTGTAGGCGATGTCCTTGAGGCGCGGGTCGTTGCGCAGGATCAGCGCCAGATTGCCCAGCGTGTCCCTGACCTTGCCCTGCCTGTCCACCTCCAGCTTTTCCTGCCAGTTTTCGTCCTGCGCAGGCTGTGCTTCCAGCGCGTCCAGATCGCCAAACTCCTGCGCGGCCTGCTCCCTGCGCTCCTCGCATAGCTTGCGGCGGGTGGCCTCGTCCTGCGCGGCGTACTCCTGCATCCGGCGGACGGAGTCCTTCCCGTCGCCCACATGCGCGCCGTCCGGGGCCGTGCCGCCCGGCGTGAACAGGTGCAGCCGCACCAGATCAAAGGCGTTGCACAGCTGCCCGCCCGCCGGGTCGGTGGCGTGGTGCGAATAGGCGAACTTGTCGTCGTAGACCACCAGCCCGCCCGTGGTGCTGCCGCCCGCGAAGGTGTAGCGGTCGTCCTGTGCCGTGGGCGCGTATCGGTCCGCGAGGATGTGCTCCAGCACATCCGCAATGCCGTGTGCCCGGCAGAAGGCGCCGATGATCCCGCGCTTCTCCAGCGGGTCTTCCTGCTTGGAAACCGTGCGGCGCATCTTTGCCTCCAGCGGCTTCGTGGTCGGCCAGAGCGAAGCGTCCGTCCAGTCGGGATAGGTGGCCAACACTGCGTCCGGGTCGAGAAACGGCTCGTCGGCGTAGCGAAACACGTACTCGCCGTCCTCCGGCGCGCTGGGCCAGTACATGAGCCGCGCGGGCTCAAAGGTCGTGGGGTCGAAGCGGGACAGCGTCAGCCCGTCCGCGATGCGGCGGGAAACAGCGGCGTACTCGTCCGGCGTGACCGTGCGGGAAAGCGGGATGATGAGCCGAAGCCGCATTTTCTCCGGCGTGTGGCTGTGGGTCGAGTAGAGCGCATAGGCGTTGATGAACGTCATGTCCAGATCGTCCACAAGGGCGGCGTCGGCGTTGTCCGCGTCCAGACAAACCAGGCAGCGGTTGACCACGCCCGCGTTGCTGCGCCTGCCGTTTTTGAGATAGCCGCCCACGAACCCGCCGATGTCCTTGACGTTGTCGCGCTCGGCCTTGCCCATGGCGGCATACTCGGCCGCCGTCTCCCGTGTGCGGGTGGGCCGGGAGAGCTTATCCAGAAACTCGCTCCAGAGCATCTCCCTGTTCTGCCATTGTGCCGCCTTGCGGCTGCGGCCCGTGGCGATGAGCAGCTTTTTATCGTGGGTGATTTGCATGCAGGTACCTCCTTCGGCTGGGCCTTTGAACTCTTTTGATTTCATTTGCTTGCATTTGCAAGTAAAGTCGTCTATACTATAGGTGTGAACAGAAAGGAGACTGATGGATATGGCAAATACATCTGCCGTTTACGCCAGGATTGACGCACAGCTGAAGGAAAACGCCGAGGCCATTCTGGCACAGCTGGGAATCACACCGTCGGCGCTTATCCAGATGACCTATAGCCAGGTTGTTCTCCATAATGGTCTTCCATTCTCCGCGCGTATTCCTGCCAAAGCGCCAACCGCCGTCGGCAGGATGACGCAAGAACAACTGGACGCCGAACTGCGCAAGGGCGTGGAATCCTTCAATAAGGGAAGCTTCACAGCGGATGAGATCGACCACACGCTTGCGAAGAAGTTTGGCATCTGATGGATACTTACAGCGTGATTTACTCGCCCGCTGCCAGAGACGATTTGTTTGGCGTCTATACCTACATCGCCACAGAGCTTCTGGAACCGGAGATCGCCGCGAAGCAGACCGTCAGAATCCGCAATGCAATTCGCAAGCTGGAACAGCTCCCCGCCCGCCATGCCAGTGTCAACTGGGAGCCCTGGTTTTCCATGGGTATGCGTAAGCTGATCGTAGATCACTACACTGTTTTCTATCTTGTCCATGAACCTGCCTGTGAAGTGCGAATTGTCCGCATCGTGTACAGCGGTCGCGATCTGAAAAGCATATTGAACGATTCGTTGGGCCTTTAACACGCACACATTTCATTCTCCTTGCCCGCAATGGGCAAGGAGATTCTTCAAATGGTGAAGGCTGTCCTTTATCATGTCTTTTTGTAGTATGCCATCTCGTCTCCCTCCGCCCGAAGCGGCAGGTCCCGCGCCCAGTCCGGCGGGATGGCCATGATGCGGCAGGCCTCCTCCACGCTGCCCTGCCCGCCGGGGACTTCCATGACCGCCTCGTCGTGGACGTGAAACACGATGGGATAGCCCGCCGCTTCAAGGCTTAACATGGCGTGCGCCAGCAGGTCGCGGGCGATGCTCTGCGTGCAGTTCTCCGCCAGCTTGCCGCCGAAGGTCTCCTGCAGCGCCATCCGCCCGTTTGCCGCGGGCGCGAGATAGCCGATGCCCCGGCTGCCGAAGCGGTTTGTCACAAAGCGCGGCGAGAGGTAGCACAGGTCGCGCCCACTCGGCAGGCGGATCAGCAGATGCCCTTCCTTCCGGTACACCGTCACCTTGCCCACGCGGACGCTATTCTGCCGCTCAATCACCTCCGAGGCGGCATTGCCCAGCGCGTTCCAGAACCGAACGATGTGCGGATTCGCCGCGCGCCAGGCGTCCACCAGCGGCTGCATCTCCTCCTCCGGCATCTTTGCGCCCATGGCCCTGAGCGCGCCGACGCCTCCGCCGTAGCCACAGGACAACGTCGCCTGCTTCCCTTTCTGCCTGTACTCGTAGTTGGGATGCCCCCTGACGATGGTCTCCTGCGGGATATGGAACATGCGGCTGGCCGTCGCCTCGTAGATTTTGCCCTTGCCTCGAAACTCCTCCAGCACCCACTCCTCGCCCGCCAGCCATGCCAGCACGCGCGCCTCGATGGCGGAGAAGTCCGCCACGATAAAACGGCATCCATCTTTGGGGATGAACGCCGTGCGGATGAGCTCGGAGAGCGTGCCCGGAACGGAGCCGAACAGCAGCTCCAGCTGTTCCTCGTCGCCGCTTCTGGCGATGTCTCTGGCGAGGGAGAGATCGGGCAGGTGGTTCTGGGGAAGGTTCTGGGCCTGTACCAGCCGCCCCGCCCAGCGGAAGGTGCGGGCCGCACCCCCGAACTGCAAAAGGCCGTGCACCCGCCCGTCCCTGCAGATGCACCGCGCCATGGATTCGTATTTCTTCACGCTGGTCCGGGACAGCTCCAGCCGCAGTTCCAGCAGCTCCTTCACGATGCCGTCCGCCTCGGCGGCCTTCTCCCGGACGATGCGCTTGGACAGGCTCTCCATGGGCATATCCGTATCGGCGAGCCATGCCTTGAGCTGGCTCACACTTCCGGGGTTCTCCAGCCCTGTCAGTTCCTGCGCCCGCTGGAACGCCTGCTCCGAAAACGCCTGATCGACCGCCATCGCGCTTTTCACCAGCAGCCTGTCCACCCGCACGCCCCGGTCGTTGATGCGCTGATCCAATGCGTACAGCGCCCACTCGTGTTCGGGCAGAGAGTGGTGGAGAAGAGCCTTGTACACGGCGCGCTCCGTCTCCACGTCCTGAGCGTTGTAGGCTTTGTAGGTCGCCCACTTCTCCGGCGCGTGCTGCGGCAGGTTGCGCGTGCGGCTGCCGTTGGCCTGGGTCGGCCTGCAGGGCATGGAGAAATAGCGGATGAGGTCCTTGCCTTCCTCCATCTTTTTCTCCGTGACGTCCAGCGCCACCGCGGCGTCCGCCAGTTTTCCCGGCAGCGTTTGGTACCACGCCATGACCATGGTGCAGCACCATTGTGCCGGATCGAGCCAACGCCCCAGATGCTTGGAGAAGCACACCCGCTCAAAGGCCGCGTTGTGCGCGATTTTCAGGACAGTCGGGTCCTCCAGCGCATGAAGGAATTCATCCGGCAGCGATTCCCCACACGCCATGTCGACGGTCACCACCGGCGCGTCGTCAAAGGCGTAGGACAGGAGAAGGATCTCGAAATCCGGGGCGTCGCAGTAGCGGTATACGCCGCACTTGGGGAGGGCGGCGGAGGAATAGGTCTCTATGTCCAGATGCATAACGCGCAAGCGCATCACCTCCAAATCAAAAGGCGCACCCTCGCGGATGCGCCTGTGTTGTGTTTGCGCTCTCAGAGCGCGGTGAGTCTGGGCGGCAGCAGTCTGCGCTCCATCGTGTCGGGGTCGATCACAACAATCTCCCGGTTCTTCTGCCATGCATATTTCACCGTATATTGCGTACCGCCGGAGGTACCCTTCCTGCATACGGCCAGGAGGGCGTCTGCTACGTCTACCATGTACCGGTTCCGGGCATGATAGCAGCCGTCAAAGTAGCGGGCAGAGAGCGTGACCACGTCGTCTGCCTGTTCCAGCAGGTCAAAATAGCGTTCCCGCCAGGTCTCGGTCCAATGGTTCGCCTGCCCCTCGTGAGGGACCACGCCGATCAGTCGGATATTGGGGCAGGCCGTCTTCTTCAGCAGCAGCACCTGTGTGCCAAAAACGATATCCATGCCTCTTGCGCATCCGGTGTAAAAGGTATCGTATCCCGCCTTTACCCGGTCCGTGATCTCTGTCAGAAGCATTTCCCTGAGACGGATACAGCGCGGATCGTTCTCGTTTTCTCCGAAAGGCAGTGATTCAGGCCGGTGGCCGGTGAATGCGAGCTTCTTTCGCATGGCGTTGAACCTCTCATTTGTTAACGATATACCGTTATCATATACCCTCCTCCGTCAGAAGTCAACGATATTCCGTTAATCTTTTCATCATCGAATGGATATCATGAATCCAACGGTATTCCGATGGAGGAAAGCAGGCATGACGATTTCACAGGCGGTCGTAAAGCGGCTGTACGAGCTTTGCGCGCAGCGCAACATCACCATCAACAAAGTGAGCATCATCTCCGGCGTCACGCAGTCCACTGTCAGCGACATTGTAAACGGCAGAACGAACAACGCCGGCGTTGCGACGATCCAAAAGCTGTGCGACGGGCTGGAAATCAGTATCCGCGAGTTTTTCGATTCGGACCTCTTCGACAAGCTGGAGCAGGAGGTCAAGTAACGCCTGCGGGAAAGGCGGGGAGGTGGTTGCATGAATGCAAAACAGGCGGTGGCGCAGCGGATCATGGAGCTGTGCAAGAGCCGCAACCTCACCATCAATACGCTGGCCAACGACGCAGGGGTTCCACCGACAACGATCTACAGTATGCTGAACACGAAGAGCAGGAACCCAGGCATCGTGACGATCAAGCAGGTGTGCGACGGTCTTGATATCAGCCTGCGGGAGTTCTTTGACAGCCCCATCTTTGATGATCTGGAACAGGAGATCCGATAGCCGCGCACCGGTAAGTAACCGATGCGCGGCTTTCCTTTAGTCAAGGAAATCCTTGTCGTCCGCATCATAAACGGTCGTATGCAGAGCCGAGGCGCCGCGGTTGATTTCTCATCGGTTTCTGAATATAATAAAGATGAGGAGGTGGACGCTTTGTGTGATAAGGTTTACACGATCGATGAGATTCGAGCCATAGCAACGCCCATCGCCAAATCACATGGCGTGGCGGCACTATACCTGTTCGGTTCCTACGCGCGCGGCGACGCCACTTCCGAAAGTGATCTTGATTTTCGGATTGAAAAGGGACAAATCCGCACGCTTTTTCAGCTCGGCAGTCTTCTTTGCGATCTCGAAGACGGTTTCCAGAAGAATGCCGATGTGTTGACAACACAAATGCTCTCGCCTGAATTCCTGAGCAGCATCCGCGATAAGGAGGTGTTGTTGTATGCCCAGAGCTGATATCGACGCTCGAGACAGAAATATCCTGTCCCACATATCGGCCTACTGCAATGACATCGCCGTAACGCATTCGGAATTTGGTTATTCAAAAGAACGCTTATCACCCGCCTTCTTGTAATTACATTGTATTGGCACTCGCTACGAGCCGTGTTATAATGCGTGCAAGGAGGCGATCCGCATGCAACCCCTGAACGTTATGAACGCGCCCAAGACCAGTACATTCCAGATGCGCATCAATCCGGAGATCAAGGCGCAGGTCGAGCAAATATACGAAAGAAGCGGCCTTACTCTTACGGACGCGATTAACTGCTTCCTGCAGCAATCCATCAATGTGGGCGGTCTTCCGTTTGTCGTCACGCAGAATTCCCAGGAGGCGCTCCGAAATGTCGCCATCGCACAGTTGATGACGGAGATTCGCAAGGGCCGTGATTCCGTAAAGTCAGAAAGCGATTGGGTCTCTGAAGAAGAGATGCGCGCCAGATTGGGGATCGATGGATGAAGCTGCGCTATACGCCCGCCGCGATGGTGGATCTTGAGGAAATCAAGTCCTACATTGCGGATACGCTGCTCAACCCTGATGCGGCAGCCAATCTCATGGCCAGCATCGCTGAGGTCTGTGCGCCGCTGAAAGATCAGCCGTTGCCTAGTCCTGAACTGCGCCATATACTGCACCGCGAGATCGACGAGAGACTCTTGATTCACAAGAAGTACATGATCGTCTACGAAGTGACGGACGCCGTTTCCATCCTCCGCGTTCTGGATACGCGTACAGACTACCTGAATATCCTTCTGCATGAGCTGCAGGATTGAGGTTTCCAATCACACAGGTTTGCCGCCCGCAGGAATTGCCACGGGCGGCATGTTTATTCTGGCGGCCTTAATCGAGAAAATCCTCGTCCTCCGCATCGTCCAGCGCGTCGAACTCGTCCTCGGCGCGGACGCGGCCGTTCAGCGGCTCGCCGTCACACCACTTCTGAATGTTCTGCAATCCGCAGGCGACGCCGCGATTGCCGTTGGTGTTGAAGGGATAGAAGGTGAGGGATGCCCGGACATAGCAGCCGGAGTACACCTCCAGCGGGTCGGTGATGGGGACGCGCCTGCGGTCCACCACGCCGGGCCGCTCGTTGCTGTTGGCGTTGACGAAGTAGGCGCCTGCGTAGTTGGGGTCTTCGGGGCGGTCGATGTCGCCGTCGCGAAGGGGCAGCTTCAGGTTCGCTGGGATCTTCCCGCCCCACTTGGTCACGCCGCTCTGCTTTGCCTCCTCGATCGCGGTCCTGATTTTCCCGATGGTCTCCACATCGCTCTTGGGGATGATGAAGGAGCAGCTGTACCTGGGGTCGGAGCCGTTCACGCTCTGCGGCTCAAAGATGTGGACGAAGGACGCGCGTACCTTGCCGGTAATGACTTTCGTTGCCATAAAATGACCTCCCTGTTTTCTTACGGTTTGTCGTTGAAATCGCCCGCCGCGTCGGCATAGGGCTTGCGGGGATCGCTTTCGGGCACGAGCTGCGGGGCGCCCATGGGCTTGACGATGTAGCGGCCCAGTACCTCGGAGAATTTCTTCCTGCCCATGCGCTTTTCCAGATCGCCCACGCCCAGCAGCGTCGTCTTGTAGATATCGGTGTAGCCGGCCTCCGTTGCGGCACGAATGACTTCTGCTTCACTGGTGTATTTGCGCACGCTGCGCCCGGCCACCAGCTTGTAGCCCGGCCAGGTTTTGCCGTCTACCGCCTGCTGCGTCGCGTAGGCGATCAGGTCGGCCACCCAGTTGTTCAGGCTCTCCGCTACGGGCAGAATGTCGGCGATCTCCTCGTCGGTCAGCAGGTCGGGCTGCCGGAAATCCCGCTCGGCCAGACGCATGTGGTACTCGCTGCGCTTGCGGCAGGTGTATTTTGCCTTGCAAAACCGGCACCACTCGCCCGCGCAGAACTCGCCCTCGCCCTTCGCCGCCAGCAGCGCCCTGGGCCGCACCTCCGTTTCCGCCCAGCGGATCAGCTCATCGGCAGTCGTTTCATAGGCGGAGAGGTTGTTTAGCCGCGGCTGCACGATGGTCATGCGCACGGTGCGGATATCGTACAGCGGGTCAAACTCCAAAACCGCGCCCAGACCGTACAGCATGAGCTGGCTGTTGCGCTCCGCCTCCACCCGCACGCCGCGCCCGCCCTTGAAGTCGATGACCTCCAGCACGCCGTCCGCCACGATGACCAGATCGCCCGTGCCGAAGCCCTCCGGCACATACTCGCCGTAGTCCAGCCGGTGCTCCACCAGAATCAGCGGATCAGGGCAGGAGGCGCGCACGGATTCAATTGTCTCAATGCAGAAGGCGGCGTATTCGTCGGTGACGCTTTCGGCCTCGTCGCTGTAGAAGTCGTTGTCCCGGTGCGCGGCATACTGTGCTTCCAGCACTTCCGGAGTCATGTCCCCCAGATAGCGGTGCAGCTTCAGCTCGCACAGCTCATGCAGAAAGGTGCCTTCCTCCGCGTACTGGGAAGGCCTGTCCGCAAACTGCTCGGACAGCTTCACCGACGGCGGGCACATCATCCAGCGATGGGAGGCGGACGCATTGAGCCGGGCGTGGGAGCGGCTTCCGTGCCGGATCTCGCTCACAGCGCCGCCACCTCGTCCATGACGGCGGCATACCGGCTTTCCGGGAGCTCGGTGAGTTTCCTCACGCCGTGCCTTTCCAGAATGGCCTTGATCTTCGGCCGGCTCTCCGGGGTCGAACGCTCCGCCACAAAGGCGCGCAGCTCCACGATGGTCGTGCCCGGCGCAGAGGGCTGGCCGGTTGCGGCCTGCCCGATTGCTTCGTTCATCACGGCTTCCTCGCTCTCCCCCGCCGCTTTGCGCCGGGCGAGCTGGCCGGCGCAGTCATCCACGATGGCCTGCATGGACGCCGCCATCGCCTGTGCGGCCCCGGCCATCGCCTGCGCACTCGTTGCGATCTCCTGAAGCATTTGGATGTGTGTGGTCATGAAGGAACCTCCTCCTTTGCAAAATGGGTACAAAAAGCCCGCCACCGGTGCGATGGCGGCAAACGACGGTCCTTCCTCCGGGTGGGAGCGCGGATGGGGTGCATCGGCCAATCCCTCCTGACTCATGGAGAGCCTCACAGCGGATATCCCTGTTTCACCATGGAGGCCAGCAGCGCCGCGCGCCGGTCCGTCCGCTCCCATGGAAGATCCAACTCGGGCCGGCCGTAGTGGCCGTAGACGGCAAGGGGTGCGTAGATGGGCCGGCGCAGGGCGAGCGCTTCAATGATTCTGCCGGGGCGCAGATCAAAGACCTCCTTCACCGCTCTTTCCAGCGCGGCATCGGGAACGAGGCCCGTTCCCATGGCGTCCACCGTCACGCTGACCGGGCGGCTCTCTCCGATGGCGTATGCGACCTGCACTTCGCAGCGCCTCGCCAACCCCGCGGCCACGAGGTTCTTCGCCACCCAGCGGGCCGTATACGCGCCGCTGCGGTCCGTCTTGGTGGGGTCCTTGCCGGAGAGCGCGCCGCCGCCGATGTGCGCGGCCGG
>OGYF01002305.1_pt1 | contig 14546 bp, 13 predicted proteins | sample 1576451 | NCBI WGS metagenome assembly OGYF01 (sample SAMEA3541505, study PRJEB24748) | human gut metagenome | biome: human gut; feature: human-associated habitat; material: faeces | place: China | collected 2012 | reverse complement strand
TTATATAAAGAAAGGAGAATCTTATGAAAACAGTTGTTTTTGTATCAGAAAAAGGTGGGGTTGGAAAGACCCGTCTTTCCGATGAGTTATATTTTTACTATACTCGTCAGGGCGTTCCTGTTTCTCTGTATTCTTTTGATGGACAATATAGGAACCGCAATACAGATAAAAAAGTGGAGAATCCAGATGTTGCGATTGTAGATACACCGGGACGTATTATGGATGATAAGACCTTACAGACCATTGAAGGAGCGGATGCAGTAGTGATTCCGATTCGTCCTACAGGTGGCAATATTGAAGCCTTTACAAGAACGGTGGCATTGGTGAAGAACCAGTTGCAAGGTGCTGGGGTTACAGTTCCTGTGATTGTAGTTGTAAATGGTGTCAATAGATTTTCGGCAACGCTTTCTTTCATGGAATGGCTGGAAAAATATAGACAGAAAGAGCATTTGGATATTATTGTGACGATTCCGCAATCAGAGGTACTCGTTCAGGCTGAAAATTGCAGATGTTCCGTAAATGAAATCAATGCTCGTTCTAGTGCGACTCAGGCGGTTAATCAGTTTTGTGATAAGATTAGTCAGTTGGTTGGTCTTCCGGTGGAACAGAGAGAGCAAAGACCTGTAAAGAGCAAGAAATTGATTGCAAAATAAGGTTTTATTGTCTATACTATAGATAATAATATCTAATGAATAGATAAGATATAAAGGAGTTGGAATGATGGCAAAAAAGAATATGGCAAGTATGCTAGATAGCTTTGAGAGTGATACAACAAAAGAGCATGACGAGTCTATTGCTATCGCTATGTCTGTACAGCAGACAAAACAAAAGCGAAATAAAAGACAGGCAAGCACAACAAGTCTTGTGTCTATGAAGCCAGAGGAAAAGGAGCGGTTTACAAAGATTGCGGAAGACCACGGATTGAGCTTATCTGCATTTTTCAGATTAGCTGTGAATGAATATATTGAGAATCATAATTGGGAATAAGAAGGTGAGAGGAAATGGCTGGAAATAGTGCTTTGAGTGCTGCTGTTAAAGCAAAGAAAGATGAGTTTTATACACAGCTTACAGATATTGAGAAGGAAATGAGATATTACCGCAAACATTTTAAAGGGAAAACAGTATTGTGTAATTGTGATGACCCTTTTGAGAGTAATTTTTTCAAATATTTTGTATTAAATTTTAATCGGCTTGGATTGAAAAAATTGATTGCGACCTGTTATGCTACTTCTCCTATTTCAGGACAGCAACTTTCATTGTTTGATGTTGTGGGTGGCGATGAAGAAAATAGCAATAAGCCTTATAAAGCTATTGTAACAAAGGTTTATGACATTACAGGCGATGGTGGAATTGATATGTATGATGTTGCTGAATTATTCAAGCAACATGAAAATGAATTGACGGAGTTAAAAGGCGATGGTGATTTTCGTTCTGATGAATGTTTGGAATTATTGGATGAATCAGACATTGTAGTGACAAATCCACCATTCTCATTGTTCCGCGAATATGTAGCAACTTTAATGGAACACGATAAAAAGTTTATTATTATCGGAAATGTAAATGCGATTACATACAAAGAAGTGTTTCCACTTATTATGGAAAATAAGTTATGGTTTGGAGCAAGCATTCATTCAGGAGATAGAGCGTTTTACGTACCGGATGATTATCCGTTAAATGCGTCAGGATGTGGTGTGGATGATGATGGTCGCCGTTTTATTCGGGTAAAAGGTGTTCGGTAGTATACAAATTTGGATTTAAAGCAGAGACATGAAGAAATGATTTTGGTAAAGCGGTATAGTAAAGATGTATATTCTTTATATGATAACTATGATGGTATCAATGTAGATGCTACGGCTGATATACCATGCGATTATGCAGGTATGATGGGTGTTCCGATTACCTTTTTGGATAAGTATAGTCCTGACCAGTTTGAAATTCTCGGTGTTACTCAGTCTTGGTGTGGTGTTGCCAATAAAATTTATCCGAGACAAATTCAGATTGACAAAAATGGAAAGCGAACACAAGTTACAAAATTGAACGATGGAGCAGCTATAAGGATTGATAAGCCGCCTGTTAATAAGACGTATTATGAAGTAGATGGTGAAATGTTTATTAAAACATACGCACGTATCCTTATTCGTAACAAGCATCCTGAAAAACCAAAGGAGAGGTAAATATAATGAAAATTGAAGAACGTCGGGTGACGGTAAGAGAATTAACAGAAGGTTATTTCAATGACGAGGAAGAAGGCGTTGTTGGATATGATGAAAATTTGGATATTCGTCCAAAATATCAGCGAGAATTTGTGTATAAAGATGCACAGAGAGATGAGGTTATTCGTACAATTTTAAAGGGGCTTCCTTTGAATGTAATGTATTGGGTTGACCGAGGTGAAGATTTTGATAATGACCCTGATGAACCGAGATACGAGGTATTGGACGGTCAGCAAAGAACCATTTCCATTTGTGAATATGTAGATGGAAATTATTCTGTAGATGATATGACATTTGATAATCTTCCGGGGGATATTCAAGATAAAATCTTGGATTATAAGTTATTTGTGTATGTCTGTGAAGGTACAGAATCCGAAAAATTGGAATGGTTCAAAATTATCAATATTGCTGGTGAGGAATTGACACCACAGGAACTTCGTAATGCTGTATATGCTGGTTCATGGGTATCTAGTGCAAAAAGATATTTTTCCAAATCAGGATGTGCTGCATATAATTTAGCTGGTGATTATCTGAAGGGGGCTTCTATTCGTCAGGAATACTTGGAAACAGCATTGGAATGGATTTCAGCTAAAGAAAATACAACGATTGAAGGTTATATGTCTAAGCATCAGCATGATGCAAATGCAGTTCAATTGTGGAATTATTTTCGTTCTGTAATTGAGTGGGTTCAAGCCATTTTCCCAAAGGTAAGAAAAGAAATGAAAGGTCTTCCATGGGGATTGTATTTTAATGAACATGGTGATAGAACTGATTTGAATCCAAATGATTTAGAGGTAGAAATTCAGCGTCTTTACGGTGATGAAGATGTTACAAAGAAATCAGGGATTTATGAGTATCTTTTAACCGGAGAGGAAAAGAAATTACAGATTCGTGCATTTGATAAACGCACGATGCAAGCTGTATATGAAGAACAAGGACATAAATGTGCATTTTGTGGAAAAGAATTTGAGATTGAGGAAATGCATGGTGACCATATTACGCCTTGGAGTAAAGGTGGGCATACGACAAGAGAAAATTGTCAGATGCTTTGTAAAGAGTGTAACTGGAAAAAAGGTGCACAATAAATAAAAATTGAATAAAAGTAGTTCACGAGAGGATTGCCCTACTGTTCAATACAGATACCTATGTTCCTGCATCAGCATAGGATGAAAAGGGTACAGGCATGTGGATAGGGTTGGGGTCATACCGACGGACAGAAGACCACCAGTAAGGATGTGTGAGCATTCGGCGTACAGCGGTGAGCAGACGATTTCTAAATCTAGGAATAGGTCTGTTTGCCGTTGTTTTTATTTTCTCATAAAGCAGTGTGCAAATGATTTTAGAAATCGTTTGTATGCTGCTTTTTTCTGTAACGAAAAGGAGAGAAGAAAAATGGCGAATGCAAATTTAGGAGCTGCAAAGCGAGCAAAAAATGATGAGTTCTATACACAACTTACAGACATTGAAAAGGAGTTACGATATTACAAAAAATATTTTAAAGATAAGACGGTTTTATGCAATTGTGATGACCCGTTTGAGAGCAATTTCTTTAAATATTTTGTATTGAATTTTAACCGATTGAAATTAAAGAAATTGATTTGTACCTGTTATGAAGGGTCTGCTGTTGCAGAATATCGAGATGGAAAAGCAAAACCATATAAAGCAATTGTGACAACTGTTCATGATGCAAATGGTGATGGTGGTATTACGATGGATGATGTCAGAGATTTGTTTGATTCTGGTAAAAATGAATTGACTGAGTTACAAGGTGATGGAGATTTTCGGTCTGAGGAGTGCTTAGAATTATTGGAAGAAGCAGATATTGTTGTGACAAATCCACCGTTTTCTTTGTTCCGTGAATATGTAAATGTGTTGATGGAACATGAAAAGAAATTTGTGATTGTAGGAAATATGAACGCAATTACATATAAAGAGATTTTTCCATTATTGAGGGATAATCAAGTATGGTTGGGGCATAAGTCCCTTGGGCAAGATATGTTCTTTGATGTGTTGGATGAACACAAACAGTGGCTTCTTGAACACAAAAAGGAAGGCTCAGCATATAAGATTATCGACGGTATCGTGATGGGTCGCATGGCTGCCGCATGTTGGTTTACTAACCTTGATTTGAAGAAGAGACATGAAGATATGATTCTTGTAAAGAAATATACAGGACATGAAGAAGAATATCCAAAGTATGATAATTACGATGCAATCGAAGTATCAAAGGTTGCGAATATTCCGTTGGATTATGATGGTGCAATGGGTGTTCCGATTACATTTTTAGATAAGTATAGTCCAGACCAATTTGAGATTTTAGGAACAAGTGACAATGGTATTATTTCAGATAAATATAAAACTACTTTCGGTTTATCTAAGGCGTTTGTTGATGACTATTATAAAGCAGGAGGAAAAGGTTCTTATAAAGAGGGCAATCCCACCGCTGGAATTTATAAAAATGGTATTGCTACAATGGTTTATAAACGATTATTTATCCGCAACAAGCATCCTGAAAAAGTACAAATAAATAAAATTCTTGGAGGTAATTATAATGAGTAAACGTAAAGAAAAAGAAAATGAACTGCTTGCATTTTTAAGTGAAGAGGAAAGAAAATCCTATGAAGAATTTGAGAAAAAGTTACAGGCAAAAAGAAATGTTGCCGTAAAAAGACAGAAAGAGGAAATGGCTTTCTGGAAGAAAATTGATGAGCGAGAAGATGAAGTTTTGAAGCATATTATGGAAAATCGGGAAAAGAGACAAGCAGAAAAATTGAAGAAAGAACAGGACGTTCAAAAAGCACAAATGCAAAATCAAACAGGCTCTGGAAATGTCACAATGACAAAACCTGTTACAGAAAATAGAACGGTTTCTGTGCAAAATCAGAATCCACAAATGCAGCAAAAACCTGTGATGCAAAACTATCATCAAGGACAACCAACTGGACAAGTTGGTGGACAGAATTCTGTTGCCTATCGGCAACCATAATCCGGGGAAAGTCCAGAAAGGGGGCGGTAGCCCCTTTCGGCGAAATGCAATCCTCTGATGCGTAGCGTCAGAGGTTGTATTGAGCAACCTTTGACGGAGCAAAGGTTGGGGTGGAAATATTGGAGAGAAAATATTGTAAAAGGGGGTTAAAGTATGGCGGAATCAATGACAGTATCATCATCTCAAGGTAGAGTGGCAGAATGGCATGATGCAAGAATTACTACACCGGAAAATGCAGATAAAATTTTAGCGGATAAAAATGAACATTGGATTGGTGATGTGAATAAAACAGATGCAGATAAATTCAATGAAATTTTTGAAGATGATGTTGCGAATTTCAATGCAAAGCAAACAAGACCGTCACGAAAAATGGGAATGGAATCTACAAATCCAGATAGACAAAAATCCTATTATGATGGAATTGTAGATGGAACATTTTGTACAGGTTCAGGCAAAATGAAGGAAACACCGATTTATGAAGCGGTATTACAAATTGGAAACAAAAATGACAACGGTGTGACGGATAAAGATTTTGATATGCAACATTGGAAGACTTTGAAAAAGTCTGGACATGAGCAAGAAGCAAGTGACTACGTGTTACAACATCTTTCAAATCATCCGAACAAAGAACGGACAAAAAGAATTATCAATAAGGCAGTAGAACGGATTGCAAATTTTGACCCTGAGCATTTGAAAGTGTTACGTGCAGATTGGCATGAAGATGAACCATGTGGAACTGGACATGCACATATTGCTTATGTTTTGAAAGCAACAGGTTACAAAACAGGAATGGAATCCAGAGTGGCAAGTGTAAAAGCATTGGAGCAGATGGGGTTCAAAAAAACAAAAGAATCTGAATATGGAATTGTCCAATTGCATGAAAAATTTAAGTCTATTATTGAAGAAGAAATGATAGCCGATGCTTTGGAATATGGATACGAAGCAATACAAAGAACTGCTGATTCTGGAGAGCATAGAAAACACTCTGACGTAGATACATTTCGTGAAATGATGGAAGAACAGGAAGCTTTGGATTCTTATAAGAGTGAATTGGAACAAAAAGAAAAACAGATTAAACAGAAAAGAATATCTGTGAAAAAGGAACAGGAAAAATTAGAAGAAAAAGAAAAAGAGATTACGAAAAAAGAGAATGATATAAAAGCGATTACACAGATAAATGAACTTGCAGTACAAAAAAATACGGAGCTTTTGCAAGCAAATAAGTCTTTAAAAGAAGAATTGGACGTACAGGAAAGAGTGATTCAGCACAAGCAAAAATCTTTAGAAGAGAAAGAGCATGATGTACAGGGAAAAGAGTTAAGAATACATTTGGATACAGATAAACTTTCCAAAAGAGAACGAAGTATTTCACAAAGAGAAAGTGAAATATCACAAAAAGAGAGCGATTTGGATAATCGGGAAAGTCTGTTATCAAAAAGAGAAGAAAATGTGATTTTGATTACAGAAGGACAACAAAGAATTACAGAAGAACAACAGAGAAAAGCCGATGAATTTCAGCATCGGGAAGATGCTCTGCAAGCCCAGGCTTATAATTTGACGAAACGGGAAAATATGTTGACGCCTGCGGGTCAGGTGGTGGATGTGCTGGGGATAGTGCAAACAACATCTACAAATCCCAAAATACAGGAAGCTGCAAAGTTGGTACAAAAATATGTTTCTAAGAACAAAGAAACGATGGATAGGCTCTATCCAAAATATAAGAAAATGCAACGGGAACAGTTCTTTGGTGATACGTCGTTTGATGTTCCACAACAGTCAGATGACTATGATAGAAATTTTTGATAAAATAAGCATAATAATCCCTCTGAAAGCGTAAAAGGCTCTCAGAGGGATTGTTTTACTTTTGACGATAAAAATATCGTGAAAAAGGAAAAGTAGCTTAAAACGCATTTTAGAGCGTTTTACAGCTATGTGCGAAAAAGCTTGATTTCTATGGATTTTTCTTGATTATAAGGTGTGATAAAACTTGATATATTAGAAAACAACAAGTATAATAAAAGCACGATGATAATGAGAAAAGAAAGTGGGTAGGAAAATGGCGAAAAAGTTAAGATGTTACCTGTACACAAGGGTATCCACAGGAATACAGGTGGACGGCTATTCTCTGGAAGCTCAAAAGGAGCGATTAGAGAAAGAAGCTATACACAGGGGCATGAAAGTGGTCGGAACATATAGCGATGAAGGAAAATCAGGAAAAAACGTGACAGGAAGACCAGAGTTCCAGCGTATGCTTGCCGATATTCAATCTGGAAAAGATGCAGTGGATTACGTATTAGTTTTTAAATTAAGCCGATTTGGAAGAAACACAGCGGATACTCTGAGCAGTTTGCAATTCATGGAAGATTATGGAGTGAATCTGTATTGCGTGGAAGATAACATTGATAGTGCCGGAGCTGCTGGAAAGTTGATGATTTCCGTATTGGCTGCGGTAGCAGAGATTGAACGTGAGAATATCCATGAGCAGACGATGGCTGGTCGTAGGCAAAAAGCCCGTGATGGTAGATGGAACGGTGGTTTTGCACCATACGGATATACGCTGGTACCTCGTGACGGGGAACGTGGGAAAGTGCTTGAGATAAACGAAAAAGAAGCGGAGCTGGTTCGGATTATCTTTGATAAATTTGCCAATACGGATATGGGATGTAATGCTGTGGCAAAATGGCTAAATGACCATGGTTATACAAAAGAAGTACGCCAGAATGGAACGCTATCCAATATTAGCTCTAATTTTGTGAAACTGGTATTAGATAATCCTGTGTACATGGGAAAAATCGCATACGGAAGAAGAAAGACCGAGAAAATCGAAGGAAAACGCAATGAATATCATGTGGTAAAACAGGCAGAAGATGCCTACGAATTATATCAGGGAATACATGAAGCCATTGTATCTGAGGAATTATGGCAGAAAGCTCATGCAAAACGTCTGGTAACAGGCGTAAAGTATGATAAAGTCCATGATACAGGGCATTGCCATATCCTATCAGGATTATTGCGGTGTCCAGAGTGTGGGGCGAAGATGTATGGGGTAGTTAATCGCAAAAAGAAGGCTGGTTCGGATGAGTTTTACAAAGATATGTGGTATTATAAGTGTAAAAATCGCATCAAGGTGGAAGGACATTTTTGTACCTACAAAACACATATCCGACAGGATATTGTCAATGCAGAGGTGATAAGCATTGTAAAATACGCTTTGAATGACGAAGAATTTAAACGTAGGATTGCACAACGGGCTGGTGGAAAGGAAGACGGTTCTCTGGATGAGTTGATGGCAGAGAAAGTACGTCTGGAAGATACGAAGAAGAAACTGGAAATCCGAAAAAAGAAAATGTTGGATAAAATCGGAAACATGGATGTGGATGATGACTTATATGATACTCTTTTTGAGGATTATATGGGTGTTGTACGGGAATTGACGGAAAAGCTGGCAAAATTGGATGCAGATTTACTGCGAAATAACATTGCCATTGAGAATATGCAAAAGCAGACCTTTACAGCCGAACAGTATTATGAATTGCTGGATGCAATCGTGCGATACATGGAAGAAATTCCAGAGAATCGAATAAAACAGTTGATGGGACTTGTACTGGATAAAGTAGAGCTATTCCCAAAACGACAAGCAAATGGTCGATGGGTGCGAAATGTGAGATTTAAAGTGCCGTTAGACGTAGATGGAACCTTTTATGATAGTATTGGTTTCCGTGGGGATGGAGAAGAAAGGAGCGAGGAAGACGATTCTGTCTATTTCCTACCCAATGAAACGCACGACGAGACAGTATGCTTATTGTCTAAATAGAGGGGAAATAAACCACAATCAGCGGTATGATTTTGGTGGCTGTGGAATGGACAACGCGCCATCGAAGGAAGTGCAGAGCTATCGTATTGACCGCCGCTGAGCAACGAAAAAACAAAACACCTGCCGACAGGCAGGTGTTTTGTTGTGGATTAAAAATCATTCAGTTTCCCGCAGGCGTTCCACGATAGTCAATTTGGCAACGCTGTGGTAGATTCCTAACGGGACCAGAGAGCCCAGCAGGACAAACACCGGAAGCAAAAGGAAAATCGGCAGGATGGTGAAGCGGTAGGTGAAGAACCAGAAGAGATTTTCTACCGCGGAGCCGACCAGCGGTCCCATGAGCAGAGCAATCGCCAGCGAGAGCAGTGCGGCTCCGAGCGAGTAGCAAAGCCCTTCGTAGACCAGCATCTGTTTGAGCTGCCTGCCGGTCATGCCGACCGATTGCAGCATGGCAAATTCCCGCTTGCGGGTCAGGATGCCGGTGAGGATGGCATTGAAGAAGTTGAGGATGCCCACCAGCCCGATGATGAAGCTCAAGGTGCCGCCCAGCATCAGGAACATCGAGCGGAAGCTTTCAAACTGTGCAACGTAGGTCGCCTTGCTTTCATAGTCGAACTGCGGGTTTTGATTTTCGGTGTAGTCGGCAAGGAAGCTTTCCATCGCGGCGTTTGCCTCGTCGGTGGTATCAAAGGCGTAGAGCATGACCGAATCGGTGCCCGAGTCGGTGCAGAAGGTCTGGGCATTGAGGATAAATTCATCCGAACCGTAGTAGCGGTAGGAAAGGGAAGAAGGAACACAGACCAGCGCACAGACGGTGTAATCGACATCCCGCCAGCGTTTGGCGCGGGAGGCATAGCCGGCGACCGTATCCAGATTGGTCCCCTCGGGGAAAACCTCTCCGGTGAGCGGATTATAGTATTCCCATTCCTCCACATAGCGGATGGTGACGGTGTCGCCCAGCTTTGCCCAGTGGGAGTCGGGGCGTGGTTCGCCGTAATCATCATCGGAGTAGACAGCGGCAATCGAGCGGCTGCCGTCGGTGTACAGCGGCGAGAGGTCGCCCTCGAGCAGGCGCAGGCGGTCCAATGCAAACGGCTCCATGCCGTACAGCTGAGCATCCTCGGCAATCAGACCCTCCTGATTTTTTTCCTCAAATTTAATCGCGCGGTCCATCTCCTCCCGGCTCATCCACATACCGTGCAGGGTGCGGTAGTAGTCCTCGGTGATAAATTCCTGTGAAGGAAAGGTTCTGCCGTACACTCTGCCGCCTTCGGTGATGCCGCCCTGTGCTTCTACCTCGTCGATGACTGACTCCGGCAGCAGGGTGTCGCCTCCAAAGAGAGCGCCGGTCTGAAAATATCTGGCATCCGCCAGAACGAAATCGCTGGTGACAAAGTTGGCAAGATATTTGTCCATGTCAAAGCCATTGGTAAAGGTGACAGTGAGGTTGAGCAGGACGACAGCCAGCGACAGGGAGAGAACGGTGACCACCGTTTTGGTGCGGTTGCGTCCCAGGTTGGATTTTGCCATTGAGAAGAGCGAAAGGTTTTTTACAGAACGTTTTTTCTTGCGCTTGATGTTGCTGCCCTCGGTGTAGCGGACGGCTTCCACCGGTGAAACCTTGGCGGCTATCTTTCCGGGACGGTAGCAGGAAAGCAGCACGGTGAAGAGGGAAAACAGCGAAGAAACGATGAAGATGGCAGGGTTGAGGGAAACCAGGCTGACGATGCCATCCAGACGGGAGATGATGACCGGTGTGAGCGCGCCGCCGACAAACCAGCCGCCCACCAGACCGAGCGGGATGCCCAGCAGGCTGAGCAGCAGCGCCTGTAGACGGATCATGCGGGAAATCTGGGAAGGGGTGGTGCCGATGGTCTTGAGCAGACCGTAGAAGCGGATGTCGTTTGCCACCGAAATCTGAAAGACGTTGTAGATAATCAGATAACCGGTGAAGACAATCAGCAGCAGCATGGCAGCAATGGCAAGGATGGTGCCGGGGTCGATGTTTTCTGCCAGCTGAGAGGCGCTGTATCCCCAGTTGACACCAGTGCGGATGTAGTTGTCTCCGTCAGCAGGGCTTTCATCCTGATAGCCGAAGTTGGCAAGCACCTGCTTCATATTCTGATCGATATTCAGAGAGTTTTTGAACATGACGTCCAGGTTCCAGCTGCCGGTCATTCCGTCTTTGGCTTGACCCGGGATGAGACCGACCTCATCATAGATTTGCTGGGCACGGCTGAGCGGGATGAGGATGTGGTTTGCTACCACTGCCTCGTCATATTCCCACCAGCCGCACAGGGTGAAGGTCTGGGTGGTCGTATGACCGTCCACTGGAAAGGTGACGGTAAACTGTGCGCCAAGCTCAGGTTCTACTCCCAGCAGCTCCAGCACGCGGGTGTCGGTGGCAGCCTGGTTGGTTCCCTCCTGCGGCAGAGCGCCTTCGATGGGGTCGCAGTACATCCAGTGCGCCTGTGTAGCGTCCGAGTAACCGACCTCCACATGGGATTTGTTGAAGGGGATGTCGTCGGGCATTCCGACAAAGCGGCGCAATCCCCATTCCTGAATGAGCGGGTCGGTCTTGATCTGGTCAAACTGCTCCTCAGTCAGATATTTAAAGCTGCCGTGGTTCCAGCCGCCGCACTGGCGGAAGTTGGACTGCTGAAAGCCGTCGTTGATGGAAAGGGCAATGGTGAACAGCGAGGTGAACAGCAGGGTGGTCAAAGCGATGGCAAATACCGCGATGAGGTTCCTGCTTTTGGATGCTTTGAGCTGCCGAAAGCTGAGCGTTCGGATGCAGCGTCTGTTTTTTACCTTCATAATACACCCTCCTTATCGGCGCTCGACAATCTTGCCGTCCTCGATGCGGATGATGCGGTCGGCAAGCTGGGCAATCTCCTCGTTGTGGGTGATCATCACAATCGTTTGACCGTACTTCTGGCTGGTCACCTTGAGCAGACCCAGCACGTCCTGACTGGTTTTGGAGTCGAGGTTTCCGGTCGGCTCGTCGGCAAGGATGATGGCAGGCTTGGAAGCGAGCGCACGCGCGATGGCAACCCGCTGCTGCTGACCGCCGGAGAGGTTGTTGGGCAGATTTTCCAGCTTGCGCTCCAGACCCAGCGTTTCGATGATGCTGTCGATGTAGGAGGCATCGGGTGTCTTGCCGTCCAGCTGCACCGGCAGGACGATGTTTTCATAGACATTCAGAACCGGCACCAGGTTGTAATTTTGAAAGACGAAGCCAATCTTTCTGCGGCGGAAGATGGTCAGCTCCTCATCCTTGAGGGAGAAGATTTCCTTGCCGTCCACCTCGACGCTGCCGCCGGTCGGGCGGTCCAGTCCGCCGAGCATATGCAGCAGGGTGGATTTGCCGGAGCCGGAGGTGCCGACGATGGCAACGAACTCTCCCTTCTCCACCGAGAAGTTGACGCCGTCCAGCGCGTGGACTTCATTTTCGCCGGAGCCGTAAATTTTTGTCAGGTTGCTTGCCTGTAAAATTTTCATACCAAATACCTCCATAAAAAAATCTGTATGTAAAGATAACGTTGATCCTTGCATACAGATTATCGCATATCAATCTTTCCACAATCTTTCCAGAGGGCAAAAGAATCTTACAGTTTTATAAGATTTGGGCAGAGCGCGGCAGAAAAACGGAAAAGGTGGAGCCAATGCCCACTTCGGAGCGCAGCTTGATATAGCCGCCCTGGTCGCTGATGATTTTTCTTGCCAGGTACAGTCCGATGCCGACCCCTTCCTCTTCGCATACCGCTTGGGAGCGATAGAAGCGGGAGAAGATTTTGGGCTGCTCGGCTTCTGCAATGCCGATGCCGGTGTCGGTCACGTCCACGCGGGCAAACAGCTCGTACAGCTGCACACCGACGCAGATGCTGCCCGATTCGGTGTACTTGATGGCATTGTCCACCAGGTTACCCAGCGCCTCGGCAGTCCATTTTCCATCAAAATCGGCGGCAGCGGCGGTGGGAAGAACGGTGAGGGTCAAGCCTTTTTCGCCGGCTTTGCGGGTGTACTGGGCAGCGATTTCATCCAGCAATGGCTGGAGCGGCTGTGGGTGTGGCGAAAGGGTCAGGATGCCGTTTTCCAAACGGGAGAGCTTGACCAGCGAGTCGATGAGAAAGCGCAGCTTTTCGCTCTGCTGGCGGATGGCTTCCACATTGGAGCGCATCTGCGGGGGCAGCTCTTCCTCCGACAACAGCTCGCTGTACAGCATCAGGTTGGCGATGGGCGTTTTGGTCTGGTGGGAGATGTCGGAAATCATCTGCTTAATCTTGTCCTTTTCGACCGTCACATTTTGTGCGGAGAGGGTACAGGAGGAGAGGTAATCGGAAAACTTGGTTTCCAGCGCAGAAAGGCGGCTTTCATCAAAGTGGCTTTCGGCGTAGCTTCCTTCCAATGCGGCATCGAGCATCTGTTCGATGGTGTCCATCGTTTTTTTGGTGCGGCGGCGGTCGACGAGGACAATCAGCAGAGCAAGCAAAATCATACCGACCGCCAGCAGAAGCAGGAGCTTATTGTCCATTCTTTTTCCTCCAGCAGTAGCCGATGCCGTAGACGGTTTGGATAAAATCGTGTGCGCCCAGTTTGTCGCGCAGCCGTTTAACGGTGACCGAGAGGGCGTTTTCATCGACATATTCTGCACCGTCGGTCCAGATGCGGTCGATCAAACGGCTGCGGCTCAGGGTGGTTCCCTGGTTTTCCACCAGCAGGCGCAGCAGCTTCTGCTCGGTTTTGCTCAGTTCCACAGCGGTGCCATCGGTCCAAAATTGCATCCGTTCAAAGTCAAAGACAAATCCATAGTCCCGAAAGATGCTGTCGGCTCGGCTGTTCTTTTTGCGCAGCTGGGTATTGACCCGCGCACGCAGAACAGACAGGGAAAAGGGCTTGGTGATGTAATCGTCTGCACCCTGCTCCAGTCCGTTTACAATGTCCATGTCGGTGTCGTTGGCGGTCAGCAGGATGACCGGACGCAGCGGAGAGGAGGTCTTTATTTCCCTTAAAAAGTCCAGACCGCTGCCGTCCGGCAGATTGATGTCCAGCAGCACCAGTGAAGGGTCGCTGCACAGCAGTTGTTCTCGTGCAGTCTTTAAGTTAGGGCAGGGAATCAGCTGACGCTCTTCCTGCTTGAGCGCACGGCACAGTCCCTGATTCAAACTGAAATCGTCCTCTATAATCAAAATCTGTTCCATGATAGTTCTCCAATCCTTCGATGAGCTTTCCTCTGCATTATATTCCATTTATAACAGAATAGCAACCATTGGAGGATGGCTCTTTCAGACACAAAAAAGCCCTGCCGGATGGCAGGGCTTTTACGGTTACAAAACGGTTTGTCTAAATCCGATTAGCAGTTGCAATCTCTGTTAGCAGAACCCTTCAGGGAGGTGGAGCTGCCTCTGTTAGCAGAACCTTTCAGGGAAGAACCGTTGTTTCTGCTAGCGGAACCTTTCAGAGAGGTAGAGTTGCTTCTGCTTGCAGAGCCTTTCAGAGAGGTGGAGTTGTTTCTGCTTGCAGAACCCTTCAG
>OGYF01002296.1_pt1 | contig 14574 bp, 10 predicted proteins | sample 1576451 | NCBI WGS metagenome assembly OGYF01 (sample SAMEA3541505, study PRJEB24748) | human gut metagenome | biome: human gut; feature: human-associated habitat; material: faeces | place: China | collected 2012 | reverse complement strand
AGGCCCGCCGCCGCAGCCACCGGCGGCGCGCCGATATAGACCCACCTTGGCGCCTGGGGCCACAGCAGCGCCAGCAGCAGCATCCACAGATACTGGCACAGCGGCGTGGCCGCCACGCCCGTAAGGAAGCAGGCCGCCCGATGCCGGGGGCTGAACCAGCCCCGCAGGCAGAACCATATGCCCAGCGCCGCCGCCTGCAAGGCGCAGGAGAGCAGGAAGATGTTGCGCCAGCCGTTGCCGATGTCAAGCCATGTCATCAGCCCTTCCTCCCGGCCCTGACCAGCCTGTCCATCTCGGCCATGTAATAGCCGTTGATATCCACCTTTTCACTGAGGAGCTTCTTCTGCTTTTCCAGCCCCAGCGCCTTGAGGTCCGGCATGGCAAGCAATTCTTCGGCCTGCGCCGCAGCCCGCTCGTAGCGGTCCTCGCCCTCGTTGAAGCAGTAGAGCAGATGGAAACGCTCGCTTTGCTCCATCGTGCTGCCGGAGACGATGGTGTTGACATACAGGGCGTGCGTGCCCAGCACCGCCGCCTCGCTGGCCATGGTCGCGCCCTCGCTGAACACCAGCTGCGCAAACGCCAGCACATGGTGAATCAGCTCATAGGGCGTTTTGAGCAGCCTGGACCGCAGCGCCTCGGGCACGTCGCCCTCAGCGCTCACATATACGCGGCCAAAGCGCTCCAGCCGCTGAACCAGCCGGATCTTGCCCTCGTCGTCCAGGCCGTGCTTGCCGATGTCGTGGCTGGCGTTCCAGGCCACGAAGCGCACCAGAATATACTTTTCGTCCGGGTTGAAGCCGCAGTCGCGGAGCACCTGCTTATCCGGCGTGAACACGGAGGGATGCAGGTAGAATAATTCCTTGTAGGTGTCCAGCCGCTCCTGGCGGGGGCCCAGATTCGTCAGAAATGTACGCGGCGTCAGGATCTTGGTGGAGAGGCGCTTGCAGATGCGCAGCGAAAACTTGCTCACCTCGGTGTCCTCGTAAAGCAGATGCGGCTTTCCGCTCACCCACGCCGCCACCGCCAGCATGGGCGCGGCCCGGCCGATCATGATGTCAGGCTTCCATTTCAGCGCCGCCAGGGAAAACTGGACGGACAGCTTCAGAAACAGCAACGCCTTTTCCACGGGATTTTTGCCCGTGGATCTGGCGCAGCGCACATAGGGGATGCCGTAGCGTTCCAGAAGCGTGGAATTGCCGTCCTTTTCAGCCACAAAGCACAGCACCTCGTCGCCGCGCTCGCGCATGCGCCAGATGATATGATGAAACTGATGCACCCACGCCGGGTGGGTAAAGCAGATCATGGCCTTCATTGCTTGCCTTCCTCCCTCGCGCGGTCGATCTCCATCTTGCGCACGCGGTACTGCACGTCCTCCAGGAGCTTTCGGTTATCGCTGATCAGGTCGGCCTGCACGCCGGCGACGATCACCTGCACGCCGATCATCAAAAGCGCGGCGCACAGGATGAGCGACTGGATGTGCCCGCTGCCGGACCCTGTGCTCAAAAAGATGATGAGAAACCTGACGCCCAGCAGCACGCCCAGCCCGAAGAACACCCCGCCGATGATGCCGAAGAACCGAAGCGGCTTGTACATGGCAAAGGCCCGCAGGATGACCGAGGAGGAGCGCTTCATGTAGCGCCACATGCTTTTGAACAGGCGCGAGGGGCGCAGTTCCGGATTGGTCCGCACAGGCACGCTGGTCATGGGGATGCGGTTCCAGCCCGCCTGAATGATGGTCTCCAGCGTATAGGAGTAGTCGTTGACCACGTTGAGGCGCAGCGCGCCCTCGCGGCTGTAGGCGCGAAACCCGCTGGGCGCATCGGGAATTTCCGTGTTGGAAGCCACGCGCACCACCCAGCTGCCCAGATGCTGGAACATCTTTTTCTTTTTGGAGAAGTGCTCCGTCTCGTCGATGGGGCGCTCGCCGATGACGATATCGGCCTTCTTTTCCAGAATAGGCCGCACCAGACGCTCGATATCCTCGCCCCGGTACTGGTCGTCGGCGTCGGTATTGACGATGATATCGGCCCCCAGGTGCAGGCAGGCATCGATGCCGGCCATGAACCCGCGCGCAAGGCCCCGGTTCTGCTTAAAGGACACGATATGCTGAACGCCCCATTCGCGGGCGACCTCCACCGTGCGGTCGGTGGAACCGTCGTTGATAATCAGGATCTCAATCTCATCCACCCCGTCGATCTGCCGGGGCAGATGGTCCAGCGCCACGCGGAGCGTCTCCGCCTCGTTATAGCAGGGAATCTGAATGATCAGCTTCATTGGCAGGCCCTTCCTTACGTCTGGTGTACACAACAAACCAACGTTATCATACCGTTTTTCCCGCTTTCTGTCAACGCCGCGCATGGACGGCAAAAGCCCGAAGGCGCGAAACCTTCGGGCTTTGGGGTGAGGCAGGTCAGTCGGCGCGGTAGAGGTCGCGGGTGTAGACCTTCTCCGCCACGTCGGAAAGCTCATCGGCGTAGCGGTTGGCCACGATCACGTCGCACTCGCGCTTGAAGCGCGCCAGATCCCTTTCCACGCGGCTGTTGAAAAAGGTATCCTCCTTCAGCGCAGGCTCGTACACCGCCACGCGCACGCCATGGGCCTTGATGCGCTTCATCACGCCCTGAATGCTGGACTGGCGGAAGTTATCGCTGCCGCTTTTCATGGTCAGGCGGTAGATGCCCACCAGCGGGTCCGGGTTGGCCGGATAGCCCGCCAGTTCCAGCACCCGGTCGGCGATGTAGTCCTTGCGGGTGCGGTTGGCGTCCACGATGGCGCCGATGATGTTGTTGGGCACCTGGTCGTAATTGGCCAAAAGCTGCTTGGTGTCCTTGGGCAGGCAGTAGCCGCCGTAGCCAAAGGAAGGGTTGTTGTAATGGCTGCCGATGCGCGGGTCCAGGCACACGCCGTCGATGATGGAGCGGGAATCCAGCCCGCGCGCCTCGGCATAGGTGTCCAGCTCGTTGAAAAAGCTCACGCGCAGGGCCAGGTAGGTATTGGCAAAGAGCTTGACGGCCTCCGCCTCGGTGGGGCGCATGAGGAGCACCGGCACGTCCGGGTCCAGCGAGCCCTCCTTGAGCAACGCCGCAAAGGTTTCGCCCGCCTTGCGCAGCTCCGGCTCCTCCGGCGCGCCCACGATGATGCGGCTGGGGTGGAGGTTGTCGCGCAGGGCGTGCCCCTCGCGCAGAAATTCCGGGCTGAACACCAGCCGCGCGCCGGGGTGCTTTTCCAGCATGCGCTGGGTGAAGCCCACCGGCACGGTGGATTTGACGGCCATGTACGCGCGGGGATTGACGGCCAGAACCTCCTCGATCACACTCTCGACGGAGGAAGTGTCGAAATAATTGAGATGCGGATCATAGTTGGTCGGTGTGGAGATGACCACCCAGTCCGCCTGCCGGTAGGCCTCCGCCGCGTCCAGCGTGGCGGTGAGGTCCAGCTCGCATCCGGAGAGATACGCCTCGATATCCGCGTCCTGAATCGGCGCCTGACGGCGGCTGAGCCTTTCCACCCTTGCGGCGTCGATATCCACGGCGGTCACATGATGCCGCTGCGACAGCAGCACCGCCATGGCAAGTCCCACGTATCCGATGCCGACGACTGCGATGTTCATCTTTCGTTCCTCCTTCCGCCACGGCTATCATACCCTGTTTCCCGCCAGCTGTCAACGCGCGGCGCGCCACAGGGCGTAGGCCAGGAAGCCCGCGCAGGTGGCGAAGGCCGCGCCCGTCTCGCACGCGCCGCTGTCCTCGTTGACGCTCTCGCAGGCCAGGCCGTTGTCCATGCGGGTGCGGGCCAGGTGCGCCAGCGCCGTATCCGCATGGCCGCAAAGCAGGCTGTTGCAGATGGACAGCACCCACGGGTGCGGCGCGTGGCGGCAGCCGATCTCCGCGATGGGCCTGCCCGCGAAGGACAGCGGGTACGCCTCCGAACGGATGGCGCGCACGGTGCTTTGCCACACGGGGTCATCCATGGCGCAGAAGCCGTAATGGGGCAGGAGCTGCAGGCTGCCCGGCGGCTCGTCATAGATGTCGAAGTGCCCCTGAAGGTCCGTGGACCAGACGAACTGACCGTCCCTCACGCAATAGCGATAGACGGCCTCCTTGACGGCCTGTGCGCGGCGGGCCAGCTCCGGACGCTCCAGCCATTCCGAAAGCAGCAGAAGCACGCGCCACACCAGCGCGTTGTCATACGTCAGGTAGGGATAGACGATCTCGTCATCAGTGGGCTGCAAAAAGGTCTCGTACAGTTCGATTTGGGGATGCCGCTTGCTTTCCAGCACGGAAAGGATGCGAAGAAGGCCGGTTTTCACGCACGGCTCCCCGAGCAGCGCCCGGTCATCCGTACGCGCGAGGTAACGCTCCAGCGCGATCACCGGCGCACACAGCTCGTCCAGCTCAAATCCCGGTTCCAGCAGCGTGCCGTCAATATAGCGGCTGTGCTGACCGACGTTTCGGATCTGCCGGGTAAACACGTGCATGAGGATCTCCCGGGCGTAGGTCGCGTCTGTGAGCACAATCGCCGGGAAGCTCCACAGCAGGCTGTCGCGGTCCCAGTAAGCCGCCGAAACATAGTAGCGCGGGCTGCGTGAGGTCATCAGGCACAGTTCTTCCGTGTCCAGCGTGCGACCGCTGGCAAAGAAGAATGAAAAGAACAGGTTTTCGTTCATCATTCGCGCAACCGCAGCGTCCCGCGCTGGAAGCATGCGTTCCTCGAGCCATCCCAGCGTCTCGCGCAGGCAGCGCTCATAGCCAAGGCGCAAAAGGTGCTTGGCTGACGTAGCCGCGGCCACTGTCTCAACCCCTATGCCGAAGATCAGCTCCACGCATGCCTGTCCACCCGGCGCAAGCAAAGCCCCGCAACCGCCCTCAAAGGCCATATCTCTCCACGTCCATTTTACCCCCGCTTCCGCAATGGGCGCGAAGGCACAAAGCGGCAGGCCTGCCACCTCCTGCATCACAAAGGCGTTGTTCCAGCCGCTGGCCTCCTGTGTGCGCCGCCCCTCCAACACGATGGTTTCGTTCACCTCGTGCAAAGTGGTCATCCATTGTCCCCGCGCGCCCAGCCAGACATCCAGCGGCACGTCGCGACGGTTTTCCGCCTCCAGGCGCATGAAAAACGCCCGTTCGCCCAAGGGGCACAGATAGGTCAGCATCACGGTCAGCCCCTGCGCCTCGCCCCGGGCCACAGGCACCCAGGCATTTTCCCTGTGCCATTCCAGCGCCGGGGTCTGTTCCTCCCCATTGACGCGCCATACCGGCGCGGCGAGCGGTCTGTCTCCGCCGCCGAGTTCCAAAAGCCCCTTTGCGCCCATGTGCAGCACCGTCAGCCCTTCGACGGCTCCCGTATTCTCCGCGATAGCGGGCAGGGACAGGTATTCGTTTCCCGTGACCTGATAGGCGGGCATGTGCTCTCCTCCTGTCGTTTCATAAAGAAAGGGGAGGCGCATTGCGGGCGCGCCTCCCCATGCGTATGGAAAAGAAGTTTCGCTTACAGCAGGTCCGCTTCCTCCAGCTGGGCCTGAATTTCGTCCAGCGCCTCCTGAGCGGTCATGTCGTTGGTTTCCAGCGTTCCAAGGATGTTGCCGATGATCTCGCTCACCGCGCCCTGTTCCAGCAGCGCGGGCGGCGCTACGGCATAGTCCATGCTGTCAAACACGGCCTCGCGGTTGTCGGGCGGGGTCACCTCCAGATACTGGGTCAGCTTGGTCTGGTCGGCAATGGTGGGCAGTTCCCAGCTGGCGTCCAGGCGCAGCTGTACGATGTCGGGGTCGGAGCCCATGGCATCCACGAAGCGCGCGGCGGCTTCCTGCTTGTCGCTTTCGGTCGATACGCAGTTGACGTTGGCAAAGAAGAAGGTGCTCTTGTCCTTGAAGCCGGGTTCGATGGTGATGTCCCAGTCAAAGTCGCACTGATCGGTGAAGGTCTGGAATCCCCAGATGCCGGTGACCAGCATGCCCAGCTTGCCCTCGCTGAACAGGTCCCAGTCGCCGCGGCCGGCCATGTCCTCGGCGTTGGGCATCACGCGGTCCTCGCCGCGCACGCGGGCGAGCATGGCCTCCAGCACCGCCACGTTTTCGGGGGTGTTGACAGTGAAGGCGGTGTAGTCCTCGTTGAGCAGGCTTCCGCCGTTGCCCTTGACGGACTTGTAGAACTCGTTGTAGGACACTGGCTGGTAATAGCCCCAGATGTCGTCGCCCAGCGCGCGGATCTTCTCGGCCGCGGCCTGCGCCTCGGTCCAGGTCCAGGTATCGTCCGGGTATTCAAGGCCCGCCTGATCAAACAGCGCCTTGTTGTAGAACAGCACGCAGGTGGAGAAGCTCATGGGCACGGCGTAGAGCTTGCCGTCCGAGCTCACGGCGGACAGGGTGCCCTCGCTGTAGCTGGCGGGGTCCACCAGTCCGGTCAGGTCTGCGCACGCGCCGCGCAGCATGTAGGCCAGGAAGTTTTCCATGTTCATCTCGAACACGTCGGGCGCATTGCCGCCGCCCACGGTGGTGGCCAGCTTGGTGAAGTAGTCGTCATAGCCGGTGAGCTGCACGTCCACCTTGATGTCCGGGTTCTTTTCCTCAAAGACCTCGACCATCTTTTTGAGCGTCTCCTCCTGTGCGCCGGAGGCGGAGAAGGTGGCGTAGGTGATGGTGACCGGCTCCTCGGCAAAGGCCGTACCGGCAAGGGACAGCGCCACAGCAAGCGTCAGAAGAAGGGAAACGATTTTTTTCATGTAGGATACCTCCGTTCGTTTTCTTTATTGCAAACGCGCCTTGGCGCGCCGGCGTACGGGGAAATCACTTGAGTCCGCCCAGGCTGATGCCCTGATCGACATATCGCTGCGTGGCCAAATACACCGCCAGGATGGGCAGAATCGTGAGCACCGCGCCCGCCATGAGCACGTGCTCGTTGTTCTTGTACATGCCCTTCATGTTGCCCATGACCACCTGCAGGGTCTGCTTGTCGGTGGAGGTGAGCACGATGAGGGGCCAGAGGTAGCTGTTCCAGCTGCCCATGAAGGAGATGAGGGTGAGCGTGGCCAGCGTGGGCGTGACCATGGGCAGCATGATCTTCCAGAACACGCGGTAGAGGGAGGCGCCGTCCAGGAAGGCCGACTCGAGGTAGGCGTCGTTGACGCCCAGCATGCTCTGGCGCATCAGAAAGACGCTGAACGCCTTGCCCAGATATGGCAGGATGAGTCCCGTGTAGGTGTCCAGCAGCCCCAGCGACCGCAGGATGATGTAGTTGGGCACCATGGTGACGGTGTTGGGAATCATCATCGTGGCCAGGTAGATGCCAAACACCTTGCCGGACCCCTTGAAGGGGAGCTTGGCAAACACGAACGCCGCCATGGCCGAGGAGGCCACCTCCGCCACCGTGCAGCCCACGGCCAGCAGAAGGCTGTTGAGGCTGGCGCGCGCAAAGGAGAAGCCCTGCATGTTGAACACGCGCTCGTAGCCCTCCAGCGTGGGGCGCTCGGGAATCCAGCGGATGGGGATGGTGCGGATGGCCTCCTGCCCCTTGAAGGAGGAGGAGAGCATCCACAGGAACGGCAGAATCGTCACCAGCAGAATGACCGCAAGCATCAGGTAAAACAGCGTCCCGCGCACAAGGCGCATGTGGGAGGTTTTACGCATCGTAATTCACCCACCTTTTCTGCATCCAGAACTGTACCGCCGTGAACACCAGCAGCACCACGAACAGGATACAGGCGTAGGTACTGGCCATGCCCATTTTGTACTGCACGAAGGCGTATTTGTAGATGCGTTCCAGGAACACCGTGGTCGCGCCGCCGGGGCCGCCGTCGGTCATGATGAGCACGGAATCGAACACCTGCAAGCCGTAGATGATGTTGATGACGATGAGCAGAAACAGCGTGGGCGAGATGAGCGGCAGGGTGATGGAAAAGAACTTTTTGGCGCCGCTGGCGCCGTCCAGGTCGGCGGCCTCATAGTAGCCGGAATCGATGGACTTGAGGGCGGCCAGCACCATCAGCGCGTAGTAGCCGGTGTCCTTCCACACGGAGGCCAGCACGATGCCGGGCATGGCCCATGTGGCGCTGGACAGCCAGGACGGGCCCTGAATGCCCACCGCCGCCAGCAGCTGGTTGAGCAGGCCGTACTTGCCGCTGAGCACCCACTGCCACACCACCGCCGCCGCCACCCAGGAGGTGATGACGGGCGTGTAGCACACCGTGCGAAACAGCCCGTGCCCGCGAAAGGACTTGTTGAGGATCAGCGCCTCGCCCACAGAGGCGGCCATGATCAGCGGCAGGTACAGGCCCAGATAGGTGAAGGTGTGCGCCAGCACGCCGCGGAACTCGCGTCCCGTGAGGACGCGGACAAAATTTTTCAGCCCCACAAAGGTCATGCTCTCCATGGGCCTGAGCAGATCGTAGTCCATGAGGCTGAAGAACAGCGACCCGGCGATGGGCAGAAGGCAGAAGCCAATGATGCCCACCAGAGAAGGCAGCAGAAAAATCGCCGTGGCGCGTCTCCGCCCCGCTTTGTCGGGTAGATACATTCCTCATCCCTCCTGTTCGATGCGTCCCTCTCCGTCCCTGACAGTCAGCCGCAGGCGCCGTCCCCGGTGATACACGCACAGGGACGCGCCGCGAATCTCCGGCGGCAGCCTGGGCGTGAGGCGAAGCTCCCCGCCGTCGCTCCACAGGCCCAGCGCGCCATAGACCAGCGCCTGCCAGCTCGCCCCCAGCGCCGCCATGTGGATGCCCTCGCGGCCGGTGTTGCCCAGCTCGTCGCCCAGATCAAAGCACAGCGAGCGCTCGAAGTAGCGCCAGCCCGCCTCCTCAAGCCCCAGCCGGAAGGCCAGCAGCGCATGGATGCCGAAGCTCAGCGAGCTGTCATGCACGGTGAGCGGCTCGTAACGATCCCACACGACGCGCTTTTCCCCGTCGCTGAAATCCTCCGGGAAGAGGACCATCAGCTGCACCAGGTCGGCCTGCTTGAGCGCGCGGTAGCGCTGCATGCGGTCAAAGCACACGCTCTTGTACAGCGGCTCGCCCTGCTCATGCCCAGATGGCAGGGGTTCCAGCCGGTCAAACAGCTCATCCTGAAGGTACAGGCTCCTTTGCGGGTCGTAGAGCAGGGCCACATGCTCCTCAAAGTGTTTGAAGCGCCCGCGCTCCTTCCCGTCCAGGGCCGCGTGCCGCAGCGCCAGCCGAACGTTGTGCCGCGCCAGATAGTTGGTAAAGGTGTTGTTGACCGCCGCGCCGCAGTATTCGTCCGGGCCTTTCACAAAGAAGCTGGAATACTGGTTTTTCCCCGGCTCCCAGGTAAAGCGGCTGAGCCAGTAGCGCGCCGTTTCCAGATACAGCTGCGAAAGCGCCCCGTCCAGCGTGCCGTCGCCGGTAATCTCGCGGTAGCGGTCCGCCGCGTAGGCCACATCGGCGGTGATGTGCGTTTCGCACAGGCCGATATCCCAGCTTTCGCACTGCTCGCTCCCGTCCTCGCCGCTCATCCACGGATAGCGCGCGCCGCATAGGTTCTGCCGCCGGGCCAGCGCGCGCGCCGCGTCCAGTCGGTCCAGCCGGTAGCGCACGAGGTTTTGCGCCGCGCCGGGCCTGTGCCAGCAGAAGAAGGGGAGCAAAAACACGTCGGTATCCCAAAAGACGTTGCCCTTGTAGCGCCCGTGCGTCAGCCCCCGCGCTCCGATGGACACACCGGGGTCATCCGGCGCGTTTGCGCAAAGCATCTGAAAGATGTTGTAGCGCAGCGCGCCCTGAATGCGCTCGTCCGCATCCAGCCGGATGTCGCAGTCCCGCCACAGGGCCTCCCACGCCGCGGCATTTTCGCCCCATGGGTCCGGTGCGTCAGGGTTGGCCGCTTCTGCGTCCAGCAGCACGCGCACGCGCTTTTCCACCGTGATCCGCTCGCCCGCACGCAGGCCGGCGTTCATCTCCTCCGGTCCGTCGCAGAGGATGCGCAGCTCCCGTCCCGTATGGACCGCCCGCATGACCAGCTCCCGCCCGCTCTGGCGCACGGGCTCCAGCAGGCGCACCGTCTGCGTTTCCTCCACCATCTGATCGTCGTGGACGGGCAGGTTGCACACCTGCGTATCCATGGCGCTTTGCACCCGGACCTGCGTATCCGCAAGGGCCGTGAGCGTCAGGCGCACGCAGAGCAGCTGCCGATCCGCCATGCTGGCCATGCGCTGCGTCTCCACGGCCACGGTCCGTCCGCGCCAGCGCTGGGTGAATACCCCCGTGCGCAGGTCCAGTTCCTGCGAGACCTCCGCCGGTTCCTCCCCCGCCACGCGCAGCCCCAGCGCGTCGGGCAGCTGCACCATATCCGTCACGCCGGGGCGAATGGGCTCGAAGAACCCCGCGCGGAACACGGCATGATCGTACGGGCGGCGCTTGGGCGTCTGCAAGCTGAAGCCCCGCATGCCCAGATGCCCATTGCCCACCGCAAACAGGGACTCCGAATAATCGCTCACCGGGCCGTCCAACAAAATGCGCCATGGCTCGATGCGCACCTTAGCCATCGGTCCTCACCCTTTCGTATACGGGAATGCGCGCCAGCGGGCATTCGGCGTCGTGTTCCTTGCCGCCCGAAAGCATCTCGCCGGTGAAGAAGTCGCGCCACGTGCCCGCCGGCAGCCATACGGCGCGGCCCTTTGCGCCCGCCTCCACGATGGGCGCCACCAGCAGGTCCCGCCCCAGCATATATTCATCCTCGCAGGCCAATGCCCGCTCATCGTCGGGAAAATCCAAGCACAGATGCGCCATCATGGGGCGCCGGGCCTTCACGCAGTTGGCGGCTTCCCCCACCAGATAGGGCCGGAGCCTGCGCCTCAGGCGGGCGTAGTGTACCGCTACCTCCAGCACCTCCGGCGCGTTCAGCTTTTCGGCCAGGTTCCAGGGGCTGCGATCGTTGTTGAAGCCGTCCTCATGCGTGGCGTAGAACTGGCCGGAACGCGGCTCGGCGTGCCACTGCATCACGGGGCAGAAGCAGGCCATGGCGGTGGCGCGCAGGTACAGCTCCGCCGTGGGCAGCTCGCCGGCAAAGCCGCCGATGTCAAAGCCCCAGAACAAAACCCCGGACAGCCCGGCGCTCAGTCCCGCCGAAAGCTGCGCCTTCAGCTCCGGCCAGAGGCTCAGCTGGTCGCCCGCCCAGTGCAGGGGCCGCGTCTGCGCGCCGGTGAAGTCCGCCCGGCTGAAGGTGACGCCCGCCACGCCGTTTGCGCGCAGGAAGTCGTGGTACGCGCCTACATAGCGCGCCGGATAGCGGTTGTGCCCGCCCAGCCCGTCCGTGCCGTCATAAAGCCGCGCGTCCTGCGGAAAGAGGAACTCGCCACCGTCGGTCTTGAAGCCCTCCACGCCCATGTCCAGCAGGTATTTGCGCTTGTCAAACCACCAGCGCACCGCGTCGGGATTGGTAAAGTCCATCAGCAGGCTGTTGTGGAACCAGTTTTCCGTGATGCGGTAGGGCGTGCCGTCCGCATTTTTCACGCAGTACCCCTTTGCGATGGCCTCGCGTTCATCCGCTTGAAGGGCCTCGCAGGGCGCGCCGTTCCATTCATATTTGATGACGGGGATCTGCCACAGCACCAGGTGCAGCCCGCTCTCCCGGATGCGCCGGACGGTTTCGGCAGGGTCCTTCCAGCTTCCGTCCCCGTTCCAGCGATAGAAGGTCTGCTCATCGCTCCACGCTTCCAGCACCATCACGTCGGCGGGGCAGCCGTGTTCCTTGAGCGCCGCAAGCTGCGCTTCCACCTCACGGTCGCAGTTCCAGCCATTGGCGCTGATCCACAGGCCGAAGGCCCATTCCGGCGGCAATGCCGGTTCGCCTGTGCACTCGATGAAGCGCCGGAGCAGCCGTGCGGGCGCGCCGAAGAACAGCCGGTCTCGGCCCAGCGTTTCGCCCTGCGTCTGCCGGGTCACGGACAGGCCGTCCGCAAAGCGCAGCTCCGCGGGGATGTCGCCCTCGCAATGCCAGCCCAGGCCGGTTTCCGTCATAAAGAAGGGCATGGGCAGATAGGTCTGGTCCCCCTGCCGGGTGAACTTTTCCACCACGCGGCCATTGCTGCCGCCCTCGCGCTGGTTGACGCGGTCGAATCGCTCGCCCGTGCCCCAGACGTAGCGGGATGGAAGCTGTCCCTCCAGCCGCAGGGAAGTGATGCGGCCCTTCGCCGTCTCGCGCAGCACGTAGCGGTCCATGGATAAAACCGGTTTGCTTAAACGTTTCAGTTGACAAAAAGACACCTGTTTTCCCAACGATAAGCAAAAATGTTCCCCTAGCGGCCACTCCGCCGCCTCGCGGGGCATGCCGCGGACAGGCCGGGTATGCGCCTCCATGCAAAGCGCGCCGTCCTCCTGCGAAAAGGTCACGGAAAAGCCGTCAAATACGGCATGCAGCCGATTGCCGTCCTCCAGGATGGCCCGCGGCCGCACCGCCTGCCGCTCCCGGAGCGGCTCAAAGGCATAGACGGGGCTTTCTTCCTTCCGGGTGACGATGCGGTAGCGGACCTTCTGCCCCAGTACAAAGGCGCCCAGCAAAAAATGATAGCGCCGCCCATCCTCGCTTTCGGACGCAATTTCGCGCTCCGGCTCCCCGTCCACGCATAGCCGCAACACGGGCCGTCCGTCGTCCGCATCCACGCGGCAGTCCACCCGGACCGGCTCCATGGCCAGCGGCGCGAAGGGATGGCGGGCAAAGCCGCAATCTTCAAAGGGAACCAGCCCTTCCGGCAGGTGCTTGAGCATCACCGCGCCCTCCTTTCCATCACCGAATCCCGCTCTACCAGCGTCAGCGGCAAGATACATTCCATCCGCTCCTGCACGCCTGCCGCCGCCTCCATGATCAGGCGCACCGCCTCCGCCCCCTTGCGCGCGATGTCCTGATGGACCGTGGTCAGCGAGGGATAGCAGATGCGGGAGAGATACACGTCGTCAAAGCCCACGACCGACAGGTCCTCGGGGATTCGCAAGCCATGCTGCAAAAGGCCCTTGACCAGCCCCACCGCCAGCACGTCCGCCGTGACGAAGGCGGCGGTCTGCCTGCGGCCGCGGCGCACGTATTCGCCCGCGGCGACTACGCCGTATTCATAGGATACGGTATCGGAATACAGCGCGTTTTCGTCGGGCGCGATGCCCGCCGCCGCCAGCGCATCGCAGTAGCCCTGATAGCGCTTGCTGTTGACGCCGTGCTCGCGGATGGAGCCGCTGACGAAGGCGATGTCCCGATGCCCCTTGGCGATCAGGTATTCGGTGGCCATGCGCGCGCCCTCGCGGTCCTCGATGCCGATGGTGTGGAAGGCCGCGTCCTTGACATAGCTGTCCACCAGCACGATGGGCACGTTCATGCCGCGCAGTTCTTCCAGATTCCGGCCCGGATAGGCGCCCACGATGATGATGCCGTCCACGCCGCGGTTCTGCGCCACGTTCACATAGCTCTGATCCTCCTGCGTGCCGCTGAGCAGCAGATGGTAGCCGTTTTTGCGGGCGGTATATTCGATGGCGCTGAGCAGCTCCCCGTAAAAGGGGTTGGAAAACATGAATTCCTTGCCCGGCTCGGTCTGGGGGATGAGCACGCCGATCAGGTTGGAGCGGCGGCTGGACAGGCTGCGGGCGTTGAGGTTGGGGACATAGTGCAATCGCCGCACCGCCTCCAGCACGCGCTGGGTGGTTTCGGCGCTGATGGTCTCCCCCGGATTCTGATTGAGCACGTAAGACACCGTGGTGGCCGATACGCCGGCTTCACGGGCAACATCTTTGATGCTTACGCGCTTCATGGGCCTGACAGCTCCTTTCAAAACAGTGGGAGCAGATTCACTTAAACGTTTCAGTACTCAAAGTATATCGCATCCCTGCCACCTTGTCAATGGGTTGGACGAAAAAAACCGCAAGGTTACCGCTGCCGCTGCTCCCTGCCCTTCGCCGTCAGCCACAAAAGCAGCGGAGCGCACAGGTACAGCGGCATGGCATAGCGGAAATACCCGTTCACGGCGGATAATAGACAGCCTGCCAGCGTGAAAACCGCGGGCACGGCGCACAGAAGCCGTCCCCTGTTTCCACGCAGCAGCCATACCGCGCTCATCAGCACGATCCAGCCATACAGGCCCGGCGACACCACCAGCCGGTACAGCGGGTTTTGGGCCAGCCGGCCGGTAAACGCCTCCAGCCTTTCGCTCAGGGGATTCACGGTATAATCATACAGCCCCTTGACGCTGGCCGTGCGGGTGGATTGATCCCCGATGAGCAAAGTGGGCTTGATCACGCTCATGTAGCCGGGATAGAGATAGCCATAGGTGTTATGGAACGTGGCGCTCAGGCAGGTCACGGGATGGTCCATCACAATTTCGGTCCATGCACGCCAGAAGGCGTGCTTTTGCTCCGGGGTCGCGTCCTCGCGCCACAGGGCCTTGACGGGATCGCTCAGCTCCCCGTTATAGGCCTCCTTGAGCTCCTCCACCGGCAGAACGCCCGCCACCGCCTGCGCCTGTTCCTCCGTCAGCCCGCCACCCGCCGCCACGCGGGCCACCTGCTGCAGCGGCAGGGAGTAATTCTCGCTCTCCGGCATCGGAGCGATATTCAGGCCCGGCAGCACCATAAGATGCAGCCCGCCAT
>OGYF01002295.1_pt1 | contig 14576 bp, 7 predicted proteins | sample 1576451 | NCBI WGS metagenome assembly OGYF01 (sample SAMEA3541505, study PRJEB24748) | human gut metagenome | biome: human gut; feature: human-associated habitat; material: faeces | place: China | collected 2012 | reverse complement strand
GCAGGTTTCATGTTTGTATAAACGGTCTGAACATCATCAAATTCTTCCAGACGCTCTACCATCTTGTCTAGAGTTTCACGTTGTTCAGGAGTTACATCTTTTAAGTCATTGGGAATATATGTGAAATCACCACCCACTTCCTCGAAACCACATTCTTCCAAGTGTTTCTGAATTGCTGCGTAGCTCTTCGGATCACCATAGATGGTGATAGTTCCTTCTTCTTCATCTTCGTCGAACTCATCCTCTACATTATAGTCAATCAAATCCAGGATCAGTTCTTCCATATCCATTCCTTCTTTCTTCTTGAAAGTAAATACACATTTATGGTCGAACAAGAAAGCTAAGGAACCGGTAGTACCCAAGTTTCCACCGAATTTGTTAAATACTGAACGCACATCTGCTACGGTACGGGTAGTGTTGTCTGTCAATGTATCAACAAATACAGCTACTCCGTGAGGACCATATCCTTCGTAAGTCATACCTTTGTAGTCACTGGTATCTTTACCCATTGCATTCTTAATGGCGCGTTCAATGTTATCCTTCGGCATGTTTTCACGCTTACAAGTAGCGATCACACCACGTAGGGTCGGGTTATTTTCGGGTTCCGGACCACCTGCTTTTACAGCTATAGCGATTTGTTTACCCAGTCTTGTAAATGTTTTGGCCATGTGGCCCCATCTTTTCAGCTTTGTAGCTTTTCTATATTCAAATGCTCTTCCCATTGGATTGTAGTTTTATAATGGTTATTTTTATTATTATCTTAGTTTTGCACCTAGTTTGTTTTCTAGGTTAGCAATCAGTTTGGACATGATCTTGTCAATCTGTTTGTCGTTCAGTGTTGCGCTTTCATCCTGTAACAAGAAGCTCACTGCATAACTTTTTTTACCCGGTTCCAGATTCTTGCCTTCATAAACATCAAACAATTCTACTTCTTTCAGCAGTTTCTTTTCAGTCTCATAGGCTATTTTTTCGATTTCTGCAAACTGTATGTTCTTGTCAATCAACAAAGCCAAGTCACGTTTCACAGCCGGGAACTTGGAAAGTTCTTTAAAGTTGACTTTAGCCGACTTGATGGCTTTCATCAGTTCTTTCCAGTTGATTTCTGCATAATATACCTCATTGTCTATATCGAATGCTTTTTGAATCTTCTTGCTGATGATGCCGAAGGTGGCCAATAACTTGCCGCCACGTGTGTGTACGCTGATGGCTGTTGAATAGATATCGTTGGTCAGGTTGCCGAATACCACGTTGCCGAAATTCAATCCCAAACGGGTAAAGATGTTCAGCACGTATGCTTTTAATTCGTAAACACTGCTGTTTTCATCGGGATGGGCCCATGAATTGCTGACGCGTTTGCCGGTTACCCACAATCCTAAATGATATTCTTCAGCATAAGCCGCAAGCACTTTTTCCGGGTTTTTCTTTTCTGCGTTATAAAAATAGCAGTTACCGAATTCAAAGAATTTCAAATCGGCGTTCTTACGATTGGCATTGTGCTGGATACTTTCCAAACCACCGAATAACAAAGTTTGACGCATCACGTTCAAATCGTTACTCAATGGGTTCATCAAGTAAACCAAATTTTCGTTCTTGTATGTTTCCGCCCCTTCGTAATAGGAAGCGGCGGTCAGTGAATTGTTCAGTATTTCATTGAAACCACAACCTACCAGTTGCTCTGAAATCAGATTTTGTAATTTCTGGGAGTAATCCACTTCACCTTTGGTGGTCAGGCTGGATTTCAAGGTAGTAGGAATCTCCACATTATTATATCCGTAGATACGGAGAATGTCTTCTACTACATCGCAATCACGTTGCACATCCACACGATAGGGGGGAACTTGTAAAGTCAAGCCTTCGGGTGTTTCGTTCACAATCTTCATTTCAAGACTGGTGACAATGCTCTTTATGGTTTCCACCGGTATGGTTTTTCCTATCAGTGAGTGGACTTTCTCATAATTCAGCTCTACTGTAAAATCGGCTATCGGGGCAGGGTAGTTGTCTTTAATTTCAGAAGAAATAGTACCTCCTGCCAGTTCTTGAACCAGTAAAGCCGCTTCTTTCAATGCATAAATAGTTCCGTTGGGGTCAATACCACGTTCGAAACGGAAAGAAGAGTCTGTACTCAATCCATGGCGACGGGCTGTTTTACGTACCCAAGTCGGGTTGAAATAAGCGCTTTCCAAAAATACATCTACTGTCTGCTCGGTTGTTCCCGAATCCAGACCACCGAATACGCCGGCAATGCACATCGGTTCTTCTGTGTTGCATATCATCAGGTCCTTGTCGGATAATTTGCGTTCCACTTCGTCCAAAGTAACGAATGTAGTACCTTCGGCAACAGTCTTCACAACAATCTTACCACCTTTAATCTTATCTGCATCAAAACAGTGCAGGGGCTGGCCGTATGCGTGAAGGATGTAGTTGGTGATATCCACGATATTATTGATAGGACGTACTCCAATCAGGCGTAATTTGTTTTGCAGCCATTCGGGACTCTCTTTTACAGTTACCCCTTTTATGGAAACTCCGGCATAACGCGGACATGCTTCCGTATTCTCTACTTCAATGGCGATGTCCATATCATGGTTATCCACTTTAAACGCTTCTACAGACGGACGTTTTAAAGTGGCTTGTTTGCCGTTTTGAATCAGGTAGGCATACAGATCTCGGGCCACGCCGTAATGTGAGCAGGCGTCCGCACGGTTCGGGGTGATATCCACTTCCAGTACGTATTCGCTTTTGATATTGAAATAATCTTTAGCGGGAGTACCCGGAACAGCATCCGCCGGCAGTACGATGATACCTTCGTGGCTGTTTCCGATACCGATTTCGTCTTCGGCACAGATCATACCCATAGATTCAATTCCGCGGAGCTTTGATTTCTTGATGGTAAAACATTCTTCGCCATCGTATAGCTTGGTGCCCAATGTGGCAACCACCACTTTCTGTCCGGCAGCTACGTTAGCGGCTCCACAGACAATCTGTACCGGTTCGCCTTGTCCCAAATTCACAGTAGTAACATGCATGTGGTCTGAATTGGGATGAGGTTCGCAAGTCAGCACTTCGCCGATGACAATACCTTCCAGACCACCTTTAATTGTTTGGACTTCTTCTACGCCTCCGGTTTCCAAACCGATGGAAGTCAGCGCCTCGGCCACTTCATCCGGTGTCAAATCGAAGTTGACGTATTCTTTCAGCCAATTATAAGAGATATTCATATATGATATTTTTTATGTATTTCAAAATGACCTGCAAATTTAGTAATTATTTTCTTTTATCCTGTTATTTATCCATCACAGATTACTCAGATTAACACAGATTTTTCTTTGAGGGAAATAATCCGTGTTAATTCTGTGAGGGATAAATAAATGTCAGAACGGTAAAGGTCCTTCGGGAATAGGGGCTCCGAACGGATTATTGTCGGCAGGTGCGGCATCAGGAGATGGGGGAGGTACACTGTTGCCGCCACCGTTCATTTTGGAACGGATAATACCCGGTGCCTCACCCGGCATAGGCACGATGACATCATCGTCCGGATTCTGGAAGCGGGCGAATTCGCCACGGAAACGCAGCAGTACATCACCTACGGCACCGTTACGGTGCTTGGCGATAATGATTTCTGCCATACCGTGCAAGTCGTTCCCTTTTTCATCCGAGTAGATTTTATAGTATTCCGGGCGGTGGATAAAGCATACCATATCGGCATCCTGCTCAATAGCTCCGGATTCACGGAGGTCACTGAGCTGGGGACGTTTTCCGTCAATACCCTCACGACTTTCCACACCACGGTTCAGCTGGCTCAGTGCGATGATGGGGATGTTCAGTTCTTTGGCTAACCCCTTCAGTGAACGTGAAATGGTACTGACCTCTTCCTGACGGCTACCGAATGACATTCCGCTGGCATTCATTAACTGAAGGTAGTCAATGATAATGATTTTTACTCCATGCTCGCGTACAAGCCGTCGTGCTTTGGTGCGTAATTCAAAGACGGACAAGGATGGTGTGTCATCCACATACATCGGAGCATCGTATAATTCTTTTATTTTATAATCCAATTGTCCCCATTCATACGGAGCCAACTGGCCGCTCTTGATTTTCTCACCCGGAATTTCGCACACGTTGACAATCATACGGTTGACCAACTGTACGTTGGACATTTCAAGAGAGAACAAAGCCACAGGGATTTTCGCATTTACCGCCATGTTCTTTGCCATGGAAAGCACAAAAGCCGTTTTACCCATAGCGGGACGGGCGGCAATAATCACCAGGTCGGAATTTTGCCAGCCCGAGGTCATTTTGTCCAATGCATGGAAACCGCTTTCCAGACCACTCAGCCCGTCCGTTCGTGCCGCCGCTTTTTGAAGCATCTCATACGCTTCCTGAATGACAGGGTTGATTTGCGTATAATCCTTCTTCATGTTCTGTTGCGAGATTTCGAACAGTTTTCCTTCCGCTTCCTGCATCAGGTCGTCCACGTCTTGGGTTTCGTCGAAAGCCTTTGTCTGGATGTTGCTGGTAAAGGTAATCAGTTCGCGTGCAAGAAACTTCTGCGCGATGATACGTGCGTGATATTCTATGTGTGCGGAAGAGGCTACCTTGCCGCTTAGCTGTGTTATGTAAAAAGGACCGCCTGCATCTTCCAGTTCACCGGTGCTGCGTAATTGTTCGGCCACAGTCAAGATATCGACTGGTTGCTGGCGTAAAGCCAAAGAGGTAATAGCCGAATAAATAAGTTGGTGACGGCGTTCATAAAAAGATTCGGGACGAAGAATCTCACTTACTAATGAGTAAGCATCTTTTTCTATCATTAAGGCTCCCAATACAGCTTCCTCCAGCTCAGGTGCCTGGGGCTGTAAATGTCCGTATTCGTCAACAGGCTTTGCTTTCGAAGTTTTGGGAGTACGTGTCATTTTTCTCGTTTCTGCCATTGTCGTCTGTTTAAAGTAGGGCAAAGATAGAACTTTTTGCTGAGTTGGACACTCGTCCATTCCCAAAAATAATAAAAGAAATATGAACCTGAATATACGGAGAAATGAACAATCTGGACAGTAAATGTTTTTTTTATATGGTAAAATGAAAAGTTTGTTCTATATTTGGCGCTCTGTCCGGATAAAAGATGGCGTGCATCTTTGTAGAACGGGCAACAATCTAACGAAACACACTAAAAATAACTATTTAAAGAACAGAATATGATTACATTTCCTAATGCAAAGATTAATTTGGGACTTAATATTGTAGAAAAGCGCCCGGATGGATACCACAATCTGGAAACCATATTTTATCCGATAAACCTGCAAGACGCTCTGGAAGTGACGCGGCGGGAAAACAATGACAAAGAATACACTTTACACATAAGCGGATCTCCTTTGGAGGGTGAACCCGAAGATAATCTGGTAGTAAAAGCCTACAAGTTATTAAAAAAAGACTATCCCGGACTGTTGCCGGTAGATATACACATGTACAAGCATATACCGGCGGGTGCCGGACTAGGTGGCGGATCATCAGATGCCGCTTGTATGATAAAGCTTCTGAATGATAAATTTTCATTGGGACTCAGTACGGAACGGATGGAGGAATATGCGGTAAAACTAGGGGCAGACTGTGCTTTTTTCATTCGGAACAAACCTGTTTTCGCTACCGGAATAGGGAATCTGTTCGAGCCTGTGGAATTGTCATTAAAGGGATACCATATAATTTTGATTAAACCTGATATCTTTGTGTCCACCCGGGATGCGTTTGCCGAAATAAAGCCTGTGCGTCCGGCTGTTTCTTTGAAAGAAATTGTAAAGCAACCTATGGAAACATGGAAACACAGTATGAAGAATGATTTTGAAGATAGTGTCTTCAAAAAGTTCCCTGAGATTGCTGCTATAAAAGATGAATTGTATGATTTGGGGGCAGTGTATGCCGCCATGAGTGGCTCGGGGTCTTCCGTCTATGGTATTTTCAAAGCACCGATAGAGAATGTGGAAGATAAATTCTGTGGATGCTTTTGCAGACAGAGAGCGTTGGAATAGTGTGGCAGATCAGTGGTTAGTGATTAGTGGACTGCGCTGTCATGCCGCAGGTATTAACCACTAACCACTATAGTCTATCTTTTACATAGTGCCTTGAAATCACAATAGGTACATTTTTCTATGATTTCTGTTTGGGCAAATGATTTTTCCGGATTAAATATTTCTTCTAATAATCCTTGAAGTCGTTCACGGTATTCTTTTTCATATTTACTGAAATCTTCCACAGCCTCTTTAGGCTTTCGTGGCTCGCCCATTTGTATAACGGGAGAATAGGTTTCTGTAGCGGCCCGATGAATATAGAGAAGGGCCGGAGCTATCTTCATCGTTGGTTGCTTGCGGCACATGATGGCGGCATACAGGAACGTCTGGAATACATAGTTGGAACGTTTCTTGTCCGGAATAAACAGAGATTCCACATGGGGTGGGGTGTCTGCATCACCGCCTGTCTTGTAGTCCACAATACGGAGTGTGCCATCCTTGCTGTCCATACGGTCAATAATTCCCCCGATACGTGATTTTATGACTCCTTTGGGTGTTTGTATGTCGATGGGTTCATCCACTTCCATTTCCGATGCAATAAAAGTGAAGGGAGCGTAACGTAAATCATTTTGTAAAAGTTGTTTTAAATATCTTGCAATAACGGCAGAGTTGATAAGTTGTACGCCGTTATATTCCGGTTTCTCGTTTTGCGGAACATTAAAGAATAATTTCTTGAATGCTGTATCCACATAATCTTGCAGCTTCACTTCATTGCGTAGCAACGTTTCCAATGCTTCCTTATTAATGACTTTGCCATGAGTGGTCAGGTCTTCATAAATATGCTCGGCGGCGTAATGGAAAATACTCCCGAATGTGGCAGAGTCTATTTCCGCACTCACTTCATCGGGGGCGGAGAGACCGGCTACGTACCTATAATAAAATTTTAAAGGACAATCCAGGTAATAATTCAAGGCTGATGGAGAAAATTTTGCTTTGGGATTGGCACGGACATCAAACAGGCTTTGCATCCGGCGCATGACATCCGGGGTCTTTTCTACAGTGATAGGCGAGGTGCCTTGGGGGGACTGTCCGGCCTCCAGAAACTGACGTGTGATGGGGTGAGGCCATTCAATCAGGAATTGCAGCATGAAACGGCTCCATTCGCCGCGGTTCAGTCCGTCCGAACTGGTATTGTACATCAAGGTAATCCTTTCTGCCCGTTGCAGCAGACGATAGAAATAGTATGCATATACGGCAATCTTATGCTCTATAGTAGTCATTCCGAAAGCTTTGCGCAGGTTGTAAGGAATAAAGGAAGAGTCTCCTCCCGATTTGGGAAGCTGCCCTTCGTTGACCGATAGTAATACCAAGTGGCGGAAATCCAGGTTACGTGTTTCCAATACCCCCATGACCTGCATACCAATGGCCGGTTCGCCATGGAATGGAATATTGGTCGCTGACAAGACCTTGACCAGCAATCGCCGGAATGTTTCGCTCTGTACGGTTAATTCATCTTCTTCTATCAGTGTGCGGAACCGGTTGATGGTGGTATAGGCTTTGAAAAGCGACTCCCGGTAAAGTTGGTTGAATGCATCTGTGTCTTCGGTACCGGAAGTGTTTGCCTGGTAAATGCCTGCCACTTGCTGCAAAGTTTCGGACAGGCGTATGCACAGATTCAGGTTTCCGGAAAGCGGAGTGAAAAGCCGGGTAAGGAATTCATCTTTACCCAATTCGCCGGGTAACGGATAGAAACGGTTGTTCCGGGTCAGTTCTTTTTCCAACAATTCGGCTTGACCGGTGAGTTGCCGGGTATAGGGGTGTTTTAACAGTGTAACAACCGATTGAAACGTGTAGCGGCCGCTTTTGAAATTAAATCCGTGGGTATGCAACTCCAGTAAGGCGATGAGGAAACTATATACAGGAGTTTGCGATAACGGAAATCCCATGGTGATATTGACATGTTTTACTTCTGCCGGCAATGAATGGAGGACCGGCTGAAGCAATGCTTCGTTACACAATACGACTGCGGTTTCCTTTTCCGGTGTAGTCAGATTGTTTCGTATCCATTGAGGCAGGTAACGGGCTTGTGCATTTTCAGTAGAAGATGCGATGTAGTGTACCTCTTTAGGTTTCGAGAGATTTTTGAATAACTCACCGGACAAAGGAGAAGGAAAGTCGCGTAAGTTCCGGCGGATAAACTCTCCGGCTTCATGGGTGACGGCTTGTCTGTTTTCCTTCATATAAAATTCGTCGTAATCCCAATAAAAAACAGCTTTCCCGACATCTTTCAATTGGGTGAACAACGTATGTTCTACTTTGTTCAGTACATTAAATCCTACAAAAACATATTTCTCGTATGGAAGTTTGTCCACATCCAGGTGCTCTATGACGTGGCGGTACATCATTCCTTCGTAGGCAATGTTTTGAGAAGCTAAGGATTCACGGAACCCTTTGTAGATGTTTCCCAATACGTCCCATAAAGAGATAAACCGTTCTTTCAGCGCTGTTCTCCGTTCGATGGAGAAGTTCTGGAAGAACTGCCGGATAGCTTCTTCCTGCTCATCGTCAATGAAGGTGTAGTCGTCCATTATGTTGCGCAGATCCTGTAAATTGGAAAACAGTTTGTCGGTATCCACTTTATTTTTGTCGGCATCGTCAAAATCACTGATCAGCATTTCTCCCCAAAAATAGAAATCATCCAGTGTTTCCGTACTTTGAGTTTCCCGTCGGAATATCTTATAAAGTTCGCATACCAGTTTTACCGGATCACCCACTTCCCACGGAGAAAGGCTACGGAACAATTCGCTGATGCTGACGTATGCGGGCGACCAAATAGGTGAATCCGACTCTTGGGCGAGATACTCATTAAAGAAAAGTCCGGCACGTTTGTTAGGAAAAACCACGGCTGTATGTGCCAGGTTTCCTTCCGTATGTTTATATAAATCGGCTGCTACCAGTTTCAAAAAGCTTTCCATTATTCTATTTCCTCCAGTTCGTTGTTAAATACATACCATAAATAGCCACGGATATGCTCATATCCCATATCCGATAATAAATCCATATATTCTTTCACCTGCTTGTTGTAAGCTTTCCGCTTTTTACCGAATTTAAAGTCCACCACAATCACCTCTCCGTCTTTCATCATCACGCGGTCCGGACGGCGGGTTTGCAGCACTCCTTTTTCCCGATAAATAATGGCACACTCATTGTATAGTTCCCAGCGGCCCGAATACCATTCTTTGACCAGCGGATGCTTCAAAGCCCATTCGGTGAGTTTTCGTATTTGTTCCTCCTGTTGTGCCGACTCTATGATTCCTTCGAAACGCAGGCGTTCTATGGCGGGAGGCACATCGTCCGTGGTACGGATTACGGAGAACAGATTATGCAACAACTGTCCTTGCCGGATGTATTTGTCTTCTGTCTCCTCTTCTCCCCGGATAAATTCGGCAGAACGGTTGGACTGTTTGAATTCGATGTTGGTTTCCAGCGTTTCCAGATGGATAGGCAAACGTCGGGCTACAGTCAGCAGCTTGTTGCCGGACACTTGTTTTTCCTCTTCGTGAGATGAGAGATAGAGCGTTCCCAGTTCGTATATTTCTTCTCCGGTGGCATAGCTCTTTCCGGTCATGTCGGATAAGGCACTTCCTAACAATTCGGATACCGTTCCTTTCTGTTCCGCCTTTCCATATATAATCAAGTTCTTTTTGGCACGGGTAAATGCCACATAAAGCAGGTTCAGATTATCCACCCATAATTGCAAGCGTTCATTCAGGAACTCTTCCCGATAAATGGATTGCTGCATGGCTGTGGAATAGTTGATGGGAACAATGTCAAGATCGCTAAACGGAGCTTGCCGGGGAGCACACCATACCAGATGATTGTAAGTCTCATTCTCCATTTTCCAGTCGCAGAAGGGTAGCAGTACGGTATGGTATTCCAATCCTTTGGACTTGTGGATGGAGAGAATGCGAATTCCTTCCACCTCGCCGGAAGGGATGGTTTTGCTGCCTAGTTTTTCTTCCCAGTAGGTGATAAAAGCGGATAATTCGGAAGAATTGCTTTGCAGATATTCCGTCACGGCATCAAAGAAGGCGCACAGATAGGCATCCTGTTGTTCGATGCAGGACATCTGGAACAGATTGAAAAGTTTTTCCATCAGCTCATACAGTGGCATGAGGCGAAGTTGCTCCGCTTCTTTTATGAAATCGAATGGCAGATAATCATCTATCTCGTTCAGCAATAGAGTGTTGAGGTCTATTCCTTTATGTAATACTTCATTCTGATAGGCAGTAGCCAGTTGTGCCTTGGCAATCCGGTTTTCGGGTTGTGACAAGTAGCGCAGGCCATCCATTATCATACATACCGCCAGTGAGGCATCCAGTCGGAATGCCTCATCGGATACGATTTTGTAAGAGGTGTTCTTGTCGAAGTAATCGGCTATTAAAGGAATGCTTCTGTTCTTGCGCACCAGGATGGCAATATCTTTCAGTTGCACGCCCTGCGCCACAAGCAGCTCCACTTCTTCTCCTAGGTGGTGCAGGGTGTTTTCCATATAGGTCATGTCTTCCGTATCCGATAGAAATTCCACTTTGACATACCCTTTTCCGGGATCTTTGTATGTTTCCTGACACACGTCGTTGTAGGCTTCCTTCAGTTCCTTGCATTCCTTTTTTTGTTCTTCCTTGTAAATGTTGTTCAACACCTCGCAGGCGGCTGTAAACACTTCGTTGTTGAAGTGAATGATGTTTGCGGCACTCCGGCGATTGGTGGTCAGTGTCTTTACTTTGACGGGAAAGGCTTCGATGTTTGTTTTCAATCCGTTCAGTATGCCCCAGTCACCGTTTCTCCAGCGGTAGATGGATTGTTTCACGTCTCCTACAATCAAGCTGTCTGCTCCCTGAGACAAACCTTCGAGCAGCAACAGACGGAAATTGTCCCATTGCATACGCGAAGTGTCCTGAAATTCATCGATCATTACGTTGCGTATGGTTGTTCCTATCTTTTCGAATACAAACGAGGAATCTCCTTCTTTTACCAGGTTATGAAGCAACGCGTTGGTATCCGACAGCAGGAAGCGGTTGTTTTCATGGTTCAATTCGCGTACCTCTTCGTCTATATTGGCCAGCAGACGGATATTGTTTACGTGGCGCAGGGAGAGTTGGCAGGAATTGGCCAGCATATTGTTCCGGCTTCTGTATTTTTCCGATTCATTCAGCAGAGGAATCAGTTCTTTTTCTGCCAGACCTAGGATAGCGTTGCGTATGGGGGAGTTTTTTTTCACCCATTCGTCGGGGCAGTCCAGACATTTTTCCACTGTTACATTGCGGACACTGTCATCCAGTTTACCCGATTGTAATTTATTAAAATAGCTGGCTATACCTCGGGAGCCGTTTTTCAAATCTTCTACTTTCACCCCGTTTGTATCCAATATTCCGAAGAATTGGTCGGCAAATCCTTTCATTTGTTCCTGCACCTCTTCCAAAATGGCTTGCAGCGTTTCGCGGTAATTCTTGATACAGTCTTTGTCCCGTAATTTTTCCCGTAGTCCGTTTCCTTTTTCTATATATCCTTCATCGAAGATATTTCGTCCGAAATTCTTTATCTCACCGGAAACATTCCACCTCTTGTCATCGGCTATTCTTTCTTCTATGTATTCCAACAGCCAATAGAGTACGGGAGATTGTCGGTCCAGCTTTTCTATCATGGAGTCCACGGCATCACTCAGAACTTCCATATTGTTCAGTTCGATATTCAGATTGGCACCCAATTCCAGCTCCCGTGCCAAATTGCGCATCACCGACTGGAAGAATGAGTCAATGGTTTCCACCCGGAAGCGGCTGTAATCGTGTATCATGTAGTGCAGTGCCGTACCGGCGGCTGTCCTTATGTCTTCTTGGGGCATTTCCAGTTCTTCTGTGATTTTCTGTAAATAGGGATCAGAATCCTTATCCTTTATCCATATTCCGTATAGCTGACTCAGAATCCGCTCTTTCATTTCGGTAGTGGCCTTGTTGGTAAAAGTCACAGCCAGTATATTACGGTATGCCCGTGGGTTCTGTATCAGCAACTTTATATATTCCACGGCCAGTGTGAATGTTTTTCCCGAACCGGCAGAGGCTTTATAAACTAATAATTCAGGAGAATGTTTCATTTTAAATAATTTGCTAATTTGCTAATGGCTGCGCTGTGTACCGGATGGTAATTGGCTGACACATTAGTACATTTTTATTTTTAATTAAAAACCAGCACAAAAACAGTGGCCTGTCCCTTTTCCTTGTAAGGCAGCAGGGTCAGTGTGCCACCGCTCAGTCTCATGATTTGTTTGCTCAGGCTCAGTCCGATGCCGCTTCCTTCCTCTTTGGTCGTGAAGAAAGGTACAAAAATTTGTCCGGCTGCATCGGGAGGAATGGCGGGACCGTTGTTGGCTATCTCTATACGGATACTTTCTTGCGGATCACAATAAGCTTTCAAGGTGATCTTTCCGTCGGGAGCATTACCTATGGCTTGAATCGCATTTTTCAGCAGATTCGTAACCACTTGGGCTATCAGGTTCTCGTCGGCAAAGACTATCAGGTCTTCCCGGGCTTCGAGGATGGAAAGGGTGATGTTGGGGCATGGATGCTGGTGCTGTGCCAGTCGGATCATCCGTTCCAGGAAAGGACGGACATAGAACAGCGATGGTTCAGGTGATGGCAGTCGTGTCAGTTTGCGATAAGACATGACAAAATTTATCAATCCTTTACCTGTAGAGTGAATCGTTTCCAGCCCTTGTTTCATTTCTTCATTTTCTGCTCCGGGAAGAGCCAGCAGTGTTTCGCTGAGGGAAGTCACCGGAGTGAGTGAATTCATTATTTCATGGGTCAGCACGCGGGTAAGGCGTATCCATGAATCTATTTCCCGTTCATCCAATTCCCGATTGATATCACTCAAGGCAATAATGCGGAGTTCCTCGTCTTTGATACGGATGCCGGACACCCGTAAGGCAAGATGCACCGTTCCCCGTTCCGTATTGAACTGAATTTGCAGCTTGTCACCCGGAACTGCTTTTTCCAAAGCAGTCATCAGTTCGTCCGAGATGCGGGAGAGTTGTTTGACATGAGTCAGAACATCCAGCCCCAACAGATTCATGGCCTCTTTGTTCTTTTGATAAACGGAGCCTTTGCTGTTCAGTACCACTATGCCGGTTTCTACAAAGTCCATGATGAGCTCATAATACTTCTCGCGTTGTGCCGTTTCCTGTTTTACATTGTACAAAATACGTGCGATACGGTTCAGCATGACATTGACCATGGAAGAATCGCCAGGGGAGGCATGTTCATAAAAACGAACAGCGGGGTCGTCGTTTTCGATGGCGTCGAGCAGAAAGGCTATCTTCCGGGTATTAAAAGTGTACAGGCGGTAAAACCAGCCTATGGAAACGAGGAATGAAGGTACGATTACGCATAGCCACAACCAGTTGCGCTGCTGGATTAGTAAGGTGCAGGCAATGGCTAGAACCAGTACGGTAAATAGGCGGAAGAAGAATTGTTTCACAGCTTAATTATTTATTATTTCGTTTGAATGTTCCTTTAGTTCCTGTTTAAAAATAGATTATTGTTATTTGTTTTGTCATCCTGAACCATCGTGAAGAATGAGATGAGATAATAGGTCATAATCCGAATTTTTTCATCTTATTATAAAGCGTCTGCCGGGTAATTCCCAACTGTGCCGCTACAGCCGAGAGGTTTCCGTTGCATTTCTCTATCGCTTTCTGAATCATTTGCAATTCCATCTCTTCCAGTGTAGAGACACTTGTTTCTGTCGCAGGAGCCGCTATTTTTCGGGGAAAATGAAAATGTTCCTCACTCAATATACCATCTTCATTGATAATGACCGCTTTCTCTACGGCATGTTCCAGTTCGCGTATGTTTCCATACCACGGATATGTCCGTAACTTTTCTTGCGCACCGGTAGAAAGAAGGATATTTCCTTTGTCATATTGTTTGCAGAACCGGTCTATAAAGCGTTCGGCCAAAGGGATAATATCTTCTTTGCGTTCCCGCAGAGGGGGAATCTCGATGTGGATGGTATTGATGCGGTAAAGCAAATCTTCGCGGAATTTGCCTTTGGCCACCATCTCTTCCAAATTACAATTGGTGGCGCAAATCAAACGTATGTTGACAGGTATCGGTTCGTTGCTTCCTACTCGCACCACGCTCCGGCTCTGAATGGCGGTGAGTAGTTTGGATTGCAGGTGATAGGGCAGGTTGCCTATTTCGTCCAGAAACAAAGTCCCTTCATGGGCGGCTTCAAATTTACCTGCACGGTCGGTATGGGCATCGGTAAACGAGCCTTTTTTATGGCCGAACAGTTCGCTTTCGAACAGGGATTCGGTGATGGCACCCATGTCCACTGTTATCATATCCCGCCGGTATCGGTTGGACAAGGCGTGTATTTCCCGCGCCAGCATTTCTTTTCCTGTGCCGTTCTCTCCTGTAATCAGAATATTGGCATCCGTTTGCGCCACTTTCTCTATCAGCGTCCGCAGTTGCTTCATGGCATTGCTTTCTCCCCAATACATAGAAGATACGGTTTTAGGGA